>Ga0209173_100063_pt1 | contig 151290 bp, 143 predicted proteins | sample SynthPrep_16_END_FD_187206 | JGI IMG/M metagenome (GOLD analysis project Ga0209173, IMG submission 187206) | Synthetic microbial communities from Ohio, USA - SynthPrep_16_END_DS12_MetaG (SPAdes) (version 2) | ecosystem: Engineered > Bioreactor > Aerobic > Activated sludge | place: USA: Ohio...
GGCCATGGCTAGACGGAACAGATACATCTCAAACCTCTGCGGGCGTGGCGGCGCGATTGAGTTCGGCCAGCGACAGGTTGCGGTCGAACAGCGAAGCCAGGCTCTGGTCATGGCTGACAAACAGCAGGCTGGCGCCGGCTTCGCGGCATTCGGCGAACAACAGCTGTAGGAAGGCTTCTCGGGCGTCGTAGTCCAGAGCCGAAGTGGGCTCGTCGGCGATCACCAGCTCCGGCTGGCCAATCAACGCACGGGCGGCGGCGACGCGTTGCTGCTGGCCGATGGACAGCGAGTCGGCGCGGCGATCCAGCAGGTTTTTGTCTTTCAACCCAAGGTGCGCAAGTAAAGCAGCGGCGGCTTGGTCGACACTGCCGTGGCGCTGTTTCGCCCGCTGTGCACGCAACGTGGAAAAGTGGCAGGGCAGCTCGACGTTCTCGCGCACCGACAGGAATGGCAGCAGGTTGAACTGCTGGAAGATGTAGCCGGTGTGGTCGACGCGGAAGCGGTCGCGGGCGCCGGCCGATAGCTCGGTCAGCTCCTGGCCGAGCAGGCGGATGCTGCCCTGGTTGGGTGTCTGCACGCCGCCGAGCAGGCCCAGCAGCGTGGTTTTGCCACTGCCGCTCGGGCCCTTGAGAAACAGGGTTTCCCCCGCTTCCAGGCGGAACGCGGGGATGTCCAGCAACTGGGGGTGACCGGGCCAGTTGAAGCCCAGGTCAGACAGTTCGATCAATGCGTGTGTCATGGGAACTCAGAACTTCAAGGTGGCTGCTGTGGCCGTGGCTTCCACACCTTGCTGGCCACTCGGACCGATCAGTTGTACCTGAATTTTCTGGGTGGCGGGGAAGGTCTTGAACACCTGGGTCAGGTCGAGGTTGCTCAGGGCCGTCGGCGTGGCGCAGGTGAACTGGTAGTGGGCGTGGATTTCGCTGTGGTCGTGATGATGCTCGTGGGCAGCCGCGCCTTTGCCGTCGGTGGCGTGGTCATCATCGTCGTCGTCATGATCGGCTTCCGGCTTGTCACCGAACAACGGGCTGTTGAGTTCCTGGCTGCTGACCACGCAACCGGCGCCCTTGGGCAAGTTGAACAGGGCGACAGGGTTTTCCAGCTGTTTGCGCACGGCGACGACCTTGGCTTTGTCCGCCGGGGTGGTGGCCAGGTGTTCGAAACCCACCAGGTTCATCGCCGGGCTGTCCAGTTCCAGCTCCAGGGCCTGGCCGTCAAGCACTGCGTTGAGACGGCCGACGCCATGTTCGTGGGCGCCAAGGCTACCGTGTTCATGGTCGTGATCATCATGAGCGTGGGCAACCGCCAGTGGCAGCAGGGCAAACGGCAAAGCAAGCAACAGACGGCGCATGAGAAGGCTCCAGAAGATGAAAGTTTTGTTATGTGATCTTATAACAATTGCCGCTGAGTTTGACCGCCCGCTTGGCGTTGCGCAAGCCGCATGGGAGCATGCTTGTCAGAAAAGTGCAGGAGTAAGGACGATGTTGCGAATTCGTGGAACGGTCGGCGACTTGCCGGTGGACTTGACCCTGGAGCTGGACGACGGCGATTGGGCACGGCTGGGCGCGCAGTTGCAGGCGACGCCTGTCCCCGCCGCAGCGACAGTGGCGCCGGTCAAGCAGAATGACGACCTGTGGCAGAATGCCCAGGACCTGTTGCGCAAGGCCGGCCAGCTCAGCGGCCTGGAGTTGCTGGATCAGTTGGAAGGCTTGGCCGGCGATGCGGCGTCAGGCAAGCGCCTGCTGGTGCGCCTGCGCCACAGCTCGAACGTAAAAGTGGCCAGCGGCGCAGATACGCCGCTGTACAGCTGGGTTGGCGATTAGTACAACGCGGCAAACAACTTGCGACGGTACACGGTCACCAGTGGGTGATCATTGCCCAGCAGTTCGAACACCTGCAGCAAGGTCTTGTGCGGCAGGCCTTCGCTGTAGCTGCGGTTGCGGATGAACAGCTTGAGCAGACCTTCGAGCGCCGCGTCGTACTGCTGGCGCGCCAGTTGCTGGATCGCCAGTTGGTAGGCCGCTTCGTCATCCTGCGGGTTTTGCGCCAGGCGGCTTTTCAGCTCGGCGGCATCCGGCAGATCGGCAGCCTGGCGCAGGAAGGTGATCTGTGCCTTGGCCCCGGCGAGGGCGGCTTTGTGGTCGTCGCTTTTCACCGCGTCCAGCACGGTCTGGGCTTCGCCCAGTTCACCGCGCTCGGCCAGGCAGCGTGCGTAGAGGATCAGCGCAGCAGCGTTGGTGTTGTCCTCGCCCAGCACTGTCACCAGCACGGCTTCTGCATCGGTGATGCGACCTTCGGCAAACAACGCCTGGGCCTGCTCCAACGGATCCGCCGCCGCCGGTGGCGGCATCTGTACATGGGGCTCCAGCATCGCGCGCACCGCCGACTCCGGCTGCGCCCCGGCAAACCCATCCACGGGCTGGCCGTCCTTGAACAACACCACTGTCGGCAGGCTTTGAATGCCAAAGCGCGCAACGATATCCTGCTCGGCCTCGCAATCGACCTTGGCCAGCAGCAACTCACCCTGATAACTCTCGGCAACTTTCGCGAGCATCGGCATCAACGCCTTGCACGGCGCGCACCACTCGGCCCAGAAATCCACCAGCACGGGTTTTTCGAAGGAGTTCTGGATCACTGCCTGGTCGAAGGTGGCGGTGGTGACATCGAAGATATACGGCGTGGGTTGACTCATGAGGCGTCTCGAATAAAGCGGGAATGGGGCAACTATAAGGGCTGGCGAGCCTGGCTGAAAGTGCGGCGGATTCGGCACCGCTTTCGCGAGCAAGCCCGCTCCTGCAGGGGGAATGCGGTCACATGTGGGAGCGGGCTTGCTCGCGAAGGTCTCACGAGCGCCGGGAATGGTACAGACTCACCTTGCGAAACTCCCAAGGCTCCGCCAGATCCGGCAACGTCAGCGCATCAAGAATCGCCAGCCGCTGGTAATCCGGGTGCTGGAAGTCGCGCACGCGCGAATCTGCCACCAGCGCTTCGCGGCCTCGGGTCAGGAATTGGTCGAGCAGTGGCAGGTTCGCGCGGTCGTAGAGCACGTCGGCGACCATGATCAGGTCGAAGCGGTCGGCTTCGGCGAAAAAATCGGCGGAGTAGCCCAGCTCCACGTCGTTGAGCGCGGCATTCGCCCGGCAGGCCGCCAAGGCCAGCGGGTCGAGGTCGCAGGCCACTACTTCCAACGCGCCGGCCTTGACCGCCGCAATCCCGGCCACGCCGGAGCCTGCGCCAAAATCCAGCACGCGCTTGCCGGCGACCCACTCGGGTTTCGCCGCCAGGTACCGCGCCAGCGCCAGGCCGCTGGCCCAGCAAAAACTCCAGTAGGGCGGTTCATGCAGGATGCGCTGGGTTTCTTCGGGACTGAAGGCGCGGTCCATGTTGTCTGCATCCAGCAGCCACAACGACAGCTCGGTGCCCGGCAATGGGCAGGGCACCAGCTGCGCGTCGCCGATCAGTTCGCTCAGGGCCGCTTGCAGGTCCAGCGGTGGCGTCATGGTGCCTTGACGAGTTGCAGGGGGCCGGTGGTCTGGGTGATCGCTTGGGTGATGCGCACGGCGGGCAGGTGCAGGATCAGTTGGCCGGACTGGCTCGCGCGCCCGCGCAATTCAACCCGCGCACCGGCTGGGAACGCCTCGGGGTTAAAGCGCAGGCGGAAAGCCAGGGGCTGGCCGTTGCCGGTCAGCACGCTGCTGGCGAGCAATTGCTGTGGGCGCGAACGATCGTCGATCACCAGCAGGGCCATTTCGACTTCGGCACCGGCCGGAATGTTGGTCAGGCTGCCGCTGATTTCCCGCTGGTAGGCGGGCAGGGGGCCCATGTCTTCAATGCCGGGGACTTTTTTCTCTTGTGCCGGCGTGGGCTGAGGTGCGGCCGGCTTGGGGGCTTCGCTGCTGCAGGCGACCAGGAAACTGAACAGGGTGAGCAAAACAAGTGGTCGTAACTGCATGTACGGCTCCAGAAAGGACAAAATCCGTGGCTTTAAAAATATGAAACATAATAGTCAGCCTATATACCGTAAAGGCTATGGCTTGTCTTGCCACAGGGATGCGCTACCATGGCCCTCCCTTTATTTGTTGCCTGCCTACCATGCACTGTCCCTTCTGCGGTGCCAACGACACCAAGGTCATTGACTCGCGTCTGGTCGCCGAGGGCGATCAAGTGCGTCGCCGGCGCGAATGCCTGGCCTGCGGTGAACGTTTCACCACCTTCGAAACCGCCGAACTGGTATTGCCACGTCTGATCAAGTCCGACGGCAGCCGCCAGCCTTTCGACGAAGAAAAACTGCGCGCCGGTATGCAGCGCGCCCTGGAAAAACGCCCGGTGAGTGTTGAGCGGCTGGAGGCGGCGCTGGTGCATATCAAGCACAAGCTGCGCGCCACCGGCGAACGCGAGGTCAAGAGTCTGGTGGTTGGAGAACTGGTGATGGGCGAGCTGCAAAAGCTCGACGAAGTTGCCTACATCCGATTCGCCTCGGTGTATCGACGCTTCCAGGATCTCAATGAGTTCCGCGAAGAGATCGACCGCCTGGCCCGTGAGCCTGCCAAAGAATGAACCCACCGTCTGCCGAACAAGCTGTGCTCGACGCCCATTACATGGCCCGCGCCCTGGAACTGGCGCGCAAGGGCCTGTACACCACCCATCCCAACCCACGTGTGGGTTGCGTGATTGTGCGTGATGGGCAGATTGTCGGCGAAGGCTGGCATGAGCGGACCGGCGAACCGCATGCCGAGCCCAATGCCCTGCGCGCCGCCGGTGCCAAGGCCCGAGGTGCCACGGTGTACGTGACCCTCGAACCGTGCAGCCATCACGGGCGCACGCCGCCTTGCGCTGATGCGTTGGTCACCGCGGGTGTCGCCCGCGTGGTGGCCGGGATGCAGGACCCGAACCCGGAAGTGGCGGGGCGCGGCATGCAGCGCCTGGCTCAAGCCGGTATCGAGGTGCGCAGCGGTGTGTTGGAAGCTGAAGCACGCGCGCTGAATCCGGGTTTCCTCAAGCGCATGGAACACGGCCTGCCCTTCGTGCGTGTCAAGCTGGCGATGAGCCTGGATGGCCGCACCGCGATGGCCAGTGGCGAAAGCCAATGGATCACCGGTCCGGCCGCCCGCGCCGCTGTGCAACGCCTGCGCGCCGAGGCGAGTGTGGTGCTGACTGGCGCCGACACGGTGCTGGCCGACGGCGCCCGCCTGACTGTGCGCGCCGCCGAACTCGGCCTGGATGAAGCCACCACCGCCCTGGCCATGTCGCGCCCGCCGTTGCGCGTGCTGATCGACGGCCGCCTGCGGGTGCCGCTCAATGCGCCGTTTTTCAAGGCTGGCCCGGCGTTGGTCATCACCTGCGTGACCGCGGAAAACCAATTCCCCCGTGGCCCCGAGTGCCTGGTAGTGCCGGGCGTCGATGGCCAGGTCGACCTGCGCTCGGCGCTGGTGGCGCTGGCGGCCCGTGGCGTCAACGAAGTACTGGTGGAAGCCGGCCCAAGCCTGGCCGGTGCATTTGCCCAGCAAGGCCTGGTGGATGAATACGTGATTTTCATCGCCGGCAAGTTCCTCGGTTCCGCCGCGCGGCCTTTGTTGGACTGGCCGCTTGAGAAACTGGCCGATGCCCCCCAACTCAAGATCACTGAAATGCGCGCTGTGGGCGATGATTGGCGAGTCACTGCCATCCCTGTGCCAGCAGCGAGCGTATAATTTTCTGCCTGCGCCCAGCGCGGTAACGTTTTCCAGGAGAAGGCCATGTTCACCGGCATCATCGAATCCATCGGCAGCATTCGTGCAATGACCCCAAAAGGCGGCGACGTTCGCTTGTCGGTTGAAACCGGCAAACTCGACCTTGGCGACGTCAAGCTGGGCGACAGCATCGCCATCAACGGCGTGTGCCTGACCGTCATCGAGCTGCCAGGCAACGGTTTTGCCGCCGATGTCAGCCGGGAAACCCTGGACTGCACCGCGATGAACGACCTCAAGGCCGGTAGCCCGGTCAACCTGGAAAAAGCCCTGACCCCGACCACTCGCCTCGGCGGTCACCTGGTCAGCGGCCACGTCGACGGCGTCGGCGAAGTGGTCGCGCGCAGCGAAAACGCGCGGGCCGTGGAATTTCGCATCCGCGCGCCGAAAGAGCTGGCCAAGTACATCGCCCATAAAGGCTCGATCACCGTCGACGGCACCAGCCTGACTGTGAACGCCGTGAATGGCGCCGAATTTGAACTGACCATCATTCCCCACACCCTCAGCGAAACGATCATGGCCTCGTACCAGCCGGGTCGCCGAGTGAACCTGGAAGTGGACTTGCTCGCCCGTTACCTGGAGCGCCTGTTGCTGGGCGAAAAGGCCGCAGAGCCTGCATCCGGTAACATCACTGAAAGCTTTCTGGCCGCTAACGGCTACCTGAAATCCTGACCAAGGGGGTGCCGCGTGGCGCTCAATAGCATCGAAGAACTGGTTGAAGACATCCGCCAAGGCAAGATGGTCATCCTGATGGATGACGAAGACCGCGAAAACGAAGGCGACATCATCATGGCCGCCGAGGCCTGCCTGCCTGAGCACATCAACTTCATGGCCAAGCACGCCCGCGGGCTGATCTGCATGCCCATGAGCCGTGAGCGCTGCGAGTTGCTCAAGCTGCCGTTGATGGCGCCGCGCAATGGCTCGGGTTTTGGTACCAAGTTCACCGTCTCGATTGAAGCCACCACTGGCGTCACCACGGGCATCTCCGCCGCCGACCGCGCCCGCACCGTGCAGGCCGCCGCCGCGAAAGACGCCAAGGCCGAAGACATCGTCAGCCCCGGCCACATCTTCCCGTTGATGGCCCAACCGGGCGGCACCCTGGCCCGTGCCGGCCACACCGAAGCCGCCTGCGACCTGGCGCGCATGGCCGGTTTCGAGCCGAGCGGGGTGATCTGCGAAGTGATGAACGATGACGGCACCATGGCGCGTCGTACCGAACTCGAAGCCTTTGCCGCCGAACACAACCTCAAGATCGGCACCATTGCCGACCTGATTCACTACCGCATGATCCACGAACGTACCGTTCAGCGGATTGCCGAGCAGCCACTGGACAGCGAACTGGGCCAATTCAATTTGGTGACCTACCGTGATTCAGTGGAAGGCGACGTGCACATGGCCCTGACCCTGGGCAGCATTTGCGCCGAAGAACCGACCTTGGTGCGTGTGCACAACATGGACCCATTGCGCGACCTGCTGATGGTCAAGCAACCGGGCCGCTGGAGCCTGCGCGCCGCTATGGCTGCGGTCTCCGAGGCCGGCAGCGGTGTGGTGCTGTTGCTCGGTCACCCGCTGGATGGCGATGTCTTGCTGGCGCATATCCGCGAAACGGCTGACCACGCGCCGGTGAAAAAACCGACCACCTACAGCATCGTCGGCGCCGGTTCGCAGATCCTGCGTGACCTGGGCGTGCGCAAAATGCGCTTGATGAGTGCGCCAATGAAATTTAATGCGATATCCGGTTTCGACCTGGAAGTAGTAGAATACGTGCCCTCCGAATAAAGGCTGGCGATTTTCGCCCCTTGTTCGCGGTTCAAATATCACTAAGGGACGCGTCATACACGCGTCCCGGCTCTTTAAGAGATTTGTCGAATGACCCTGAAGACCATCGAAGGTACCTTCATCGCCCCCAAAGGCCGCTACGCCCTGGTGGTTGGCCGCTTCAACAGCTTCGTGGTTGAAAGCCTGGTAAGCGGTGCCGTGGACGCCCTGGTTCGCCACGGTGTGAGCGAGAGCGACATCACCATCATCCGTGCCCCTGGCGCCTTCGAAATTCCACTGGTTGCGCAGAAAGTTGCCCAACAGGGTGAGTACGCGGCAATCATTGCCCTGGGCGCAGTCATTCGTGGCGGTACTCCGCATTTCGAATATGTGGCCGGTGAATGCACCAAGGGCCTGGCCCAGGTGTCCATGGAGTTCGGTGTGCCAGTCGCCTTCGGCGTGCTGACCGTTGATTCCATCGAGCAAGCCATCGAGCGTTCCGGCACCAAGGCCGGTAACAAAGGCGCTGAAGCTGCCCTGTCCGCCCTGGAAATGGTCAGCCTGCTGTCGCAGTTGGAGGCCAAGTGATTTCCGACGAGAGCGACAACTTCAACCCGCGTGAGCCACGTCCAGCCGATGCTGGCAAGCCGTCCAAGAACGAGAAGCGTCGCGCTGCTCGTCAGTTGGCGACCCAGGCGCTGTACCAGCGTCACCTGGCGGGCGCTTCGTTGAACGAGATCGAAGCACAGTTTCGCGTCGACAACGACTTCACCTTCGCCGACCTGCCGTACTTCCACGACATCCTGCACGGTGTGCATGCGCACCTGACCGAGATCGACACGGCCTTGGCACCTTGCCTGGACCTGACCATCGAAGAGCTGGACCCGGTTGAACTGTGCGTGATGCGCCTGTCCGCGTGGGAACTGCTGTATCGCGTCGACGTGCCGTACCGCGTGGTGATCAACGAAGGTATCGAACTGGCGAAAGTCTACGGTTCGACCGACGGCCACAAGTTCGTCAACGGCGTACTCGACAAGCTGGCCCCGCGCCTGCGTGAAGCCGAAGTGAAGGCGTACAAGCGCTAAACCGCGCTTGAATCCTTGATGGGCGAGTTTGAGCTGATCCGCAATTACTTCGCCGCCGCGCCCTGTGCGCAAGGCGGCGAAGGCATTGCACTTGGGATTGGTGACGACTGCGCCTTGCTGGCGCTCCCCGCCGGGGAGCAGCTGGCAATCTCCACCGATACCTTGGTGGCCGGGGTGCATTTTGCCGACCCCTGCGACCCGTTGCTGCTGGGCCAGCGCTCGTTGGCCGTGGCGGTAAGCGACCTGGCCGCCATGGGCGCCAACCCCCTCGCCTTTACCCTTGCTCTCACCACACCGACGGTCGATGCCGATTGGCTGCAACGCTATGCCCAGGGTTTGAACCTGATGGCGCAAAGCTGCGGCGTGGGCCTGGTGGGCGGCGATACCACCCGTGGGCCGTTAAGCCTGACCCTGACTGTGTTTGGTCGCGTACCCGCCGGGCGAGCCTTGACCCGCAGCGGTGCGCAGCCGGGTGACCTGCTGTGTGTCGGCGGCGAGCTGGGCAATGCGGCCGGCGCGTTGCCGTTGGTATTGGGCGAGCGCAGTGCTGACGCGGCCATCGCTGATCCACTGCTGGCCCACTACTGGTCGCCGCAACCGCAGTTGGGCCTGGGGCTGGCGCTGCGCGGCAAGGCTACGTCTGCCATGGATATTTCCGACGGCCTCCTGGCTGATTGCGGGCATATCGCCACAGCCTCGGCTGTCAGTCTGTTGATCGAGCGTCAGCGCTTGCCTTTGTCTCAGGCGCTGTTGGCGTTTGTCGGCGATGACGCGGCGCGCATAGCGGCGTTGAGCGGGGGCGATGACTATGTGCTGGTGTTCACCCTGCCACCCGTCGAGCTGGCGCCGTTGCTGGCCGACGGCTGGCCGGTCCATGTGATCGGACGGGTCGAGGCGGGGCAGGGCGTGACACTGCTGGACGCCAACGGGCAAGACATCACGCCAGCCATTCGTGGTTATCAACATTTTCGCGGGATGCCCTGAATCGGCGAGCTGCGCTACCCTCTATAGCGTAATTAAGGATGCAAGGCCCTGTAGGAGGTCGCCACCATGGATGTGCGCCGTTGGCTGCTGATAGTGCTGTGTGCCTTTACGTCGTTGGTCCAGGCACAGGGCGTGCCCGGCAAGGTCATGCTGGCCAGTGAAGAGTGGAACGACTACACCAACAAAGACGGTAGCGGCCTGGCCTGGGACGTGCTGCGCAAGGTGTTCGAACCTGCCGGAATCACGCTGCAGACGCGCTCGGTGCCCTACACCCGCTCGGTCGGCCTGGCCCAGCGCGGCGAAGTGGATGGCTGGGTCGGGTCCTATCGCGATGAAGCCACGGGTGTGTTGTACCCCCACTGGAATTTCGATTCCGACCACATCTACGCCCTCGGCCTGGCCAGCACGCCAGCGCCGACGGTAGCCACGCTGGGCAATTACCGCCTGGCCTGGGTGCGTGGCTACAAGTACGAGGAGTACTTGCCCAATGTGCACCGTTTCAACCAGATCGAGCGCCGCGACGGTATTTTGCCGATGCTGGAACACGCGCGGGCCGACTTCTACATCGATGCGCTGACCGAGGCCAAGTACGTGCTCAATCAGGCAGGTGATCCGTCGAAGTTCGCACTGACTCACATCGCCGAACTCCCGTTATACATCGGGTTTGCCGATAACGAACGGGGCCGCGCCTTGATGGGCGTCTTCGACCAGCGCATGGCGGCCCTGGTGAAAAGCGGCGAGTTAAAGGCGATTTTCGAGCACTGGAAACAACCCTATCCGTTCTAGATCCCCTGTAGGAGCGAGCTTGCTCGCGAAAAACGCAAGCACGCCGCGGTCACTCAGAATGCTTGCGTCATCGTTGACGATTTTTCGCGAGCAAGCTCGCTCCTACATAGAATCAATAAGAAGGCCAATCGAACCTATTGATCTTTATCAGCGATAATTCAGCTTAAGCGTATGTAGGAACCTGCTGTTACAATGGCCGCCATCGTAAAAACTGAAATCAGGAGCACACGGTGCCCGTCGTTTTCGTCGCCGCTTCCAAGCTGCCTACCCCTTTTGCCACGTTCACCATGAACGGCTTTCTCGAAGAAGCCACCGGGCGCGAGCACGTTGTGCTGAGCTTGGGCGATATCGCTGATGGCGCGCCGGTGCTGGGGCGTGTGCATTCCGAATGCCTGACCGGCGACGCGCTGTTCAGCCAGCGCTGCGACTGCGGTTCGCAACTGGAAGCCGCCATGCGGGCCATCGCCCGTGAAGGCCGTGGCGTGCTGCTGTACCTGCGTCAGGAAGGCCGTGGCATTGGCCTGATGAACAAGATCCGCGCCTACGAGCTGCAAGATGGCGGCGCCGATACCGTTGAAGCCAACGAGCGCCTGGGCTTTGCTGCCGACCAGCGTGACTACGCGATCTGCCTGCCGATGCTGGAGCACCTGGGCGTCAAGTCCCTGCGCCTGATGACCAACAACCCGCGCAAGGTCAAAGCCTTGACCGAGATGGGCATCACCGTGGCCGAGCGCGTGCCGCTGCACACCGGGCACAACCCGCACAACAAGCTCTACCTGGCCACCAAGGCCAGCAAGCTCGACCACATGATGGGCAACGAGCACCAGGGCGAGGTCGACCGCGCGTGACCCGAGGCCAGGTGAAACGGCGACTGTCCTTCAGTTGGTGGCAGTACCTGGCCCTGGCGCTGCTCCCCCTGTTTGTGATCAACCTGGTGTTCGGCCAAGCCGAATCCTTGCTCCCGGTGCTGGCCATGCCGTTCTTCATTGCCGGCGTGGCCTCGATGTTTCTCAGCCTGCGTTACTTCCACGGCTATAAGCACGCGTTGATCGCCACCTCCAAAGCCCTCGATACCCCGGAAGAACCGGCTGCCTGGATGACCTTGGCGGCCCGTCGGCGTACGGCGTTGCTGGTGGCAGCCGTCCCGGCCTGGATCGGCGCGCTGGCGGTGTTCGTCGGCCTGGAGGCGGTGCCGCTGTTCCTGCTGGCACTGTCGACGCTGGTGCTGTTCTACCTCTACCGCATCCCCCGTCAACTGGGATGAGACGTCGCTGGCTGGCGGTTTTGCTGCTGGCGTGCTCTGCCCAGGCTTTGGCGGCCGAGCGGGTGGTCAGCCTGGCACCGTCCCTGACTGAAATCGTCGCTGAATTGGGTGCTGCCGACGTGCTGGTGGGGGTACTCGATGGCGGCGATCGTCCGGCTGCGCTGGCGCAAGTGCCGTCAGTGGGGCGTTACGGCCAATTGGACATGGAGCGCCTGCTCAGCCTCAAGCCGGATCTGATCCTGCTGTGGCCCGGCAGCGTCGGCCCGGCCCAGCGTGCGCAGTTGCAGCGGCTGAACATCCCGGTTTATGTCGCTGAGCCCCATAGCCTTGAACAACTCACCACCCAGGTCCAGGCCATCGCCGAGCAATTGGGCCGTGCTGAAGCCGGCCGGCAATTGGCCGCGCAATTACGCCAACGCTTGGTCGAACTGCGTCAGCGCTATCAGCGTGCCGAGCCATTGCGTGTGTTTTACCAGGTGTGGAACCAGCCGCTGTATACCGTGGGCGGCGGGCAGATCATCAGCGATGCGTTGAATGTGTGCGGTGCGCGCAATGTGTTCGATGACCTCAGGCTGCCCGCGCCGCAGGTGAGTATTGAGTCGGTGTTGCAGCGTGATCCCGAATTGATTCTGGTCGGGGATCAAGCACAGAAGGAGGCCTGGAAGGTCTGGCCAGCGATGGCGGAACGGGTGCGAGTGGTGCCGGATAAGGGCCTGGAGCGGCCCAGCGGGCAGATGCTGGAGGCGGTGGCGCGGTTGTGTGAGGTGATCGCGCCTCGCTAGAGGTCCGGCGTCCAAGTCACGCCAACCATCAGCGCACGGCCCTCTTCCCGGTAGCCAAATTGCTGGCCTTGATACTGATACAGCGCCCGGCTGTAGGCTTTGTCCAGCAGGTTATCGACCTTCATGTTCAGCATGATTTCGCGGTTCAGCGCCCAACTGGCGCGCAACCCGAGCAACCCATAGCCACCCAACGGCTGCTGGTTTTTCGGGTCGTCGTAGCTGCTGCTGACTGCCTGCCAGCTGGCGCCGATGCCGAATTGGTCGAATTGGCGATCCAGGTCCAGGCTCACGGTGCGCCTGGCGCGACGCGCCAGCGTACGTCCGGAATCGCGGTCTCGTGGATCAATCATTGCCAGTCCCAAGCTGCTTTGCCAGCCGAACAGCTCTTGCTTGAGCGCGGCTTCGAAGCCGTTGATGCGCGCCGAACTGACGTTTTGCGGGCCGTCGCTGCCGAACACGATCGCATCTTGGATATCGGTGCGGTACAGCGAAGCTTCCAGGCGGCTGGTGTCGCTGAGTTGGCTACGCCATTGCACTTCGTAGCTTTTCGAGGTTTCGGGCTTCAGGTCAGGGTTACTGTTCTTGAAGCCGTATTCGTCCGGGTAGTACAAGTCATTGAACGTAGGGGCGCGGAAGCCCTCGCTGTAGCTCAGCAGCAGATCATTGTCCGAGTTGATCGGTAAGGTCAGGGTGCCGCTCCAGCTGTTCTGCCCGCCAAACTGCTGGTTCTGGTCGCGCCGCAGGCCCAGCTCGGTGGAAAACCCTTCGCCGTGGAAGCGATGCTGCACAAAGGCTGCGCGGTTCCAGCGGCTGTTCTCGGTAAAGGTGGTAGAGCCATGGAGGCGGTCTTCGTACCAGTCACCGCCGAGTATCAGGCTGTTTTGCTCATTCAGTGTCAGATCGTTCTGCCAGTTGATCGAGTCGCGGTAGGTGTTGAACACGCTGAAATCGTCACTGAGGGTGTCGCGCTTGGTATCGCGGTTCTCGCTGTGGCCCAGTTCCAGGCGCGATTGCCAGCGTTCGTTGAGTTTGGCATCCACGTAGCCGCTGGCGCTGCTCACGGTGTAGTCGGTGTAGGGCTTTTGCCCCAGCGTTTGCCCGGTGGCGAAGTCGTAGCGGCCGAAGCTGTTGTCGTACTCCGACTTGCCACGGTTATCCAACAGATTGAAACCCGCTTCCAGCTCATCGTTGAAGGCGTGGCTAAGGTTCAGGCTGATGGACTGGTTGCGGTAGGCATCATGGTCGCCATCGCTGGGAAATGACGTGTGCGTCGAGTTAATTCCGGCGGTCTCATCCAGGCTCGCGCCGAGGTTGAAGCGCGTGTGTTCATCGCCACCGGACAGACCGAGGCTGCGCTCCCAGGTTTGGTGACTGCCAAAGCCCATTTTCAAGCGCGGCTGTAGACCCTGCTCGGCATTACGTCGAGTGAACACCTGGATCACGCCGCCAATCGCATCGCTGCCATAGATCACCGAGCGCGAGCCGCGCAGCACTTCAACCCGTTCAATCTGATCGACGTTCAGGTACTGCAGGCCGCTGTCGCCGGAAGTGGTGTTGGCGATGCGCTGGCCGTCCACCAGCACCAGGCTTTGTGCGGATTTGGTGCCACGGATATAAATCCCCGGCAGGCTGCCACGGCCACCGGTCGGCGCGACTTGTACGCCAGGCACGCGGCTGAGCAGGTCAGTCACGCTGGTGGGTTGCAGGCGGTCGATATCGTCGCGGGTGAAGACGGTGTTGGCGGCGCTGCTGTCGTTGCGGGACTGGACCTGCCGGTTGGCGCTGATGACCACATCGGGGAGTTTCAAGGCGTCGTCGCGGGTGTCGGCGAGCAGGTCGGTGGCAGGCAGAAGAAGAAAGGGCAGGGCAAAGTGCAGACGATTCATGGGCTGTCCATAGCGTTGTAGGTGCCGGCTTGCCGGCGATGGCGGTCTGTCTGACACATTGATGTTGAATGTGCGGCCGCTATCGCTGGCAAGCCAGCTCCTACAAGTGTTCGGGGTGTTACAGGCGGAGTAGTGCCATGCGCTCGCGCACTGACGCTTCAATGCCGACCTCATCCAACCCGCATTCCGCCAGCATCTGCGCAGGCTTGGCGTGCTCGACGTACACATCCGGCAGGCCCAGGTGCAGCACCGACTTGAGGATATTCTCCCGCGCCAGGAACTCGCTGACGGCCGCACCGGCACCGCCCATGATGGCGTTTTCTTCGACGGTCACCAGCAGCTCATGGCTGCCGGCAATCTCACGCACCAGGTCTTCATCCAGCGGTTTGACGAAGCGCATGTCGACCACGGTAGCGTCGATTTTCTCGGCTACTTTCAGCGCTTCCGCCAGTTGCACGCCGAACACCAGGAACGCAGTCTTGCTGCCTTGGCGACGCACGATGCCCTTGCCGATCTCGATAGGCTCAAGGTCTTTCTCGATCACTGCATTCGGGCCATTACCGCGTGGGTAACGCACAGCCGCCGGGCCGTTGTACAGGTGGCCGGTGCTGAGCATCTTGCGCAGTTCGTTCTCGTCGCTCGGTGTCATCACCAGCATGCCGGGGATGCAACGCAGGTAAGACAAGTCGAAGCTGCCGGCGTGGGTCGGGCCGTCTTCGCCCACCAAACCAGCGCGGTCGATGGCGAACAGTACGTCGAGGTTCTGCACTGCCACGTCATGTACCAACTGATCGTAACCGCGCTGCAGGAAGGTGGAGTAGATCGCCACCACCGGCTTGGCGCCTTCACAGGCCATGCCGGCGGCGAAGGTCACCGCGTGCTGTTCGGCAATTGCCACATCGAAGTAGCGCAGCGGGAAACGCTCGCTGAAGGCTACCAGGTCGGAGCCTTCCTTCATCGCCGGGGTAATGCCTACCAGGCGCGGGTCGGCGGCGGCCATGTCGCACAGCCATTCGCCGAACACACCGGAATACTTCGGCCCGCTGGCCTTTTTCGGCGCAGCGGCGGGAGCGTCAAGCGGTTCCAGCTTGGTGATGGCGTGGTAGCCGATCGGGTCGACTTCCGCCGGGGCGAAGCCTTTGCCTTTCTTGGTGACGATATGCAGGAACTGTGGGCCCTTGAGGTCACGCATGTTGCGCAGCGTGGCGATCAGGGTGGGCAGGTCGTGGCCGTCGATCGGGCCGATGTAGTTCCAGCCCAGCTCTTCGAACAGGGTGCCCGGTACCAGCATGCCCTTGGCATATTCTTCGGTACGGCGGGCAATTTCCCACGCGCCAGGCAGACGCGAGAGCACCTTCTTGCTGCCTTCGCGCATGCTGGCGTAGGTGCGGCTGGAGAGGATCTTGGCCAGGTAATTGGACAGGCCACCGACATTGCGCGAGATCGACATGTCGTTGTCGTTGAGGATCACCAACATGTTGGCGTCCACTTCCGGCGCATGGTTCAGCGCTTCGAACGCCATGCCGGCGGTCAGCGCGCCATCACCAATGACCGCAATCGCCTTGCGATCGCTGCCTTGCAGGCGGGCGGCAATCGCCATGCCCAGCGCGGCACTGATGGAGGTGCTGGAGTGGCCGACGCCAAAGGTGTCGTACTCGCTCTCGGCGCGGCGCGGGAAGGCGGCAATGCCGTCCTTCTGGCGCAGGGTGCCCATCTGCTCGCGGCGCCCCGTGAGGATTTTATGCGGATACGCCTGATGGCCCACGTCCCACACCAGCCGGTCATCCGGGGTATCGAATACGTAATGCAGGGCGATGGTCAGCTCGATGACGCCCAGGCCGGCACCGAAATGCCCACCGGTCTGGCCGACCGTGTAGAGCAATTCCAGGCGCAACTCATCGGCCAGGGTTTCCAGCTCGGCTTCACCCAGTCGACGCAGGCCGACCGGCGTGACAGCACGGTCAAGCAGGGGCGTGGACGGGCGCTTGCGGGGAATCTCTTGAAACGTCGTGGGCATCAGGCGAATCGTTATAGGTATAGAAGAGGCGGCAGTTTACCTCAAGCATCGCAAACTGCCCACGCAGAGCACCGAACTTGGCCGATATGCGGCCGCAAAGGCCGCCGTTATCAGTGCCGACGTTCGACGATATACCGCGCCAAGTCACGCAGTGGCTCTGCTGCCGCGTCGAAAGGTCGCAGGGCGTTCAGGGCCTGGTCACGCAGTTCCAGGGCATAAGCCTTGGCGGCTTCCAGCCCAAGCAGTGCCGGATACGTCGGTTTGTCCCGTGCGATATCGGCGCCTTGGCGTTTGCCCAGGGTGGCCGTGTCACTTTCTACGTCGAGAATATCGTCCTGCACCTGGAACGCCAGGCCGATGGCCAGCGCGTAGGTCCTCAACGCCGTCAATTGAGCGCCTTCGGCACGCCCACTGGCCAGCGCGCCCAGATGCACGGCGGCTTCGATCAAGGCGCCGGTCTTGTGGCGGTGCATGTACTCCAGGGCTTGTTGATCGAGCTTCTGGCCGACCGAACCCAAGTCGATGGCCTGGCCACCCACCATGCCGGCCGGACCCGCTGCCACGGCCAGCGCCGTGACCATGCGCAAACGGATCTCGGCGTTGACGCTGCTCAGCGTCGGGTCCAGTAGTGCGCTGAACGCCAGGCTTTGCAGGCCGTCGCCGGCGAGGATCGCGCAGGCTTCATCAAAGGCTTTATGGGTGGTTGGCTGGCCGCGACGCAAATCGTCGTCGTCCATCGCCGGCAAATCGTCATGCACCAGGGAATAGGCGTGGATCAACTCCACCGCACAGGCCGCGCCATTGGCCTGCTCGGCGTCTGCGCCCAAAGCTTCGCACGCCGCATACGCAAGCAACGGACGCACGCGCTTGCCACCATTCATCACGCTGTAGCGCATGGCTTCGTAAAGACGCTTGAGTTCGGGGCTTGGCGCAACAAACAAGGGTTCCAACGCCGCATTGACCCGGGCTTGGCTACTGGCCTGATACGCGTCGATCATTCGGGCTGTTCCGCATCGAAAGGTTCTTCGGCCAACTCCCCGTCACGTTCCAGCAGCACCTGCACCTTCTGCTCCGCCTGCGCCAAGGCGCTCTGGCAGTCGCGGGTCAGGCCGATGCCTTGCTCAAACGCCGTCAACGAGTCTTCCAGCGACAACTCGCCGTTCTCCAGACGCTCGACCAGGGTTTGCAGGTCGGCGAGGGATTGTTCGAAATCGAGTGCAACTTTTTTGCGGGCCATGGCGGCTATTCCGGTAGACGGTAAACCGGCGCGACACTAGCAGACATGGGGATTCTGGGCAAATGAGTGGGGGAGGGTGTTCAGGCGGTGAGCCGAATAAGCGCCCTATTCGGCTCATCAAATGAGCCGAATACCCATTTTATTCGGCTCACCGCCGGTCAGGATCTTTGTGCCATTGACGAGCACTGTTCTTGTGATGTTTTCAACTGTGCTTCAAATGTCTGCAATCCCACGTGCATTTCCTGTAGCGCGGCAATTTTCAGGGCTAGTTCCTGCTTCTTGTCTGCGATTGCCTGGTCCGCCCGCTCCCAAGGCAATACATCGCCTATGTGGCCTGCAAGAATTTCCTGCAACTCCTTGAGCTTGAACCCCAATTGCTGCGCGCACTTGATAAACATCAGCAGCTCAACGTTTTGCGCCGAATAGACCCGGTATTGGCCCTGACGCTGTGGCGCAGGCAGCAGCCCAATTGCCTCATAGTGACGAATCGCCTTGATGGTCGTGCCCGACAACTGCGCGGCTTTGCCGATGTACATGAAAACTCCTTTTTTCCGTTAAAGCGCCGACCTGTTTCAGCCATGTATCCCGCTGCGCCGCAGTGGAGCCCAACACCGGCCCGAACAGCAGCGTCTTTGCAGTCTTGACACCACAAAGCCCCAGCGTGGTCTTGCGCATCTGGTGAATGCCCGGCATGCGATAGAACCAACGGTAATACCATGGCGGCGTGTCCAGGGTCACCAGTAAATGTGCCGTTCGGCCATGGAGCAGTTTGTCAGGAAAAGCCTTGCCCGCTCGGTATTTAAAGGCAAAACCGGGTAGGAAGATTCGGTCGATAAAGCCCTTCATCAACGCCGGGATGCCACCCCACCAGATCGGGAAAACAAATGTCAGGTGAGTGGCCCAGAGGATGTCGGATTGTGCGCTGAGCAGGTCGGGCTCCAGCGGCTGAATCTGGGTGTAACCGTGATGAAGGACGGGGTCGAAAGCCAAGTCGCCCAAGCGTAGGACACGTACTTCATGGCCGGCGTTTTTTGCCGCCTGGATGTAGGTATCGGCCAGGGCTGAACAAAAGCTGGAGGCGGAAGGATGGCCGAGGATCACCAGGGTACGCGGGGTCATGGGGAGGTCCTGAACAGGGCGTTCCAGGGTAAAGGCTGCTGTATAGGGGAGAGTCAAGTCAGTAGTCCGCAATGGCCAGCAGGACGTTTCTGTAGTTATTGAAGGGTCCTTCTTGGAACCACCTTCGCCCCTTGTGACAGTCAATGTGCCTGACTAGCCTGCCTCAAAACTCCAGAGTGACATGGCATGAGCGAACCCTGTATCGGCTTGACTACACCTCCAGCGGGCTACAGTGACTGGCTGACCGACCTGAAAGGCCGTATTCATGCGGCGCAACAGCGCGCAACACTGGCAGTGAACCGGGAATTGGTATTGCTCTATTGGCAGATCGGCCACGACATTTTGACCTGCCAGGCGGAGCAGGGCTGGGGCAGCAAAGTCATAGATCGACTTGCCCAGGATTTGCGTGCGGCCTTTCCCCGAATGAAGGGTTTTTCGCCGCGTAATCTCAAGTACATGCGTGCTTTTGCCGAGGCGTGACCAGATGCTGAATTTGTGCAACAGGCTGCTGCACAATTGCCTTGGGGCCACAATGTGGTGTTGCTCGACAAACTCCCCGGCCCCGAAACCCGCCGCTGGTACATGGCCCAGGCGATAGAGAACAACTGGTCGCGTAACTCGCTGGTGATGCAAATCGAAAACCGCTTGTTGGAGCGCAGTGGCAAGGCGGTCAGCAACTTCGAGACCCACCTGTCCAAACCACAATCCGACCTGGCGCGTGAGTCGCTGAAAGACCCTTACCGTTTTGACTTCCTCAGCCTGGCCCTGGACGCGCAGGAGCGCGACATAGAAAACGCCTTGATCAAGCACGTCACCGACTTTTTGTTGGCGCTGGGCGCCGGTTTCGCCATTGTCGGCCAGCAAGTACTGCTGGATGTCGGAGGCGATGAGTTCTTTGTCGATCTGCTGTTCTATCACGTGAAGCTACGCTGCTATGTGGTCATCGAACTGAAAGCCGGCAAGTTCAAACCCGAGCACCTGGGGAAGCTGAGCTTTTATCTGGCTGCCTTCGATGCCCAGCTTAAACATCCACAAGATGGGCCCACCATCGGCCTGCTGTTGTGCAAGAGCAAGAACGAAGTCGTCGCCGAATATGCGTTGCGCGATAACAATCGACCGATTGGTGTAGCGGAATATCAACTGGTTGAGTCGTTGCCCGCAGAGCTGCGAACCAGCCTGCCAAGCATCGAGCAGATCGAGCGGGAGCTGGCGGGTTAAAACCGACTGATAGCCTCAAAACCCCGGCGGAATATACCCCGGCACAAATGGCACATTCAGGCACTTGCCATGCAGGATCCGGCCATCCTCAATCCGGAACAGCACGATCTTCTTCGCCTTATCCACCGTGGCTTCCAGCTTGCAATCCGAACTGTGCCCGACCTGCTGGTAATACTCCGTGTACACCATCCCGTTCCCGGTGTGATTCATTGAAGTCCCGGCGGCTTCAGTGGTCGTCCATGAAGAGGATTTGTGCCAGGTCATCACCACCTGCGTGTCGCCATTGGGCGCATTCTGCTTCTTCATCGAGTCGGGCTTGCCGAATAAATCCAGCGCCTCTTGCACGTCACGGCCTTCCCAGCGCGACTGTGCAATCAAGTGACACCCGTTTATAAACAGCACGGCGGGCAACAAAAGCCCAGCCAGCAACAGCCTTGTCCATGTAGGCATCGTGAATCCTTCTTGTAGGTGAGTGTTGCTCAGCGCTTGTTGCCCAGCATGTCGTCGAGGTCATCGATCATCTGGCTCTTCTCCTGAGTCGGCCCCAACTGCTCGAACATGGCCTTGGTGGTCTGGATCATCTGCAGGTGGGTCATCTTGCCCATGGCGATGGTGTCCTTGCTCTTGCCCGGTTCGCAGACATACGCGAGCGTACGGTCGAGCCAGAACTCCTTTGGCGTCTGCCACGTGTTGGAGACTTTCAAGTGCGTAAGGGTGTAGGAAAACGGTGCAACCGACTGGCCATTGAGAAAGCGCACCTTGCGCGTGGAGCACTGCACTTCGATGTTGTACACATCGATCATCGGCTTGCCCGGTTCTTCATACACCACCGTGACGGCCACCAGTTTCGCGCCCTTGTTGTGGTTCGACGGCACCACGGAGGTACGGTCGGCCACATACATCACGTTTTTATGGGCGCGGCCGCTGCCGTAGATGATCGACCAGTCGCCGATCGGTGTTTCTTCATCGGCCACTACCGACGTTGTGTTGATCAGCAAGACGGGCAGCAGTGCCAGGCAGCGTCCGACTTTGGTTAAGGTATTCAATAGCGTCCTTCCTTGAGGCTCGAAATAAGCGAAGGACTTTAGTGGTGAGGCGGTGCCGTCACAATTAGGGCGAGTGTGCTAATGGCGCATTGCTAGTTAACCAAAAAAAGCCTGCGTTTTAAGGCAGGCTTAGTGTGTGCAGCGGTTGAGTTAGTCCTTACGCGCCGTCAACGCCGAGTAACCATTCATCAAGTTGCGATAGTTGGGAATGCGCTGGGACAACAGGTTCCCCAGGCCTTCGATATCGTTGCGCCAGTCGCGGTGCAACTCACACGCCACCGAGAACCAGTTCATCAACTGCGCACCCGCTTGCGTCATCCGGCTCCACGCCGCCTGCTGCACCGTGGTATTGAACGTGCCCGATGCATCGGTCACCACAAACACCTCAAACCCTTCCGCCAGCGCCGACAAGGTCGGGAACGCCACGCACACATCCGTCACCACGCCCGCAATGATGATCTGCTTACGACCGGTGGCCTTGATCGCCTTGACGAAATCTTCGTTGTCCCACGCATTGATCTGGCCTGGGCGGGCGATGTAGGGCGCGTCCGGGAACATCTCTTTCAGCTCTGGCACCAGCGGGCCATTTGGGCCTTGCTCGAAGCTGGTGGTGAGAATAGTCGGCAGGTTGAAGAACTTGGCCAGGTCGGCCAGGGCCAGCACGTTGTTCTTGAACTCGTTGGGCGAGAAGTCCTGCACCAGGGAAATCAGGCCGGTCTGGTGGTCGACCAGCAGAACAATGGCGTCGTCTTTGTTGAGGCGGTTGTAGGTTGCAGTGCTCATGGTTGAATCCTTTTATGTTTAGGTTGGTTGGGCGTTGCGTTCAACATGGGCACAGATTAATGGGTGGGGGCTGGGGGATAAATCGGGTGAAACCGGTAATACCGTCAACTCAGAGGTGACAATGGTTGGAGGGCCAGCAGTATCAGTCCCTTTCATTTGAAGGACGTTTCCGAGAGAATCCCAAGCGCATTGCGCCAGCGGGAGTGCGTGACTAGGCTGCGGGTCGTCATTGGTTTATTCAGTGATCGGGTTTAGTCGCCCGGACTTCGCTAGGCGCACGCGCCATCCCAAAGACAGGTGTCTTCTCACCTGCACTTTATGGTGGCTGTGCGCAGGGCACCTCCGGGTGCGCCGGTGCCTAGCGGCCGGTCGACTAACCTGCGTACAGCCGCCACCTCTACTCGTTTAGTCGCGAAAAGACGGTGGTATTCACTTACCGCTAGAGGTTTTGCTATGGATAACGATTGTTCGGATTCACGCTCGTCGCGTGCAGCCAACCCATTTGTAGTCAATGAAGAATTGAGCTTTGAGGATGCCTGGGTGCGTGTGGCGGAGTTGCTGCAGTGTGCGGTGGCTACGTCGCAGGTACTTGGGGAACCGCTGGGTGCGCCACAGAGGGCGGTGATGCATTTGGTGGAGTTGGCGAAGATGGTGGCGGATCGGGCGGTGGAGTGTTTGCAGCCTAGCTAAACTGCCCGCTTTGGGTCATTCAATTGTCCAATAGCCTGTTGGACAATTGACTTGGGTTTCTTGCAGACATTAAAAAGCCGGCTTGTGGCCGGCTTCTCGGGGACTGCTTCAGCTTGTTTTTGACAAGCCTCACCAGCCTTCAAATCGCTCAGCCCACGTTGCGTCGGGCTGAATAGTAGGGGCATCAGCGGGAACTCCTCCGCATCGCCGAGCAGGGTGAATAGCCTAAAGCCACCCCCTGCCAAATGTGCGGCGCATGATACCCACATTCACCTCAAATGCCCACCTCCGGATCCGATTTAGAGCCTTCCCAGCCCAATAAGTGCTCATCGAGCGGCACGGGCGGGCGGCGGTTATTCAGCGTGGACCACCAGAACACCCACCCCACAATCTGGAAGTTCTGCTCAAACCGTTGCTCGTACGTCAGGTACTCGTCCGGATGTTCAGCGTCATTGTGACTACGCATCCGCAACCCACCCCCAGGTCGCTTGTAGAGGTATTTGATGCGGAGCATGCCGTCGTGTTCAAAGGCGTAGATTTCGCCGTCGAAGATTTGGGTGCGGCCTCGGTCGATGGCGAGGGTGGCGCCTTGTTGGATGATGTCGATCATGCTGTTGTCGACCATGTAGGCGCCCAGGGCGCGGTCGGGGTTGACGGTGAGGGCTTGCAGGATGTGCAGGGTGACGCGGATGCGTTCGGTGGAGATGAATGAGGGGTGGAGGTCGATCTCCACGTCGATTTTTTCTGGATGACAGGCGGGGCCTGTGAGGTATTTGCCGCTTCCTTCGCGGGTGGTGGGCAGTCCTTTTCGGGTCGTCGGGCCTTCCAGCAGGAAGTTGGCCGGTGGGTGTTTGGGGCCTTCGCCGGTGCGCAGCCAACGGCTGGAGATGCACAGCAGTTCTGCGATCTCGTTGAGTCGGCCCATGGGTACACCGCGCTTGAACCAGTTGTTCACGTGTTGAGGCGTGACGCCGCGGTTCTTGGCGAAGTCGGAGGCGGAAAGATGGACTTCCCGCAGTAGCGCTTTTAAACGATCACCTGATGTATTCATAAACACAAAGCTTACTGACCGGGAAAACAGATCAAATAAACCATGCGTTGAGTTGGTCATGTAGGTCTTTGCTTAGTTGTAGTCTGATACGTCGGATTAAAACTTAAATTAAACATCTTCTATAAATAATTGAACTTGCTGTTTAATTTTTCCCACAAAAAAAGCCCCGAATGATCGGGGCTTTTTCAATTGCCGGGGCAATGAGGAGCGGGTATCAGCCTTTGTAGGCAGCGACCGACTTCAGGATCTCGGCGCGGGCGGCATCTGCGTTGCCCCAACCGTCGATCTTCACCCATTTGCCTTTTTCGAGGTCTTTGTAGTTCTCGAAGAAGTGTTTGATCTGCTCCAGCAACAGGGGCGGCAGGTCGGTGTATTCCTTCACGTCCACGTACAGCTGGGACAGCTTGTCGTGTGGCACTGCGATAACTTTGGCATCGCCGCCGCCGTCGTCGGTCATGTTCAGGATGCCGACTGGGCGCGCGCGGATTACCGAGCCTGGGGTAACCGGGTAAGGGGTTACGACCAGCACGTCGAGGGGGTCACCGTCGTCGGCCAGGGTGTTGGGGATGAAACCGTAGTTGGCCGGGTAGAACATCGGGGTGGCCATGAAACGGTCAACGAACAGGCAGTCGCTGTCTTTGTCGATTTCGTATTTGATCGGCGCGTGGTTGGCCGGAATCTCGATGGCGACGTAGATGTCGTTCGGCAGGTCTTTGCCAGCCGGAATCTTGCTGTAGCTCATTGGGCGTTGCCCCCGTTAATTGGCCATTAAACATGGCCGGATTGGCCTAAAAGTGGCGGCGATTATAGGCACATTCTGACGCCGATGCCATGCGCCAGACGTCGTACGGTCATTCGTCTTGTGGCTGGTAGCGCGGGTCGCTGGCTTGCAGTTGGGTGAGGCGGGCCAGCGGATCCTGGCGATAGAAGCGGCTGAGTTGCGCGTACACCTGGGGATAGTGGCTGACCAGCAAATCCGGGGCGCTGAAAAAATATTCGCTGGTGACGGCAAAGAATTCAGCCGGGTTTTCGGCGGCGTAGGGGTCGATCTCAGTCTCGGCGTCCGGGTTGGCGTCCAGCTGACGGTTGAGGTCGTCGTAGGCGCTCTGCATCACGCTGGCCCATTCCTGCACGCGCATGTCGTTGTGCAGCGGCGGCAGGCCGTTGGCGTCGCCGTTGAGCATGTCGAGCTTGTGTGCCAGTTCGTGAATGACCAGGTTGTAGCCTTCCCAGTTGCCACTGGCCAGCACACCGGGCCAGGCGAGGATCACCGGGCCCTGTTGCCAGGCTTCGCCGCTGTGTTCGCCGTCCCATTCGTGTTCGATGCCACTGCTGTCGCGATGGCGCTGCGGGCTGACGAAGTCGTCGGGGTACAGCACGATTTCGTGGAAGCCCTGGTACCAGTCGAGGTCACCCAGATTCATCAGCGGCAGTTGCGCCTGGGCGGCGAGCAGCAGGCGTTGTTCCTGGTGCAGTTCGACGCCGGGCAGGGCGGTCAGGTGTTTTTCCGCAAGAAACACCACGCAGGCTTCGCGCAGCCACTGGTCCTGCTCGGCACTGATGCCGTCGAGGAAGGTCAGGTGGTGGCGCACCCGCTGCCAGGTGTCTTCGGCAATCGGGTGCTTGGCCAGCAAGCGCCGGCGACGCCAGGCGCTGAGGGACCACATCGCAGGTTACTGCGGCTTGGCTTCGGAGGATGTGCGGCCAAACCGGCTGCGGAACACACCAATGATCATCGGCACCAGCGAGAGCAGGATGATGAACACCACCAGCAGCGACAGGTTTTTCTTGATAAAGGGCACGTTGCCGAAGAAGTAACCCAGGGTCACCAGGCCACCGACCCACAGGATGGTGCCGAATACGCTGAAGCCGAAGAAGCGCGGGTAGGGCATTTTCGCGATGCCGGCAACGAACGGCGCGAAGGTGCGCAGGATCGGCAGGAAGCGCGCCAGGGTTACGGTTTTGCCGCCGTGCTTGTCATAGAAGTCGTGGGTCTTTTGCAGGTAGTCGCGGCGGAAGATTTTCGAGTTCGGGTTGCTGAACAAGCGTTCTCCTGCCGTTCGTCCAATTACATAATTGGTGCTGTCGCCCAGGATCGCCGCCAGCATCAGCAGGCCGGCCAGCAGCACCGGGTCCATGCCGCCGCCTGCGGCCACGGCGCCGGCGATGAACAGCAACGAATCACCCGGCAGGAACGGCATGACCACCAGGCCGGTTTCGCAAAAGATGACCAGGAACAGAATGGCGTAGATCCACGGACCGTAATTGGTTACCAGCAGGTCGAGGTAGACGTCGAGATGCAGGATAAGGTCGAGCGGGTTGAAATCCATGGATGGCACCTGTGTGAATGGCCCGGCTCAGCAGGCCTGTGCGGAAGCTCGGGTAATAAGGCTACAAGTGTATGCCGCAATTCTTACAACCCTGAAAGGTCCGCATTATACGGATTGAGCGGTGAAAAGCGTGTTGGTTTTGTAGCGGGGGATGTCGCAATGCCGCGGCGGTCGCTGCTCACCTGTAGGCGCTGGCTTGCCAGCGATGCAGGCGCCTCGGTGTAGCAGTGAGACCGAGGTGATGCTATCGCCGGCAAGCCGGCTCCTGCAGGTGATGGGGGTGTTCAGTCTTCGCTGATCGGCAATACGTAGTTCTTGAACTCCGTATCTTCGCGAAACCCAATCGACTCATAGGTCTTCTGCGCCACTTCATTGTCGCTGCTGGTCGATACCCGCAACCGTACCGCGTGGGTCTCCTTGGCCATTTTTTTCGCCGTGCGCATCAGGTTATCCGCCACCAGTTGCCGGCGTGCGTCTTCAGCCACATAGATGTCATTGAGGATCCACACCCGCTTGAGCGACAACGACGAAAAGCTCGGGTACAGCTGGCAAAAGCCCAGCAGTTTTTTGTCGTCATCATCCGCCAGAGCCAGGTAAATCACCGATTCCTTGCGGCGCAGGCGCTTCTCCAGAAAGGCCCGTGACGAATCCGGGAAGGGCAAGGCCCCGTAGAACTCACGGTATTTGACGAACAGCGGGGTCAACAGGTCCAGGTGTTCCAGGGTCGCTTGAGTAATCCGCATGCCAGGCCTCAACTTCCAAATGGGGTATGACCACACAAGCGGCCGTGACTCGATGCTGCCTAATGGCGCGAAAAAGCGCAATCGTGCCGCGATCAGTCATCCGGTGAACTGAGCAGGAAATTGCCTTTCATCAGGTCCGGATCATCCGATTCAATGGTCTGGACCTGCGCTTCGTCCTTGAGATTGACCCCCGACAGCTGGCGACGACACGCCTCTCGCATCAAGTACAGCAAACGGTGGGCGGCCATGCCATAGCTCAGGCCTTCCAGGCGCACATTGGAGATGCAATTGCGATAGGCGTCGGTGAGGCCGACCTTGGGGTTGTAGGTGAAGTACAGCCCCAGGCTGTCCGGTGAACTGAGCCCCGGCCGTTCGCCGATCAGGATCACCACCATCTTGGCACCAAGCAATTGCCCGATTTCATCGGCCACCGCCACGCGGCCTTGTTCCACCAGGATGACCGGCGACAAGGACCAACCTTCCCCGTGGGTTTGTTCTTCCATGCGTGTCAGAAAGGGCAGGGTATGTTTATGCACGGCCAGGGCGGATAAACCATCGGCCACCACCACGGCTAAATCCACGCCGCCGGGGTTGGCTGACGCATGGTCGCGCAGCGCTTGGGCGGATTCATCACTCAGGCGCCGACCCAAGTCCGGGCGTTGCAGGTAGCTGTGTCGGTCGGCAGCGGCACTGTGCAGCAACAGCGATTCACGCCCGCGCTCGGCCAGCTGGCTGCTGAGGCCCGCATGGTCAAAAGGTAAATGCACCGCGTCCCGCGCCTGGGCGTGGGCAAACTGAAAATCCAGCTGCGCATTGGTAGGAATGCTGGTGCCGGTGCGGCCCAGGGCAATGCGCGCCGGGGTCAGGCGGCGCAGTTCCAGCCAGGGGTTGTCAGGCAGGTCGAGTTGCACGGGCGGCTCCTTCATCCCAGTTGCGCCAAAGCTTGGCGAAAGGCCGGTGGCAGGCTGTTGCCGAAGTGCACCTTGCCGTCGGCTTGCGTGAAAATACCCATTTTTGCCAGCCACTGTTCAAACTCCGGCGCCGGTTTTAAACCCAATGTTTGCCGGGCGTAGAGCGCGTCGTGGAACGAAGTGGTCTGGTAGTTGAGCATGATGTCGTCGGAGCCGGGGATGCCCATGATGAAGTTGATCCCGGCCACGCCCAGTAGGGTCAGCAGGGTGTCCATGTCGTCCTGGTCGGCTTCGGCGTGGTTGGTGTAGCAGATGTCGCAACCCATGGGCACGCCGAGCAGCTTGCCGCAGAAGTGGTCTTCGAGGCCGGCGCGGATGATCTGCTTGCCATTGTAGAGGTACTCCGGACCGATAAATCCTACGACGGTATTCACCAGAAACGGTTTGAAATGTCGGGCTACCGCGTAGGCGCGGGTCTCGCAGGTTTGTTGGTCGACGCCAAAGTGCGCATTGGCCGACAAGGCGCTGCCCTGGCCGGTCTCGAAATACATCAAGTTCTGGCCCAACGTGCCGCGATTGAGGCTTAAACCCGCCTCGTAGCCTTCCTGCAACACGCTCAGGCTGATGCCGAAACTGGCGTTGGCCGCCTCGGTGCCGGCGATCGACTGGAATACCAGATCCAGCGGCACGCCACGGTTGATGGCCTCGATGGAGGTGGTGACGTGGGTGAGTACGCAAGCCTGGGTCGGAATCTCATAGCGCTGAATGATCGCGTCGAGCATCTCCAGCATGGCGCAGATCGAGGCGATGCTGTCGGTGGCCGGGTTGATGCCGATCATGGCGTCACCGTTGCCGTAAAGCAGGCCGTCCAGAATGCTCGCGGCGATGCCCGCCGGTTCGTCTGTAGGATGGTTCGGTTGCAGGCGTGTGGATAAACGCCCGCGCAGGCCCATAGTGCCGCGAAATTGCGTGACCACGCGGATCTTCTGCGCCACAAGCACCAGGTCCTGTACGCGCATGATCTTGGACACGGCGGCGGCCATCTCTGGTGTCAGACCTGGCGCCAAGGCGCGTAAGGAATGTTCGTCGGCCGCATCGCTGAGCAACCAGTCGCGCAGACCGCCCACGGTCAAGTGGCTGACCGCGGCAAACGCTTGTTTATCGTGGGTGTCGATGATCAGGCGGGTGACTTCGTCGCTTTCGTAGGGGATCAGCACTTCTTGCAGGAAGTGCTTCAGCGGGATATTTGCCAGCGCCATCTGCGCCGCCACCCGTTCACCGTCGTTCTGTGCGGCGACGCCGGCCAGAAAGTCCCCGGAACGCGCGGGGCTGGCCTTGGCCATCACATCCTTGAGGCTGTCAAAACGGTAGGTTTGTGCACCGACCGCGTGGGAAAAGCTTGCCATACAGTGTCTCCTTGACGACGCGGGCGGCTGCCCGCGTCGAGGTTTACGGCAGTTAGTGCAAGGCGGCCTCTGCGGCCTGGATCGCCGCGAATTCTTCTTCAGGCGTGCCTGCTACCAAGTGATGCCGGCTGTAGAAAGCAAAGTAAGCAATTAATACTCCATAGATGATCGCGGCGCCAATCACCACCCGTGGATCCACCAGAAAGCCCGCTACCACGGCCACGCAGGCCAGCACCAGCGCAACGCCGGAGGTAAAGATGCCGCCCGGTGTGCGGTACGGACGGTCCATTTTGGGGCGACGGATGCGCAGGGTGATGTGCGCGGCCATCATCAGCACGTAGGAAATGGTTGCGCCAAACACCGCCACCAGAATCAGCAGGTCACCCTGGCCGGTCAGCGACAAGCCAAAGCCGATGATGCCGGGGATCACCAAGGCCAGTACCGGCGCCTTGCTTTTATTGGTCTGGGACAGTTTGCGCGGCAGGTAGCCGGCGCGGGACAGTGCGAAGATCTGCCGCGAATAGGCGTAGATGATCGAGAAAAAGCTCGCGATCAGGCCCGCCAGGCCGACCAGGTTGACGAAACTGCCCATCCAGGTCGAGCCGCCGTAAGACAATGCCAGTGCTTCAACCAGCGGGTTGCCGGATTTGATCAGCGCGTAAGTACCCGCGCCGCCCGGTGCAATCACGAGGATAAGCAGGGCAAAACTGGTCAGCACCACAATGGCGCCGATCAGGCCGCGAGGCAGGTCGCGTTTTGGGTTCTTGGTTTCTTCGGCGGCCAGGGGCACACCCTCTACCGCGAGGAAGAACCAGATGGCATAGGGAATTGCGGCCCACACACCTACATAGCCAAACGGCAGGAAAGTGCTGGCGCCCTTGGCCTCGGTCACCGGAATGTCCAACAGGTTGGCGACATTGAAGTGCGGCACCATCGCGACCAGGAACACACCCAATGCAATTGCGGCCACGGCGGTGATCACAAACATCAACTTCAGGGCTTCGCCCACGCCAAAAATGTGGATGCCGATAAAGATGATGTAGAACGCCAGGTAAATCATCCAGCCGCCGATACCGAACAGCGACTCGCAATACGCGCCGATAAACACCGCGATGGCAGCGGGGGCGATGGCGTATTCGATCAGGATCGCAGTGCCCGTGAGAAACCCGCCCCACGGCCCGAATGCGCTGCGGGCAAAACCGTAGCCGCCGCCAGCGGTAGGAATCATGGAAGACAGTTCGGCCAGGGAAAAACACATGCACAGGTACATGGTGGCCATCAGCAATGTGGCGAGGAACATCCCGCCCCAGCCGCCTTGGGCCAGGCCGAAGTTCCAGCCGGCGTAGTCGCCGGAGATCACGTAGGCAACGCCGAGGCCGACCAGCAACACCCAGCCGGCGGCGCCTTTTTTCAGTTCGCGTTGTTGGAAGTATTGAGAGTCGACTTTTTCGAAGTCGACGGAGGATCCAGTAGGTTCGCTAGGCATGAGAAGTACCGTCCGTTCTTATTGTTTTGGTTGAGCGCGAACAGGCGTGGGCACCGGTAGACCGGTGCCCACGAGAGGGTCAGAAGAAACCGAGTGGATTAATGTCGTAACTCACCAGCAAGTTCTTGGTCTGCTGATAGTGATCCAACATCATCTTGTGCGTCTCACGGCCCACGCCGGACTTCTTGTAACCACCAAACGCGGCATGCGCCGGGTACAGGTGATAGCAGTTGGTCCACACGCGGCCCGCCTTGATCGCGCGGCCCATGCGGTAGGCGCGGTTGATGTCGCGGGTCCACACGCCGGCGCCCAGGCCGAACTCGGTGTCGTTGGCAATTGCCAGGGCTTCGGCTTCGTCCTTGAAGGTGGTGATGCTCACCACCGGGCCGAAGATTTCTTCCTGGAATACGCGCATTTCGTTGGTGCCCTTGAGCAGGGTCGGCTGGATGTAATAGCCGCCGGCCATGTCGCCGGTGAGCTTCTCGACCTTGCCGCCGGTCAGCAGTTGCGCGCCTTCGCCTTTGGCGATTTCCAGGTAGGACAGGATCTTGTCGAACTGCTGCTCGGACGCCTGGGCGCCGACCATGGTGTCGGTGTCCAGCGGGTCGCCGCGTTTGATCGACTCGATTTTCTTCATCACGACTTTCATGAAGTCGTCGTAGATCGACTCTTCCACCAGCGCACGGGAAGGGCAGGTGCACACTTCACCCTGGTTGAAGAACGCCAGCACCAAGCCTTCAGCGGCTTTCTCGATAAAGGATGGCTCGGCTTTCATGATGTCGGCGAAGAAGATGTTCGGCGACTTGCCGCCCAGTTCCACGGTGGACGGAATGATGTTCTCGGCCGCCGCATGCATGATGTGCGAGCCGACGGGCGTCGAGCCGGTGAAGGCAATCTTGGCAATGCGCTTGCTGGTGGCGAGGGCTTCGCCGGCTTCTTTGCCGAAGCCTTGAACCACGTTCAACACGCCAGGTGGCAACAGGTCTCCGATCACCTCCAGCAGCACGGTGATGCCCAGCGGGGTTTGCTCGGCGGGCTTGAGCACCACGCAGTTACCGGCGGCCAGGGCCGGCGCGAGTTTCCACGCGGCCATCAGGATCGGGAAGTTCCACGGGATGATCTGGCCGACCACGCCCAGCGGTTCATGGAAGTGGTAGGACGCGGTGTGTTCGTTGATTTCGGCGCTGGTGCCTTCCTGGGCGCGGATGCAGCCGGCGAAGTAGCGGAAGTGGTCGGCGGCCAGTGGGATGTCGGCGTTGAGGGTTTCACGCACGGCCTTGCCGTTGTCCCAGGTTTCGGTGATGGCCAGCAGTTCGAGGTTCTGTTCGATGCGGTCGGCGATTTTCAGCAGGACCAGCGCGCGGTCCTGGGCCGAGGTCTTGCCCCAGGCGTCGGCGGCGGCATGAGCGGCATCCAGGGCCTTGTCGATGTCTTTGGCGGTGGAGCGCGGGAATTCGGCGATTGCCTTGCCATTGACCGGCGAGGTGTTGGTGAAATAGTTGCCGTCGACCGGCGCAACGAACTCGCCACCGATGTAGTTGCCGTACTTGGCCTTGAACGAAACGATGGCGCCTTCAGTACCGGGGTGTGCGTAACGCATGGTGGGTATCTCCTGGCTTTTATGTTTATTCGGAGTGCAGCGCTGCTGCGCTTACAAAGCGTAGAGCAAAGGTTGGGCCACCGCTTCGCCCGCCAGGTAAATCAACGGGTTAGGCTTTGTAGCAAGGCGTTGCTGTGGCAGGCGCGATACAGGCGATGTGACAGTTTGTGCCACAAACGGTACAGCCTGTGACCGGTGGGTCGCCCTGGGATTGCATTGGCTGGATGGCTGGGGGATGCTGGCAGTTCTCACGCAGGGAGAATAATAAGAAATGCACAACGATCATTTCAGTCGCCATGCCCAGCAAGTCCTCACCGTGGCCCATGGCCGCGACCCGTCCAGCGATCCATCCATCGCCCGCTCCTGGCTGCGTTGCCTGGAGGACTACCACCTCGACCCTGCGCAAACCATTGCACCCACTGTGCTTGAACATGGTCGCTTGCTGGAAAGCCGCGAGCGTCTGCAGCAAGTGCTGCACATCGCCGGCAGCGAGATGAACAGCTTGCATCAACAGCTCTCGGGCGCCGGCCATGCGGTGTTGCTTACGGATGCGCGCGGGGTGATCCTCAACTGTGTCACCGCGCCGTCCGAGCGCAAGATTTTCGAGCGCGCCGGGTTGTGGCTGGGTGCGGATTGGAGCGAGGCCTGCGAAGGTACCAATGGCATCGGCACCTGCCTGGTGGAGCGCCAATCCCTGACCATTCATCGTGACGAACACTTCCGTGGCCGGCATACCGGGCTGACCTGCTCGGCGAGCCCGGTGTTCGACCCTCATGGGGATCTGCTGGCGGTGTTGGATGTGTCCTCGGCGCGGGAGGCGGTGTCGCGCCAGAGCCAGTTCCACACCATGGCGCTGGTGAACCTGTCGGCGAAGATGATCGAGAGTTGTTACTTCCTGCGCCATTTCGAAAACCATTGGCTGTTGCGTTTTCACCTGCAGGCCGAGTCGGTGGGGCTGTTCAGTGAAGGGCTATTGGCGTTCGATGGCGAAGGGCGAATTTGCGCAGTGAACCAAAGTGCCCTGAACCTGCTTGGGCAGTTGCGGGGCGGTTTGCTGGGACAGCCTGTGGAGGGGTTTTTCGACTGTTCCCTGGATCAATTGCTCGGCCGCGCCAGCGCCAATGCCACGGCCAGTTGGCCATTGCGCACCCGCGATGGTCGACAACTGTTTGCCGCATTGCGCGGGCAAGTGCGCAGCGTACCGGCGCCTTTCATCAAGCCTGCGCCTGCGCCGTTGCCCGGCATTTGCCTGGGCGATCCGACGCTGCAACAAGATTTTCGCAAGGCGCTGCGGGTGTTCGAACGCGATGTCCCGTTGTTGATCAACGGCGAAACCGGTTCCGGCAAAGAAGCCTTCGCCAAGGCGGTGCACCTGGCCAGCCAACGTGCCGACAAGGCGTTCGTCGCACTCAATTGCGCCGCCATCCCGGAAAGCCTGATCGAGAGCGAGCTGTTCGGCTATCGCGGTGGCAGCTTTACCGGTGCGCGCAAAGAGGGCATGCAAGGCAAGTTGCAGCAAGCCGACGGCGGCACCCTGTTCCTCGATGAAATCGGCGACATGCCCCTGGCGTTGCAAACCCGGCTGTTAAGGGTGCTGGAGGATCGGCTGGTGGTCCCGCTCGGCGGTGAGCCCCAGGCAGTGAACGTACGAATTATCAGCGCCACCCACCGGAATTTGCTGGAGCGTGTGCAGGACGGCAGCTTCCGCGAAGATTTGTATTACCGGCTCAATGGCCTGGAAGTCGGCTTGCCGCCTTTGCGCGAGCGTAGCGATAAGTCCCAGCTATTGGATTTCCTGCTGGCCCAGGAGGCCAATGGTGAGTCGGTCGCCCTCGACCCGTCGGCGCGTGGGGCGTTGTTGGCGTTTGCCTGGCCGGGTAACGTCCGGCAGTTGCGCACGGTACTGCGCACCCTGGTGGCGCTGTGTGAGGGTGGGCGTGTCGGCCTGGAGGATTTGCCCGCGCAGATTCGTCAGGCCCGACCCGTGTCGGTCACGCAGGCCAAATCGATGGAATCGCCGTTGGAAGACGCCGAGCGCCTTGCATTGCTCACTGCTTTACAGCAACAACGTTGGCACATGACGCACACGGCAGAGCAACTGGGCGTCAGCCGCAACACACTGTATAGAAAGCTGCGCAGGCACGGCATCGCACGTCACGCCCTCAGCTAAAGGGTGCGATTTTCGCCCCCCTGCGCTAACCTGCCTCGATGTTTTACGAGGTCGACTATGCACATTCATATTCTCGGTATTTGCGGCACGTTCATGGGCTCGATGGCAGTACTGGCCAAAGAGCTGGGCAATCACGTGACAGGCTCCGACGCCAATGTCTATCCGCCCATGAGCACGCAACTCGAGGCCCAGGGCATCGAGCTGACCCAAGGCTACGACCCATCGCAATTCGATCCGGTCCCGGACCTGGTGGTGATCGGCAACGCTATGTCGCGTGGCAACCCGGCGGTCGAATACGTACTCAATAAAGGTTTGCCTTATGTGTCCGGCCCGCAGTGGCTGGCCGACCATGTGCTGCAAGGCCGCTGGGTACTCGCGGTTGCGGGCACTCATGGCAAGACCACCACCAGCAGCATGCTGGCCTGGGTGCTGGAACATGCGGGCATGAGCCCGGGCTTCCTGATCGGCGGTGTACCGCAGAACTTCTCGGTGTCGGCGCGCCTGGGCGATACGCCGTTCTTCGTGATCGAGGCGGATGAATACGACAGCGCCTTCTTCGACAAGCGCTCCAAGTTCGTTCACTACCGCCCGCGCACGGCGATCCTGAACAACCTGGAATTCGATCACGCCGACATCTTCCCCGATCTGCCGGCCATCGAGCGTCAGTTCCACCATTTGGTGCGCACTATTCCAAGCGAAGGCTTGGTGATCCACCCGACCACTGAGCCTGCCCTGCAGCGTGTGATCGAGATGGGCTGCTGGACCCCGGTGCAAACCACCGGCGCGGGCGGGCAGTGGCAGGTCAAGCTGCTCAGCGAAGACGGTTCCAGATTTGAAGTGCTGTTCGAAGGCCAAGCCCAAGGCATCGTCGAATGGGACATGACCGGCCAGCACAACGTCGCCAACGCCTTGGTCACCCTCGCAGCTGCGCGGCATGTAGGCGTGGTGCCGTCCATGGGCATTGCAGCGTTGAGCGCTTTCAAAAGCGTAAAGCGCCGCATGGAAAAAGTCGCTGATGTGAATGGGATTACCATTTATGACGACTTTGCCCACCACCCCACTGCCATTGCTACTACGTTGGATGGCCTGCGCAAACGGGTCGGTGATGCGCCGATCATCGCGATTGTCGAGCCGCGCTCCAACTCCATGAAGCTCGGTGCCCACCGCGATGGCCTGCCGGAAAGCGTCAACGATGCCGACCAAGTGGTCTGGTACGCGCCGGCCAACCTCGGTTGGGACCTGCCGGCGATTGCTGCCCTGTGCACTGTGCCGTCCATCGTCTGCGACTCCATCGAAGGCATCATTGAACACGTCAAGCACCAGGCCAAGCCGGGCACCCACGTGGTGGTCATGAGCAACGGCGGTTTTGGTGGCCTGCACGGCAAACTGGCCGAGGCGCTGAAATGAGTGGCCCGGAACGCGTCACGCTGGCGATGACCGGCGCCTCCGGTGCGCCTTATGGTTTGCGCCTGCTGGATTGTCTGGTGCGTGAAGACCGTGAGGTGCACTTCCTGATCTCCAAGGCCGCGCAACTGGTGATGGCCACCGAGACCGACGTGGCGCTGCCGCCCAAGGTACAGACGATGCAGGCCTTCCTCACCGAATACACCGGTGCGGCGGCGGGGCAGATCAAGGTGTATGGCAAAGAGGACTGGATGTCGCCCGTGGCGTCTGGTTCGGGTGCGCCGGCAGCGATGGTGGTAGTGCCGTGTTCCACCGGAACCCTGTCGGCGATTGCCACGGGTGCCTGCAACAACCTGATCGAGCGCGCAGCGGACGTGACCTTGAAGGAGCGCCGCCAGTTGATCCTGGTGCCCCGTGAAGCGCCGTATTCGAGCATTCACCTGGAGCACATGCTCAAGCTGTCGAACATGGGCGTGACGATTTTGCCGGCCTCGCCGGGTTTCTATCACCAGCCGCAGACCATCGATGACCTGGTGGATTTTGTGGTGGCGCGCATTCTCAACCTGCTGAACATTCCCCAGGACATGCTGCCGCGTTGGGGCGAGCACCATTTGAGCAGCGATGAATAAGGCGCTGCTGATCGTGCTGGCGCTGCAACTGACGGGCTGCGCCACGGCGCGCACGTTGGACGCGGCGCAACCTGGCGCGCCGGTGGTGTATGCCGGCACGCGGTTGGATTTGTATGCAATGAATGGCGGTTGCTGCGCCAAGGACCGATTTGGTGCCGAGGCGCCGGCTTATCCCGGTGTGGATCTGCCGGCGAGTGCGTTGCTCGATACGTTGTTGTTGCCGCTGTCGGTGTTGACGGTGTTGGGCGTTGGCTTCAATGCCACAGGCGGTTTGTAGGAGCGAGCTTGCTCGCGAAGATCGTTAAGGAAAGCGCGGGTGTCCTGGAAGAACTCGGCGCCTGGGCGTTCTTCGCGAGCAAGCTCGCTCCTACAGGTATTTGAAACCTATTATTTGCCTAGCTTGCGCAACTCATCCGACTCCACCACCCGCACCCCATCCTGCTCTTCCAGCGCCAGGCGCCACATGGCCCGGGCCAGTTCGCACACTTCGATGCCACGGTATTTGCCGGGAATCAGCTTCGACAACGGCCCGGCCAGTTGTTCGGCCAAGCGCGGTTCCAGCCGTTCCCCCAACAGCAACGATGGCCGCACGATGGTCAGTTGTGGCCAGTCCTGGGCTTTCAACGCCTCTTCCATTTCCCCTTTGACACGGTTGTAGAAGATCGAGGATTTCGGGTCGGCGCCAATCGCGCTGATCACGATCAGGTGGCGTGCGCCCATTTCCCGCGCGCGTTTGGCGAAGGCCACGACCATGTCCAGGTCGACGGCGCGAAAAGCCACTTCGGAACCCGCCTGTTTGAGGGTAGTGCCCAGGCAGCAGAAGGCGATATCCACCTGGCCGCTCAGTTGCGGCAGGAACACTGCCGGGTCGCCCACCGGGTTTTCCAGGTGCGGGTGTTCGGCCAGTGGCTTGCGGCTGGGCGCGAGCACCCGGGTCACGGTAGGTTCGTTGAGCAGGCGGTCGAGCAGGTGTTCGCCGGTGAGGCCAGAGGCGCCAGCGAGCAAGATATGCTGCGGTGTCAGGTACATGGTGTTTCCCCCTCGTTACACATTACAGCTTAGTTGCCTTTGGCTTCCTTGCTATTCATTGAGACGCTTTCGAGCGCCTTTCGTGCCTGCTGTTTGCGTAATAATTGCCAGTGGGCGATCACGCCCTTGGGGGCCCAGATTTGCGGTTCGGAGGCTTCGAAGTTGTCCGCCTGTTCGCGTTCGGCCACATGCAGTTGCGCCAGCTTGAAGGCTTGCTGCAAGTCGTCGGTCTGGTTGAAGGCTTGGGCGAAGAGGGCGTCGCCAAAGTAGGTGAAGTCAGCTTCCTCGGAGCAACCGAAGGACACGCGATCGGCACGGGACGCGGTCATGATCAAGGTACGATCATCCTTCAAGGCCGGGATGAAACCACCGGAGTAGCAGGCGGAAATCACCACGATCTTGTCCCGGTTCTTGAGCGGCGCCAGCACGGCGGCCAACTCATCGGTGGGCAGGTCGGCCAGCTCCATGCGCGGTTGGTCCAGCACCAGCTCGTGTTCGTGGGTGCCGTGGCTGGTCATGTAGATAAACACCAGGTCTTCCGGCCCGGTGCGGTCGGCCAGGGTCTGCGCGGCGCGGCGCAGGCTTTCGCGAGTGGCCAGGGGGCGGTCGGCAATGTGGTCGCGGTGGTTGACCAGGCGAATCTGTCCGCGTGCGCCAAAGCGGGTGGCGAGCATGTTGCTGACATAATCGGCTTCGCGCAGGAACACGCTCTGCTTGCCGTCGCCGGCCACGGCCAGGGTGTACAACTCCACGGCCGGAGTGGAGGTGGGCACGGCGGCGAGGGCGGCGTCGAGCAAGCGGCCCTGGGCGAGCACGCCGATCTCCAGCGGGTCGGGCAGCAGTTTGCCGTCGGCGTCACGCACGCGCATGCCGTTGACCCAGGTGCCGGCCTGTACGGTACCGTCGGTGAGGGCCAGGGTGCCTTTACCTTGATAGCTGTCGCTGTCGAAACCGCCGATATAGAAGCTGCCGTCGGTGAGGTTCAGGCGGCCTTCACCCGTGAAACGCCAATCGCTGAACTGGCCGACATAGTGGCTGCCGTCGACGCCGATCAATTCGCCCTTGCCGGTGAGCGCGCCTTCCTTGAACTGGCCGATCCACACGTCGCCGTCGGCGTTCTCGTAGCGGCCTTTGCCGTTCAGTTGATTTTGTTTGAACTGGCCGACATAGATGTCGCCGTCGGCACTGTTGAACGTGCCATTACCTTCCAACTGGCCATCAACGAAATGACCGCTGAACTGGTTGCCGCTGTCGTCGTTGCGCTGGCCTTCGCCATTCGGCTTGCCGTGGGCGAATTGGCCCTGATATTGGCTACCGTCGGCCAGTTCCAGGCGACCGAGGCCGGAATACTGGTCGTCCTTGAACTCGCCGCGGTAGGTCATTTGCCCCTCTTTAAGGGTGCCTTCACCGTTGCGTCGACCATTCTTGAAACCGCCCACATAGTGGCTGCCCGCCGTGGTCAGGCTGCCCTGGCCGTCGAACAGGCCCTGCTTGAACTGGCCTTTATAGACTTCGCCGTTGCTGCCATGCCACTCGCCCTGGCCGTGCCACTGGCCTTTGTCGAACTGGCCGGCGTACCAACTGCCGTTGGGATAGTCCACGCGGCCCTGGCCTTGCAGCAAGCCATCGACCACATCGCCCCGGTAACGGCCGCCGTCGGGCAGGCGCGCATCGGGCGGCAACAGCGATTCGCCGTCTCCGCAAGCGGTGAGCAACAGGGCAAGGGCGAGGGGAGCGAGTGGGCGCATAGCGGGATCCGGATAATTGAGCGCCGAGTATGCCGCAGCTGCGAGTTTCATACATAAATTTACATACGCTGTGGTGAGGATTTTGCCTCTCCACAGACCCGTAGGAGCCGGCTTGCCGGCGATGCTCTTCAACGATGGCGCAGGCATTCGGAGGGAATGCGGCGGCTGTGCGTTTTTCGCTGGCAAGCCAGCTCCTACAGGGCGGGGGGTTACACAAAGTAGAGTGACAACGACTCCGCAATGTAAGCCGGTTTTTCCTGGCCTTCGATTTCCAGGGTGGCAGTGGCCTTGAGCAGCCATTGGCCGGGCTTTTTCTCGGTGACGTCATTGAGCTTCACGTTCAGGCGTACCTTGGAATTGACCTTGACCGCCTGGATGAAACGCACGCTGTCCAGGCCATAATTGACGGCCATCTTCAGGCCTTCGGGCACTATCAGCAGGTCTTCCATCAGCTTGGGCATCAGTGACAGCGACAGGAAACCGTGGGCGATGGTGCTGCCGAACGGGGTTTGCGCGGCCTTGACCGGGTCGACGTGGATGAACTGATGATCGCCAGTGGCTTCTGCGAACAGGTTGATACGCGCCTGGTCGATGGTGAGCCATTCGGAACGTCCCAGTTCCTTGCCGACATAATCTTTGAGCTGCGCTACGGGTACATAGGGCATTGCGTCTCTCCTTGGTTCATCACGCTGTGTACAACGTCTGGTTTTTTATGGGTTACAGAGAACCAATGTAGATCATCATGGCCAATCGGCTCGGTCAACCCACCATGCTTTTGGCGAATGCCGGTGCATAGGGCGGGCGTGCTTATAATGCGGGCGAGTCTTGAGGGGGAAGAACGGATGCTGTTACGTGGCCTGACCTGGCTGGTGCTGTTTCAACTGATCGGCACGGCGATCAATCATTTGCTGTTGCCGGTGCTGCCGGGGCCGATCATCGGCTTGCTGCTGATGCTGGGTTTCCTGATCTGGAAGGGCGAAGTCGGCGAGCCCTTGAGCCTGGCCGCCAGCAGTCTATTGCGTTACTTGCCGTTGCTGCTGGTGCCGCCGGCGGTGGGGGTGATGGTGTATGCCAAGGACATTGCCGCGGATTTCTGGGCCATTGTTGGCGCGCTAGTGCTGTCGCTGGTGATCGCCATGGGCCTCGTCGGTGTGTTGATGCAGCAGATGGTCAAGCGCAAGGAGAAGGATCAATGATCTTCGACTGGCAGGGCGCGTGGACGGCGGTGATTCATCACCCGTTGTTCGGCATCGGCATCACCCTCGGCGCTTATCAGCTGGTACTGGCAGGGTTTGAGAAAACCCGCTGGATCTTCCTGCAACCGGTGCTGGTGTCCATGCTGCTGGTGATCGGCGTGCTGATCAGCTGTGGCCTGAGCTACGCCGAGTACCGCAAGAGCACCGAGATCATGGGCATCCTGCTCGGCCCGGCGACGGTGGCCCTGGCGGTGCCGCTTTACCTGAACCTGCGGCGCATTCGCCAATTGTTCTGGCCGATTTTTACTACGCTGGTGATAGGTGGGGTGTTGGCCACCGGCCTGTGTGTGCTGCTGGGTTGGTGGTTTGGCGCCGAACACATGATGCTGATGACCATGGCCCCCAAGTCGGTGACGTCGCCGATCGCCATGCTGGTGGCTGAACAGATTGGCGGCGTGGCGGCGCTGGCGGCGGTATTTGTGCTGATCACCGGCGTGATCGGCGCGATGATCGGTCCGGCGTATTTGTCCCGCCTGGGTGTGCACAGCCCCGAGGCGCGCGGCATGGCGCTGGGCATGACGGCCCACGCGGTGGGCACCTCGGTGGCCCTGCAGGAAAGCGAAGAATGCGGCGCCTTTGCAGCGCTGGCGATGAGTCTGATGGGCGTGGCCACGGCGGTATTCCTGCCGCTGGCCGTGTCGATGATCGTTTAAATCGGGTTTAAGGAAACCTTTATGAGTCTGGCGCTGTTCCCGCTCAATACCGTGCTGTTCCCTGGCTGCACCCTCGACCTGCAACTGTTCGAGGCGCGCTACCTGGACATGGTCGCGCGTTGCATGAAAAAGGGCGAAAGCTTCGGCGTGGTGTGCATTCTTGACGGCCAGGAGGTGGGCACGGCACCCGACGGCTACGCATTGATCGGCTGTGAAGCGCTGATCCGTGACTTCAAACAACAAGACAATGGCTTGTTGGGGATTCGTGTCGAGGGCGGGCGCCGCTTCCGCGTGCGGGACGCTGGCGTGCAGAAAAATCAGTTGCTGGTGGCCGAGGTGCAATGGCTCGAAGAACTGCCGGATCAACCCTTGGAAGAGGAAGACGCCGACCTGCTGGCGCTGCTCCAAGCGTTGGCCGAGCACCCGATGGTGGCCTCGCTGGACATGGACGCCCACGCCGACGGGCAGCAAGCCTTGGGCAATCAGTTGGCGTATCTGCTGCCCTTTACCGAGGCCGACAAGATCGACCTGCTGCAACTTGATGACCCGCAGCAGCGCCTGGATGCGATCCAGATGCTCCTCGACGAGCTGCAGGGCGAACTGTTCACTTAATAGGCGTAGCGCAGCAGGGCGTGGGGCGTGCCGGTGAGCGCGATGAAACTCAGCACCGCGACCAGCGCCGGCAGCAACAGCCACCAGGTTTTTTGCGACATGGCCGGCAGCGGGCTTCGGTACTGGCTGACGCCCAGGCTGAACGCGCACACCGTCATCGCCAGCAGTGTGCCAGCCAGGATGTCCGTGGGCCAATGGGCACCTAGGTAAACCCGCGACAGCGCAATGAACGCGGCGGGAATGCAGCCCAGCAACATCCAGGTCAGGCGCAACCGCACGGGTTGCCCGCGACCGGCCAGGATCGCCAGGGCCAGGAAAAACGCGAACGCCCCGGACGCATGGCCGCTGGGCATGCTGAAACTGGTCAATGGGTCTGTCAGAATTTCCGGGCGGCCTCGCGCGAAAAACAGCTTGGTCCCCGTGTTGATCACCGCAGCCCCGGCCAGCGTTGCGCCGACAAACACGGCATGGCGCCATTGTCGCGCCAGTAGCAAGAGACCGGTGAACACGGCACTGGCGAAGAACATCTTCTTGAATTCGCCCAGTTGGGTGATGCGTACCATCACCTCGTCCAGCCAGGGGCTGCGGTGTTCCTGCACCAGGGCGCTGAGGCCTTTGTCGAAGTTGTCCAGCGAGTGGTAGCCAATAAACAACGCAATCAACAGCACCAGGCTGGCACAGCCAATCCACAAGGTGGCGCGACGATGGCCGCGCAAGCTGCTGTTCAGGCTCAGTCCAATCAATACCGCAAGGCATCCCGCAACTACTGCCGCTTCGGGCCAGAAACCTTCGGGCAAAGGCAGACGGAAAGCCGCGCCGGTTGCCCAGCCTGGCAGCAGATACGCCACCGACCAGCCTGCGGCCGCGACGATGCTGACAATCGCAAAGCGCGGGAAGGGCATGTCGCACATCCCGGCCACCATCGGCAGCATGGGCCGCAGCGGGCCGATGAAGCGGCCGACCAACAGGCTGGCGATGCCGTACTTGTGGAAGTAGGTCTCGGCGCCGTTCATCCATTCAGGGTGGTGACGTAAGCCGGGCAAGCGCCGGATGTTCTGATGGAAATGTCGGCCCAGGAAGTAGGAAACCGCATCACCCAGTAGACCGCCGAGGAAACCCAGCAACAGGGTTTCACTGAGTGACAACGCACCGCTGCCGGCGAGGGCGGCAATGGCAAACAACAACACCGTGCCCGGCACGATCAACCCGGCGATGGCCAGGCACTCCACGCACGCGACGATAAACACCGCGACCGCCAGCCATTCGGGGTTCAGGGTCAACCAGCCGGTAATGCTATCGAGCCATTGGCCCATACAATCCCCTCCATCCAGGTTCGTGCACCTTGTAGGAGTCCGGCTTGCCGACGATGGCGACCTTGAGATCGCTATCGCCGGCAAGCCGGACTCCTACAGGTCGTGTTAAGTCAAAAAGTAGTCGCGGCCTTCGACCTGGCCGCGGCGCAGCGGGTTCCGCGTGCAATAAGGCGCGTAGCCAGCATCGACGAAGCGGTACATCAGGTGTTCATCACGGCCGCTGGGGATGCCCAGGCGCGTGGTCTGGATAATCTGGGTCGGGGTCTGGCCGACGTCTTCAACGTAGAGCAGTTCCTGATCGAAGCGCTTGGCGTCCCACATCGGCACCTTCAGCCCCAAGGCTTTGCACAATAGTGTCTGGCCAGCGCACAGCTTTTGCGAAGCGCGCGGGCTGCCGTCGGCATTCGGGTTGTTCAGCAGCATCTGCGCAAGGCTCGCCGGGCCGGATAATTCATCGACCCACGGATAGGCCGATTTGATCAACACGGCATTGCCCGGTCCATGGGCGCTAAAGTTCAGGGAATCGCCGCCACGGGCGTAGTACATGTAGATATGGCCGCCGTCCAGAAACAAAGCCTTACGTTTTTCTGTGTAGCCCAATGAAGCGTGACTGCCTTTTTCGGCCACGTAATAGGCTTCGGTTTCAATAATTCGCGCCGAAAGCCAGATTTTTCCCACGCGATGGCGTATGACTTTTCCGAGCAAATCTCGCGCGAGCGTTTGTGCGTCACGGTCGAAAAAGCTATCGGGCAGGGCGCTTGCGGGGAGTTGAGGCGATGAGCTGGGCATGGCAGTCAGGGGTAAATACGGCTAAATGTGACGGAATCATAACAACTCCCACCTTAATTACCGCTGAACCCCAGGTTTTTACAGTTCATTTCGACCATCCGCCCCTCACCGCTGTCAGTCGGGCGGCGTCACAGCTATAATCTGCCGCTTTCCTCCCTGCCAAGACTCCCTGACCATGACTGAGTCCGTTCTTGACTACATGACCCGCCTGGGTCGCGCTGCCCGTCAGGCCTCGCGGTTGATCGCCCGTGCGAGCACCGCGCAGAAGAACCGCGCCCTGCTGGCCGCCGCCGACGCTCTGGATGCTTCGCGCTCCGAGCTCACCGCCGCCAACGAGCAAGACCTGGCCAGCGGCCGCGCCAATGGCCTGGAACCGGCCCTGCTGGACCGCCTGGCGCTGACCCCGGCACGTATCGACGACATGATCGAAGGCCTGCGTCAGGTAGCCAAGCTGCCTGACCCCATCGGTGAAATCCGCGATATGCGTTACCTGCCGTCCGGCATCCAGGTCGGCAAGATGCGCGTGCCCTTGGGCGTGATCGGCATCATTTACGAGTCGCGCCCGAACGTGACCATCGACGCCGCGAGCCTGTGCCTCAAGTCTGGCAATGCCACCATCCTGCGTGGCGGTTCCGAGGCGATCAATTCCAACCGTGCCATCGCCGCGTGCATCCAGCAGGGCCTGGCCGTGGCCGAGTTGCCCGCCGAAGTGGTGCAGGTGGTAGAAACCACCGACCGCGCCGCCGTGGGCGCGCTGATCACCATGCCGGAATTCGTCGACGTGATCGTGCCACGCGGTGGCAAGAGCCTGATCGAGCGCGTCAGTCGCGACGCCAAGGTGCCGGTGATCAAGCACCTGGATGGCGTGTGCCATGTCTACATCGACATCGCCGCCGACATTGACAAGGCGATCCGCATCGCCGACAACGCCAAGACCCACCGCTACGCCCCATGCAACACCATGGAAACCCTGCTGGTGCACGTCGGCATTGCCGAGCGCGTGCTGCCGCCGCTGGCTGCCATCTACCGTGACAAAGGTGTTGAGCTGCGCGGTTGTGAGCGCACCCGTGCGCTGTTGGGCGCGGACGTAATTGAGGCGACCGAGCTGGACTGGTACACCGAATACACGGCGCCGATCCTGTCGATCAAGCTGGTCGACGACCTGGACGAAGCCATCGAACACATCAACACCTACGGCTCCAAGCACACTGACGCCATTGTTTCCGAGCATTTCAGCGATGCCCGGCGTTTCCTCAACGAAGTGGATTCCGCTTCGGTGATGATCAACGCCTCGACGCGTTTTGCCGACGGCTTCGAGTACGGCCTGGGGGCGGAGATCGGTATCTCTACCGACAAGCTGCACGCACGCGGCCCGGTTGGTCTGGAAGGCCTGACCAGCGAGAAGTACGTGGTGTTCGGCGACGGTCATGTGCGCACTTGATGGGTAAACGCATCGGGCTGCTCGGCGGTACTTTCGACCCCGTGCACATCGGCCATTTGCGCAGTGCCCTGGAAGTCGCGGATGCCCTTGCGCTGGACGAGTTGCGTGTGATGCCCAACGCTCGGCCGCCCCATCGCGATACGCCGCAAGTGTCACCGCAGCAGCGCCTGGAAATGGTGCGCCTGGCGGTGCAGGGCATATCGCCGTTGGTGGTGGACGACCGCGAGCTCAAGCGCGATAAACCGTCCTACACTGTTGACACCCTGGAACTGATGCGCGCCGAGTTGGCCGCGGATGACCAGTTGTTTCTGCTTTTGGGCTGGGACGCATTTTGCGGCCTGCCCTCTTGGCACCGCTGGGAGGAACTCCTCCAGCATTGCCACATCCTGGTTTTGCAACGCCCGGATGCCGACAGCGAACCGCCGGATGCCTTGCGCAACCTGCTGGCCGCGCGGTCGGTAAGTGACCCCTTGGCCCTGACCGGGCCGAACGGGAATATTGCATTCGTCTGGCAGACCCCGCTTGCGGTGTCCGCCACCCAGATCCGTCAACTGCTGGCCAGCGGTAAGTCGGTACGTTTCCTGGTGCCTGACGCGGTCCTGGCCTACATCGATGCGCACGGGCTTTACCGTGCGTCGAACTGAAAAGGCGCGCTTGAACGCACGAATCAATGTGCAGCGAGCGCCCGAACATACGAGCAAAACGAGTTTTATATGACGAACAAAGACGTAAGCAAAGTTAAGCGCAAAGGCACCTTCAAAAGCGCTCCGTTGCCAGTAGAAGCCCACACCGGCCCTGAGCTGGCCGGCGAAGAGCTGGTAAAAGTCGCCGTGGCCGCCCTGGAAGACGTTAAAGCCCAGGACATCCAGGTGCTTGACGTGCGCGACAAGCAGAGCATCACCGACTACATGATCATCGCCACCGGTACCTCGAACCGCCAGATCGGCGCGATGCTGGACAAGGTCCGCGAAGCCGTCAAAGCCCAGGGCGTGAAGCCATTGGGTGAAGAAGGCAAGGGCGACAGCGACTGGGTGCTGCTGGACATGGACGACGTGATCGTTCACATGATGACCTCCAACGCCCGCCAGTTCTACGACCTGGAGCGTCTGTGGAAAGGCGCCGAGCAGAGCCGTGCCGCCGATGGCAAGCACCACAGCCCGGAAGTGGGCCACGCGCACTTCGACAAGCTGAACAAAGACCAGGAATAAGGAACGGCTGTGCGCCTGCGTCTGATCGCTGTCGGTTCACGCATGCCCAAGTGGGTGGAAGAAGGCTGGCACGAGTATGCCAAGCGTCTGCCCGCTGAGCTGTCGCTTGAGCTGGTGGAAATACCGCTTAACACCCGGGGCAAGAATGCCGATGTGGCGCGCTTCATCCGTCAGGAAGGCGAAGCCATGTTGGCCAAGGTCGGCCCCAACGAGCGCATCGTCACCCTTGAAGTGCACGGCAAACCCTGGAGCACCGAGCAGTTGGCGGTGGAACTGGATCGCTGGCGCCTGGATTCGCGTACGGTCAACTTCATGGTCGGCGGCCCCGAAGGGCTGGCGCCGGAAGTCTGTGCGCGAGCAGATCAGCGTTGGTCGTTGTCGGCGCTGACGTTGCCGCACCCGTTGGTACGGATTCTGATCGGTGAACAGCTGTATCGCGCCTGGACAGTTCTGTCCGGGCACCCTTACCACAAATAATCTGCGCCTCTCCCGATGACCCAGCCGATCCGCATCAAGGACCACGAGAAAGACGCACGTCTTGTACGCGCTCGCGTGGTGTTTGGCGCAATCATGGTGGTGGCGTTGTTGGGCGTGCTGATCGCGCGCCTGTATTACCTGCAGGTGATCCAGTACGACTATCACTCCACCTTGTCGGAAAACAACCGGGTGCATGTGCAACCGATTCCGCCAACCCGTGGGCTGATTTTCGACCGCAATGGCGTGGTGGTGGCGGATAACCGGCCCAGCTTCAGCCTGAGCATGACCCGCGAGCGGTCCGGCGACTGGCAGCAGATCCTCGATGTGATCGTCGAGGTGCTGCAGCTGACGCCGGAAGACCGGGTGATCTTCGAAAAACGCATGAAACAGGGGCGCCGGCCGTTCGAGCCGGTGCCCATCCTGTTCGAGCTGACCGAAGAACAGATCGCGCGGATCGCGGTGAACCAGTTCCGTCTGCCGGGTGTGGAAGTGGTGGCGCAGTTGGTGCGGCATTACCCGCAAGGGCCGCACTTTGCCCACTCTGTCGGCTACATGGGGCGGATCAACGAGAAAGAGCTGAAGACCCTCGATCCGGTCAATTACAGCGGCACCCACCATATCGGCAAGACCGGCATCGAGCGTTTCTACGAGCCGGAGTTGCACGGCCAGGTGGGTTACGAAGAAGTCGAGACCAACGCCCGTGGCCGCGTGCTACGGGTGCTCAAGCGTACCGACCCGGTGCCGGGCAAAGACATCGTGCTGAGCCTGGACATCAAGCTGCAGGAAGCTGCCGAGATGGCCCTGGGCGGTCGTCGTGGCGCGGTGGTTGCCCTGGACCCGAAGACGGGCGAAGTGCTGGCGATGGTCAGTCAGCCGAGCTTTGACCCCAACCTGTTCGTGACCGGCATCAGCTTCAAGGCCTACGCCGAATTGCGCGATTCCATCGACCGGCCACTGTTCAACCGCGTGCTTCGCGGCCTGTATCCGCCGGGATCGACGATCAAGCCGGCGGTGGCGATTGCGGGGTTGGACGCGGGTGTGGTGACGGCCTCCAGTCGAGTCTATGACCCCGGCTACTACATGCTGCCCAACTACGATCATAAATACCGTAACTGGAACCGCACCGGTGACGGCTATGTCGACTTGGACACCGCGATCATGCGCTCCAACGACACCTATTTTTACGACCTGGCGCACAAGCTAGGGATCGACCGCCTCTCTGCCTACATGGGCAAATTCGGCCTCGGTCAGAAAGTCTCCCTGGACATGTTCGAAGAGTCACCTGGCCTGATGCCGTCGCGCGAATGGAAGCGCGCCACCCGCCGCCAGGCGTGGTTCCCGGGTGAAACCCTGATTCTCGGTATCGGCCAGGGCTATATGCAAGCCACGCCGCTGCAATTGGCCCAGGCCACGGCACTGGTAGCCAACAAAGGCATCTGGAACCGTCCACACCTGGCCAAGACCATCGAGGGCGAGAAGCCTTTGGACGAAAACCCGATCCCGGACATCGTGCTGCGCGACCCGTCCGACTGGACCAAGGTCAACCATGGCATGCAGCAAGTGATGCACGGCGCCCGTGGTACTGCGCGCAAGGCCGCGATTGGCGCTCAATACCGCATCGCCGGCAAGAGCGGTACGGCCCAGGTCGTGGCGATCAAGCAGGGCGAGAAATACGACCGCACCAAGGTTCAGGAACGCCACCGAGACCACGCCTTGTTTGTCGGCTTCGCCCCGGCGGACGACCCGAAAATCGTGGTAGCGGTTATGGTCGAGAACGGCGAGTCCGGCTCCGGCGTCGCGGCGCCCGTGGTGCGTCAAGTGATGGACGCCTGGCTGTTGGCCGACGACGGCAGGCTCAAGCCCGAATATGGCGGCCCCCCTTCAAGCACCGAGGTTACGGCCCGTGAAGAGTAATTTTGACCGCATCCTCTCCAGTGAGGATGTGATGCGTCGCCGTGCGACGTTGCTGCAGCGCATGCACATTGATGGCCCGTTGCTGATCCTGCTGCTGACCCTCGCGGCGGGCAGCCTGTTTGTCCTGTATTCGGCCAGCGGCAAGAACTGGGACCTGCTGATCAAGCAGGCCTCGTCGTTCGGCCTGGGCTTGTTGTCGATGGTGGTAATCGCTCAGCTTGAGCCGCGCTTCATGGCCCGTTGGGTGCCACTCGGCTATGTGGCAGGCGTGTTGCTTTTGGTGGTGGTGGACGTAATGGGCCACAACGCCATGGGCGCGACCCGCTGGATCAACATTCCGGGGGTGATTCGCTTCCAACCGTCGGAATTCATGAAGATCCTGATGCCGGCGACCATCGCCTGGTACTTGTCCAAGCGCACCTTGCCGCCGCAGCTCAAGCACGTGGGGATCAGCCTGATCCTGATCGGTGTACCCTTCATCCTGATCGTGCGCCAGCCCGACCTCGGCACCTCGCTGCTGATCCTGGCGGGCGGTGCGTTCGTGCTGTTCATGGGCGGATTGCGCTGGCGCTGGATCCTCAGCGTACTGGCCGCCGCCGTACCCGTGGCCATCGCCATGTGGTTCTTCTTTATGCACGACTACCAGAAGCAGCGGATCCTCACCTTTCTCGACCCGGAAAGCGACCCGCTGGGCACCGGCTGGAACATCATCCAATCGAAGGCCGCCATCGGCTCCGGTGGAGTATTTGGTAAGGGTTGGTTACTGGGTACCCAGTCGCATTTGGACTTTTTGCCGGAAAGCCATACCGACTTCATCATTGCAGTAATGGGCGAAGAGTTCGGCCTGGTGGGCATTTGCGCGCTGTTGCTGATCTATTTGCTGTTGATTGGTCGCGGCCTGGTGATCACCGCCCAGGCGCAGACACTGTTCGGCAAATTGCTGGCCGGTGCCTTGACCATGACTTTTTTTGTTTACGTTTTCGTCAACATCGGTATGGTCAGTGGCCTGTTGCCGGTGGTTGGGGTGCCGTTGCCGTTCATTAGCTACGGCGGAACTTCGCTGGTGACATTGCTGTCAGCGTTTGGGGTTTTGATGTCGATTCATACGCATCGCAAATGGATCGCGCAGGTTTGAATAAGGTGAAGATGTCAATGCAAGTAATGCGCGGCTGGGCGACTCGGCACGCGTCCTGGATGGGCCTGATTGGCCTGCTGGGCGCAACGCAAGAGGCGCAGGCCGGTGACTACGATGGTTCACCCCAGGTCGCCGAGTTTGTCGGTGAAATGACCCGCGACTATGGTTTCGCCGGTGAACAACTGATGGGCGTGTTCCGCGAAGCCCAGAAAAAGCAGGCGATCCTCGACGCCATCTCCCGCCCTGCCGAACGTGTGAAGCAGTGGAAGGAATACCGCCCGATGTTCCTGACGGACGCCCGTGTGGCGCGGGGTGTGGATTTCTGGCGCCAGCACGAGGCCGTACTGGCCCGCGCCGAGCAGGAGTACGGTGTACCGGCCCAGGTGATTGTCTCGATCATTGGCATCGAAACCTTCTACGGGCGCAATACCGGCAGCTACCGGGTGATCGACGCCTTGTCGACCCTGGGCTTCGATTACCCGCCGCGCGCTGACTTCTTCCGCAAGGAACTGCGCGAATTCCTGCTGCTGGCCCGTGAAGAACAGGTTGACCCGCTGACACTCAAAGGCTCCTACGCCGGTGCGATGGGCTTGCCCCAGTTCATGCCGAGCAGCTTCCGCGCCTATGCGGTGGATTTTGACGGCGACGGGCATATCAACATCTGGAGCAACCCCGACGATGCCATCGGCAGCGTGGCCAGCTACTTCAAGCGCCACGGCTGGGTAGCCGGCGAGCCGGTGGTGATCCGCGCCGATGTCACCGGTGACCGCGCCGATGAAGGCCTGACCCAGGGCATCGAGCCGGCCAAGACGGTCGGGGAGTTGCGGGCGCTGGGCTGGTCGAGTCAGAATGCGCTGCCGGATGATATGCCGGTCACGGCGTTCCGCCTTGAAGGCGAAAACGGCCCGGAATACTGGATGGGCCTGAAGAATTTCTACGCAATCACGCGTTATAACCGCAGTGTGATGTACGCCATGGCCGTGCATCAGCTGTCAGACATGCTGGTCCAAGCACGGGGCAACAAGTAATGCGGGCATCGCCGTTCAATCAACCGCTCAAGCTGGTGGCGTTCGCCGCGTTGTCCCTGCTGGTCGTCAGTTGCTCCACCAGCCGTGGCCCGGCGCCGAAGTCCGGGGGCGCGGTTGTCCGTTCCCAGCCGGGTCTGGATATCAACCGCGCGCACAAAGACGGCGCGCCGTGGTGGGACGTCGACGTGTCGAAGATCCCGGATGCTACGCCGACCCTGCACACCGGTCCGTACAAGGCCAACCCCTACACCGTGCTGGGCAAAAGCTACTTCCCGTTGCAGGAGTCCAAGACCTACGTGCAATCGGGTACGGCGTCCTGGTACGGCACCAAGTTCCATGGCCAGAACACCGCCAACGGCGAAGTGTATGACCTGTACGGCATGAGCGCGGCGCACAAGACCTTGCCGCTGCCCAGCTATGTACGCGTGACCAACCTGGACAACAATCGCACAGTGATCCTGCGCGTGAACGACCGTGGCCCGTTCTACTCGGACCGCATCATCGACTTGTCCTACGCCGCCGCGAAGAAACTCGGTTACGCCGAAACCGGCACTGCGCGCGTGAAGGTCGAAGGCATCGACCCGGCGCAGTACTGGGCCCAGCGTGGCAAGCCGGCACCGCTGATGCTCAATGAGCCGCAAACCCAACAGCCGCAAGTGACTGCTTCCACCGGCAAGATCGAGCAGTGGACGCCGCCGCCGGCACAGCACGCGCCTGATACGGTAGTCGTGCCCCATGCGGCGCCTGGTGCGTCCATGGCTGGCGGGCAATACCTGCAGGTCGGCGCTTTCGCCAACCCGGATGCGGCAGAACTGTTAAGGTCCAAGCTCAGTGGCATGGTCAACGCGCCGGTGTTCATCAGCTCCATCGTGCGTAACCAGCAAACCTTGCACCGTGTACGCATGGGCCCGATCGGCTCGCCGAGCGAAGTGGCACACGTTCAGAACAGTGTGCGCATGGCCAACCTGGGGCAACCCAGCGTCGTCACTGCTGAATAATAGAGAATTGATGGTTCAGGCTCGTGCGCGGGCTCGAACCCTGGTTGTTGGCTCGTTAGACAATAAAAACCCAGGGGCAAGGGGTGAGCGGGCAACCGAACACGCGACAGTCTGGCAACGGGCTGTCTGAATAAGTTTTGCCCGCGAGGGCAAGTTTCCATAAGCAATTTCGAGAGACGGATGAACATCACCACCTTAGCCAAACGCACGTGCCTGCTTCTTTCGCTGATCATCACCCCGGCCGCCTGGGCCGTTGAAATGGTGCCGGCTTCCCCGCAACTGGCCGCCAAGTCCTGGGTCCTCATGGATGCCGCCAGTGGCAACGTGCTGGTCGAGAGCAACGGTGACCAGCGCCTGCCGCCGGCCAGCCTGACCAAACTGATGACTGCCTACATCGCGACCCTGGAAATCCGTCGCGGCCAGATCGGCGAGAACGACCCGGTTACTGTCAGCGAAAACGCCTGGCGCACCGGCGGTTCGCGGATGTTCATCAAGGTCGGCTCGCAAGTCACCGTGAGCGACCTGCTGCACGGCATCATCATTCAGTCGGGTAACGACGCCAGCGTCGCCCTGGCCGAGCACATCGCCGGTAGCGAAGACGCATTCGCCGACATGATGAACAAAACCGTGGCCGACCTGGGCATGACCAACAGCCACTTCATGAACCCGACCGGTCTGCCGAACCCAGAGCACTACTCGTCGGCTCACGACATGGCGATCCTGGCGCGCGCGATCATCCGTGTCGACCCGGTGCACTACGCGATCTACTCCCAGAAAGAGTTCTTCTGGAACAACATCAAGCAGCCTAACCGCAACCTGTTGCTGTGGCGTGACAAGACCGTCGATGGCCTGAAAACCGGCCACACCGACGAAGCCGGCTACTGCATGGTGTCGTCCGCCGTACGTGATGGCCAACGCCTGATCGCCGTGGTCTTCGGCACCAACAGCGAGCAGGCCCGTGCGGCCGAAACGCAGAAACTGCTGACCTACGGTTTCCGCTTCTTCGAAACCCAGACCTTCTACCAGAAGGGTGCTGAACTGGCGACCGCGCCGGTGTGGAAAGGCGCAACCTCCCAAGTCAAGGCCGGCCTGGCTGAAGATCTGACCCTGACCATGCCTAAAGGCCAGCTGAAAAAGCTCGCTGCCAGCATGACCATGAACCCGCAATTGGTTGCTCCAATCGCCAAGGGTGACGTGATTGGCAAGGTCGAAGTGAAACTGGACGACAAGGTGGTGCACAGCGCCGACCTGATCGCACTGGACGCCGTCGACGAAGGTGGTATCTTCCGCCGCGTGTGGGATAGCATCCGTCTATTCTTCTACGGCTTGTTCAACTGATTGTGTGCACCTGCAAAGCCCCGCGTTGATCCGACGCGGGGCTTTGCCGTCGCCACGGCTTACCGCTTACGAGGCCGTTCTGCCATGACCGATAAAGAAGTAAAGGCGCCAAAGATCGAATTTCCGGTGGTGGACTATCCCATCAAGGTGATCAGCGATACCGGTGTCGGCCGTAAAGACCTAATCCTCGAGATCGTGCGCAAACACGCAACGATCAACGATCAGCGCGTGGATGAGCGCTCAAGCTCAACCGGCAAATACACCACGATCCAGTTGCACATCGTTGCGACCGATCAAGACCAGCTCTACAACATCAACAGCGAACTGCGGGCCACCGGCTTCGTGCACATGGTGCTGTGATGTCTCAACTCCTGGGCTTTCGCGAGCTCGGCCGGATGGACTACGAGCCCGTCTGGCACGCCATGCAGCGGTTCACCAATGAACGCGGCACCTCGGCCCCCGATGAAATCTGGCTGGTGGAGCACCCGCCGGTCTTCACCCAGGGCCAGGCCGGCAAGGCCGAGCATCTGTTGCTGCCGGGTGATATTCCGGTTGTGCAGGTCGACCGAGGTGGCCAAGTGACTTACCATGGCCCGGGTCAACTTGTCGCATACCTGTTGCTGGATGTGCGCAAGCTGGGGTTTGGTGTACGCGACCTGGTCAGCCGCATGGAGACATGCCTGATCGAGCTGTTGGCCAGTTACGGCGTGACCGCCGCGGCCAAGCCCGATGCACCAGGTGTGTATGTCGACGGCGCGAAAATCGCCTCCCTGGGGCTGCGGATTCGCCACGGCTGTTCCTTTCATGGCCTGGCCCTGAATGTGGACATGGACCTGGCCCCGTTCCGGCGGATCAACCCGTGTGGCTATGCCGGGTTGGCGATGACGCAACTGAGTGACCATGCTTCACCGATTAAATTTGCCGAGGTGAGTGCCCGGCTGCGTGCGCAGCTCGTCAAACACCTCGACTATGCTGAGCAGACGACCCTTACGGGCGGAATCGACTGATTATGACTACTGATGCAGTGCAAACCATGATCCCGACGGTGGACGTTACCGACCGTCCGGCCCCGGCCCCGCGTGCCAAGGTGGAAGCCGGCGTCAAGCTGCGCGGCGCCGAGAAGGTTGCACGCATCCCGGTGAAGATCATTCCGACCACCGAACTGCCGAAGAAACCTGACTGGATCCGCGTGCGCATCCCGGTTTCGCCGGAAGTCGACCGTATCAAGGCCCTGCTGCGCAAACACAAGCTGCACAGCGTGTGCGAAGAAGCGTCCTGCCCGAACCTGGGCGAATGCTTCTCCGGCGGCACCGCCACCTTCATGATCATGGGTGACATCTGCACCCGTCGTTGCCCGTTCTGCGACGTCGGCCACGGCCGTCCGAAGCCATTGGACGTCAACGAGCCGGAAAGCCTGGCCATCGCCATCGCCGACCTGCGCCTCAAGTACGTGGTGATCACCTCGGTAGACCGCGACGACCTGCGCGACGGCGGTGCCCAGCACTTTGCCGACTGCATCCGCGAAATCCGCAAACTGTCGCCAAACGTGATGCTCGAAACCCTGGTCCCGGACTACCGTGGCCGCATGGACGTGGCGCTGGAAATCACCGCCGCCGAGCCGCCTGATGTGTTCAACCACAACCTGGAGACCGTGCCGCGCCTGTACAAGGCTGCGCGTCCGGGTTCGGACTACCAGTGGTCGCTGACCCTGCTGCAGAAATTCAAGCAGATGATGCCGCACATCCCGACCAAATCCGGCCTGATGCTGGGCCTGGGCGAGACTGACGAAGAAGTCATCGAAGTCATGAAGCGCATGCGCGAACACGACATCGACATGCTGACCCTGGGCCAGTACCTGCAACCGTCCCGCAGCCACTTGCCGGTGCAGCGTTTCGTGCACCCGGACACCTTCGCCTGGTTCGCCGAGGAAGGTTACAAGATGGGCTTCAAGAACGTGGCGTCGGGCCCGCTGGTACGTTCCTCGTACCACGCGGACGAGCAGGCCAAGCTGGTCAAGGCAAGCCTGGTTTCTTAAGTCGCGCCGCAGCCTCAATGTGGGAGGGGCTTGCTGTGGTGAGCGGGCTGCCCCGCGCTGGGCTGCGAAGCGGCCCCATCAACTGATGAGAACCACGGATGACTCAACTGACCGCTGCAGTACCTGCCCTTCGCAGCGAAGGCACCATCGCCTTGATCGCCCCCGCCGGCCCCGCCACCCTGGACGTCGAAAAAGCCGGCCAGTGGATGCGCACTCGCGGCTACGACCTGCGAATCTTCCCCGGCGTCTATGAACGCGACGGCTACCTCGCCGGCAGCGATAAAACCCGCCTCAACGACCTGCACAACGCCTTTGCCAACCCTGACATCGACGCCATCTTCTGCCTGCGCGGCGGCTACGGCACGCCACGCCTGCTCGATAGCCTGGACTTCGGCCTGCTGCGCGCCAACCCCAAGCCATTCGTAGGCTACAGCGACATCACCGCGTTGCACCTGGCCATCAGTCGCTACGCCGGTTTCGTGACCTTCCACGGTCCGATGCTCAACGCCGACCTGTTGGGGGACACGCAGCCACCTACCGAGTCTTCATTGTTCAGCATGCTTCGTGGCCAGTTGGGTGCTGGCAGCGTACTGGCGCACCCCGCAGCCTACCCGCTGACCACTATCGAACCGGGTATCGCCTGCGGGCGTCTGCTGGGTGGCAACCTGTCGATGATCGCGGCAGTCATGGGCACGCCTTTTGAGATCGACGCCGAAGGCATCATCCTGCTGATCGAAGACGTCAACGAGCCGATCTACCGCATTGACCGACTGCTGACGCACCTGCGCCTGGCGGGCAAGCTGGCGCAGGTGGCCGGTGTGCTGGTCGGGGATGTGGCGGGTGTGGACAGTGCCGCGCTGGAGCGCCTGCTCAAGCAGACCTTCGAACCGTTGCGCATTCCGGTGCTGTCCGGCTGGCGCAGTGGGCATTGCGATCCGAACCTGACGCTGCCGATGGGTGCGTTGGTACGGCTGGATGCGGGGGAGCAGCAGTTGGTGTTGGAGCAGGATGTAGTGTTAAAGCCGTAGCCTGTTGTCGCCCGTTAAACCGCCTTCGCGAGCAAGCCCGTTCCCACATTCAACCGCATTCCAAATGTATGTACTCGGTCAAATGTGGGAGCGGGCTTGCTCGCGAAAGCGGTAGCAGCCATAAGCCGATCTAACGGTTCTGCAGCGACTCCAGCAACTTCACCGTCGGATACCCATCCGCCGGCCAGCCCAGCGCCTGCTGCGCCGCACGAATCGCCTTGCGCGTATTGGCGCCGATAATCCCATCCGGGTTGCCCGCGTCATAGCCATTGGCACTCAAGGCCGTCTGCAGGTCGATACGCTGCGAGCGGCTCAATGGCCGCTCATCCTTCGGCCAATCGCCACGAATCACACCACCACCACCGAAACGTTCCGACAACAGGCCGACCGCCAAGGCGTAGGACGACGAGTTGTTGTACTTGAGGATCGCACGGAAGTTATCCAGCACCAGGAACGCCGGGCCACGATAACCTGCGGGCAGTAGCAGAGCGGCGGACAGTTGGTCGACGTTCGGCGGCATGCTCGCGCCAAAGGGCAGCTGAATACCGAGTTTCATCCACTCGGCAACGGTTTTGCGGATGCCACCATCGGCCAGCGCGTAATCGAAGTTCGCCGGCAGTTGTTTCACCTCAAAGCCCCATGGCTGGCCTTTCTGCCAGCCGGAGCTCTGCAGGTAGTGCGCGGTGGAGGCGAGGGCGTCAGCCGGGCTGTTCCAGATATCGCGGCGACCGTCGCCGTCGAAGTCCACGGCGTGGGTGTTGTAGGTGGTCGGGATAAATTGGGTCTGGCCCATGGCGCCGGCCCAGGAGCCTTTCATCTGGTCGGCCTGGATATCGCCGTGCTGGATGATTTGCAACGCGGCCAGCAATTGCGCCTGGGCGAATGCCGGGCGACGCCCTTCGTAAGCGAGGGTCGCCAGGGAACGGATCACCGAGTTATTGCCTTGGAACTGGCCGAAGTTGCTCTCCATGCCCCATACCGATACCAGCGCCTGGCGGTCAACGCCATAACGTTGTTCGATGCTTTGCAGGGTATCGGCGTACTTGATCAGCAGCGCCTGGCCGTTACGCACGCGCAGCGGCGAGAGGGCGCCGTCGAGGTATTCCCACACCGGGCGGGAAAACTCCGGCTGGCTGCGGTCGGCACGGATCACTGCCATGTCGGGGGTGACATTGGCGAAGGCGTTATCGAATACAGCGGCGGTGATGCCGGCCTGCAGGGCTTGCACACGGAAGCCAGCCTGCCATTCGGCAAAGGTCTGGGTCGGCTGGATGTCCAGATTATCCACCGCCAGCGGGGCCACAACAGCGGGCGCTACCACAGGGGCGGTCTGGAGCTTGGGCAGGGGTTGAGCGTCGGCGGCAGTGGGTTTTTCCGCGCAGGCGACGAGCAGAATGAGGCTGGAGGCAGCGATCAATTGGCGAAGGTGCCAACGACGGGAAAGACTAGAGGGCATGCACAGGTCCAGGGATTACAAATCAGGTGCAGACCTTATCATGTCGGAGGGGCGCTTGCCTTCAGGCAGCCAGAAAGTAAGAAGCCTCCCAGCTATTAGACTGGAAGGCTTCGCGGCGGTAGCTGCCTTTGCCCTTGCCGGCGCGTTCCTGACGGCTGCGGAACAGTGGCTGGGCGATGATGGATTTGGCCTTGTTGGGGCCATGCTTGGATGGCTTTTTGCTCATGGTCGTTACTCTCGATAGGTGGGATGGAGCGGTGCAAATCATCTGCCGATGTTGGACTGCTGTAAAGCCCGGCGATAGGTAGGAAGGTCACACATCACCTGTAGGAGCCGGCTTGCCGGCGATGGCGGTCTTGGGATCACCGTTACCGTCAACGGCCCCATCGCCGCCAAGCCGGCTCCTACAGAGAGCGGTGGTTACTCGGCGGGAAGGGTCAGGCGCTGGCCGGCCATCAGCAGCGACAAACGGCTCAGGCTCATCCACGGCGAACCGGCCGCCTGGCCTTTGATCTGTGCGTCGATGCGCTGCGCTTCCAGCAAGAGCTGCGCCCAGCGTTGTGCAGAGTGCCGTTGCAGCGCTTTGCTCATCAGCGGTTTGCGCTTGTCCCAAACCGGCGGTCGGGCTTGGCTGAAGGCCTTGTCCAACGGCGTGCCCTGGCTGTATTGCAGGGCAATATTGGCCAGTACGCGCAGTTCCCTGGCCAGGGCCCAGAGAATCACCGGAGGCTCCACGCCTTCACCGCGCAGGCCTTCGAGCATGCGCAGGGCGTGGGCGGGTTCGCCATTGAGGATCGCATCCACCAGCCCGAACACATCAAAGCGCGCACTATCCGCCACGGCGCCCTGGACGGTCTCGACGGTAATCTGCCCGTCTTCGGCCATCAGCTTGAGCTTTTCGATCTCTTGGGCGGCGGCCAGCAAGTTGCCTTCGACCCGAGCCGCGATCAGCTCCACTGCGTCCTGGGTCGCCGACAGCCCCGATTGGGACAGGCGCTGGCGTATCCATTGCGGCAACTGGTTGCTGTCCACTGGCCAGATCTGGATGAACTGGGTTTGCGCCCCTTCCACCAGGGCCTTGCCCCATTTGGTTTTCTGCGCGCTGCCGTCGAGCTTGGGCAGGCTGATCAACAGCACCGTGTCTTCGGCCGGTCGCGAGCAGTACTCCATCAGGGCGGCGGCACCTTTGTCGCCCGGCTTGCCCGAAGGCAGGCGCAGCTCCAGCAAGCGTTTCTCGGCAAACAGCGACATGCTCGCGCCAGCTTGCAGCAGCGTGCCCCAGTCGAAGCTGGCGTCGGCGCTGAAGACCTGGCGTTCGTCGAAGCCTTGCTGACGTGCAGCCGTGCGGATGGCGTCGGCGGCTTCCTGGCACAGCAGCGGGTCATCACCGCTGACGATGTAGACAGGCGCAAGGCCACCTTGCAGGTGTTTGGCGAGTTGGGCGGGAGCAAGTTTCATAGGCAGGGCGAACGGGGCGCTTGGGGCGCCCCGTCTGGCTTACTCGACAGGAACTTCAACAGGCGATTGTTTCGGTGTGTTGTCTTCGTACTCTTTGGCGGCTTTCAGCGCGTCAGCATCGGCCTTGGCCTTGTTGTCAGCTTGTTGCTGCAGGGCTTCCAATTGCACCGGCGTCAGCAGTTGCAGACGCAGGATCATGCGCTGAACCAGCTCGCGACGCATTTCCTTGCGCACCTGGACGATTTCCGAGTCCGAGCCCACCAGGTTGTTGCCATCGTGGCTCACGACCTTCTGGACCTGGATCTTGTCACCCATCAACGGCAGATGGTCGCGACCCTGGATTTGAAAGCTCAATTCGGTGCTCAGCTCGACGTCGGATGCACGCCCGGCGCTGGCGTAGCTCAGGTTACGCTGGGTTTCTCTCTCGTCTACCAGGAACAGTTTGTACGTCGCGCCGGTATAGACGTGCACGCCGCTGTTTTCCAGAACCTGGCGCAACTGCGTCACGGTTTCGCCGTAGGCATTGCGGGCGCTGACGTCCAGTTCCTTGATCGCCAGGTCGTTGGTGCCGGTGCCGCGCAGCTGGAAGCCGCAAGCGCTCAGCAGCACGGCAAGGCCCATCACCAGCAAATTGCGTTTGATCATTTTGTTGCTCCCCTTGAAACCATGTGGGCCTTATCGAGGCCCTGAAGGCTTTGTTCGGCGCAGGGTTAGAACCCTGCGCCCGATCCGATTAGCTAGCGACGATATTGACCAGTTTGCCAGGCACCACGATCACTTTGCGGATCGTCAGGCCTTCGGTAAAGCGCAGCACGTTCTCGTTGACGCGGGCAGCAGCCTCGACGTCTTCGCGGCTGGCCGTGGCCGGCATGTCGATCTGGCCACGCAGTTTACCGTTGACCTGGATTACCAGTTGCAGCGTGTCCTGTACCAGGGCGCTGTCATCCTGCACCGGCCAGCGCGCATCGATGACGGCGTCGCTGTGGCCCAGGCGGTTCCACAGGTCGTGGCTGATGTGCGGCGTGATCGGTGCCAGCAGCAGGGTGACCGTTTCCAGGCCTTCCTGTACCAGTGCGCGATCCTGTTCGGTGGCTTGTGGCGCTTTTTCCAGCACGTTCATCAGCGTCATCACCTGGGCGATGGCGGTGTTGAACTTGTGGTTTTGGCCCACGTCCTGGCTGGCTTGCTTGATGGCCAGGTGGGTGCTGCGGCGAATCAGTTTCTGCTCGTCGCTCAAGGCGGCCACGTCCAGCTTGCCCGGCAGGCCCAGGCTGATGTGGGCGTGCGCCAAGCGCCAGACGCGCTTGAGGAAGCGGTGCGAGCCTTCGACGCCGGAGTCGGACCATTCGGCGCTCATGTCAGGCGGCGAGGCGAACATCATGAACAGGCGGCAGGTGTCTGCGCCGAACTGATCGATCATCGACTGTGGGTCAACGCCGTTGTTCTTCGACTTGGCCATCTTCTCGGTGCCACCGATTTCCACCGGCAGGCCGTCGGCGATCAGCTTGGCGCTGATGACCTTGGCTTTGCTGTCGCGCTCAAGCTCCACGTCAGCCGGGTTGAACCAGGTGTAGGCACCGTTGGCTTCACGGCGATAGTAAGTCTCGGCGACCACCATGCCCTGGGTCAGCAGGTTCTTGAACGGCTCATCGGAGCTCACCAGGCCTTCATCACGCATCAGCTTGTGGAAGAAGCGCGCGTACAGCAGGTGAAGGATGGCGTGTTCGATACCGCCGATGTACTGGTCCACCGGCAGCCAGTGGTCAGCCGCGGATTTTTCTACCAGGCCGCCCTCATAGTGCGGCGAGGCGTAGCGGGCGTAGTACCACGAGGACTCGACAAAGGTGTCCATGGTGTCGGTTTCACGCTTGGCAGGCTGGCCGCATTTCGGGCAGCTGCATTCGTAGAACTCGGGCATGCGCGCCAAGGGCGAACCGGCGCCGTCCGGCACCACGTCTTCCGGCAGGACGACTGGCAGTTGGTCTTCCGGTACTGGCACGTCGCCACAGCTTTCGCAGTGGATGATCGGGATCGGGCAGCCCCAGTAGCGCTGGCGGCTGATGCCCCAGTCGCGCAGGCGGAACTGGGTGCGCGAGGCGCCGAGGTTTTTCTTGATCAAGGCGACTTCGATGGCGTCGAAGGCGCCTTGGAAGTCCAGGCCATCAAACTCGCCGGAATTGATCAGCTCACCGTGCTCGCCATAGGCGTCTTGCCACGGGGCCGGGTTGGTATCGCCCGAGCTGGTGCGCACAACGGATTTGATCGGCAGGCTGTACTTGGTGGCGAATTCGAAATCGCGCTCGTCGTGAGCCGGCACTGCCATTACGGCGCCATCGCCGTAGTGCATCAGCACGTAGTTGGCGACCCACACCGGCAGCTTCTCGCCGGTCAGGGGGTGTTCGACGAACAGGCCGGTCGGCAGACCTTTTTTCTCCTGGGTGGCGACGTCGGCTTCAGCCACGCTGCCGCCTTTGCATTCAGCGATGAACGCCTGCAGTTCAGGATTGTTCTGTGCGGCCTGGGTGGCCAGCGGGTGCTCGGCGGCCACAGCGACGTAGGTCGCTCCCATTAAAGTGTCCGGACGGGTAGTGAAGACTTTGAGTGCGCCCGCTTCGCCGATCGAATCGACGTTGTACGGGAACTGCACTTCCATGCCCTTGGATTTGCCGATCCAGTTGCGCTGCATGGTCTTGACCTGTTCAGGCCAGCCCGGCAAATCGTCGAGGCTCGACAAGAGCTCATCCGCGTAGGCGGTGATCTTGAAGTAGTACATCGGGATTTCGCGCTTTTCGATCAGCGCGCCGGAGCGCCAGCCGCGACCGTCGATCACTTGCTCGTTGGCCAGTACGGTCTGGTCCAACGGATCCCAGTTCACGGTGCCGCTCTTCTTGTAGATCACACCTTTTTCGAACAGGCGCGTGAACAGCCATTGTTCCCAGCGGTAGTAGTCCGGCTTGCAGGTGGTCACTTCGCGGGACCAGTCCACCGCGAGGCCCAGGCTGCGCAGTTGGGTCTTCATGTAGGCGATGTTTTCGTAGGTCCACTTGGCGGGGGCTACGTTGTTTTTCATCGCGGCGTTTTCCGCCGGCATGCCGAAGGCGTCCCAACCCATGGGTTGCAGGACGTTCTTGCCTTGCATGCGCTGGTAGCGGGAAATCACGTCGCCGATGGTGTAGTTACGCACGTGCCCCATGTGTAGCTTGCCGCTGGGGTAAGGGAACATCGATAGGCAATAGAAAGTCTCCTTGCCTGGCTGTTCACTGACTTCAAAGGACTTTTGCTCGTCCCAGAAGGTTTGGGCGGCATTTTCTATTTCACGGGGCTGATATTGTTCGTGCATGGCTACTTTTGAACTGAATAGGGGTGGCCTAATCCTCTTCGGTGCAACGTTCAGGTTGATCGACACCAAAAAGCGGCGCGTCCGTGCCCAAACCCTGCGGGAAGTGGAGTTACAGGAAGCGCCGTAGCATACATGACCCCACTCTATCGAGGGAAACCCTGATTGCGCAGGCAGGGCCGTCTGTCGCGGCGCCAGGCGCGCGCAGCCACGAGGACTACGCTGTTTATTGGGGAGCAAGTCTTTCTTCAATGAGGTGAGGGGATGGTTGAATCGCAAAGAATCGTATCGAAACCGGATGTCTACGAAGGACTGATCGACCGCTTGGGTCGTGCATTGGATGCAGCGAGGACAGCAGGCCGATTGCGTGATGAACGGCCTGTGGAGTTGGAACTGCGCGGTCTTAGTTGCGCGGAGCTGGAACTGATCAAGGTATATCTGGAAAGGAATGGGCGCAGTGCGCCTCCTCTGGTGGCAACCCCGCCAATCAAGGAGCCTGCGCACTCAGCCAAAGTGGTGTGGCTCAAGGACTTGTCGGCCGGTCGTGGCCCGGAAAGGCTCCGGTCCGCCCGCTACAAGTAATTCACTGCCCCTTGGACGGCTTCACCACGCCGTTTCACTGTAAAGCATGTCACCGTAAAGATTGTCGCTAAACCCCGTTACACCTTAGGCTTCGGGCATCTATGGAGATGCCCGATGCCTATTCGTTATTTCATCAAACAACTGCTCCTGCCGCCCGGCATTCTCTTGCTGCTGTTGGCACTTGCCTGGTGGTTTCGTCGCAGCCGCCCGCGCTTGGCCGCGTGCTGCTTTGCCCTGGGTTTTGGGGGGCTGTGGTTGATCAGCCTGCCGGTTGTGGTGGAGCGGGGCGCACGGGCCCTGGAAACCGAACCGGCATTGCCCCGGGAAGACTGGTCGACGCTGGCCCAGCGCGCCGACGCGATAGTGATATTGGGCTCCGGACGTGAGCGCGGTGACCCGGCCTGGGGCACCGACCAGCCCACCGGGATCGGCCTGGAGCGCCAGCGCTACGCCGCACGATTGGCCAAGGCTTCCGGCTTGCCGGTGCTGACCAGCGGCGGCCTGCATTACGGCACACCGCCCAGCGAAGCGGAGTTGATGGCAGTGTCGATGCAGGATGACTTCGGCGTAGCGGTGCGCTGGAAGGAAGAGCGCAGCCGTACCACTTGGGAAAATGCGCAGATGAGTGCCGAAATTCTGCTGCCCGAGGGTATCAAGCGCGTCGTGGTGGTGACCCAGGCCTGGCACATGCCGCGTTCGGTGTGGAGCTTTGAGAGAGCGGGCTTTACCGTGGTGCCGGCGCCCGTGGGTTTTCTGGGCGTGGACAACGCACGGCCACTGGGCGGGTGGATGCCGGAGTTCGTAGCGGTGTGGCGCAGCGGGCAGTTGATCAACGAAGCGGCGGGGCAGATAGGTTACCGTTTGTTCTACCGCTGAACATGTAGGAGCCGGCTTGCCAGCGATGAGTCCCTTGAGACATGTGTTCACTTTGAGGACGCCATCGCTGGCAAGCCAGCTCCTACAGGCGTTAGACGGTTTTGGACATCCGGCCCGCGAGCAGCGCCCAGCCAAACAGCCCCAGGCACACAATGATCAACGGCCATGAGCGCCATTGCAGGTACGGCGTGAGGTTGTGCATCGGCACCACTTCGCCGTAGAGGATGCCGCGTTCGAATTGCGGGATCTGCGCGGTGATCTGCCCAAACGGGTTGATCAGGCCGGTCACGCCATTGTTGGTGGCGCGGATCATCCAGCGACCGGCTTCCAGTGCACGCATCTGCGCCATTTGCAGGTGCTGCAACGGGCCGATGGAGCGGCCGAACCAGGTGTCGTTGCTGATGGTCAGCAGCAAATCGCTCTGCGCCGACAGGCCTGCGGCGAACTCCGGGTACACCACTTCGTAGCAGATGAACGGCGCAATCTGATAGCCCTTGGCCTGTAGCATCGCCTGGTCGGACGGTCCGCGTGCGAAGTCCGACATTGGCAGATCAAAGAACGCAATCAGGCCGCGCAGCATGTCCTGCAGCGGCACGTACTCGCCAAAGGGCACCAGCTTCTGCTTGAGGTAGGTGCCGTCGCCTTCGCCAACCACGGTGATGCCGTTGAAGTAGCGCTTCTGGTGATGCACTTCCTGGCGGATTGGCACGCCGGTGATCAGCGCGGTGTGCCGGTCGGCGGCGAACTTGCCCATCATGCCCAGGTAGCCTTCGACAGACTCTTTGAGCACCGGCACAGCGGTTTCCGGCCACACCAGCAGGTCGACGGGCTTGGAGGTGAAGCTCATGTCGCGGTACAGCGCGAGCTGTGCGTTGAGCTGCTCCGGGTCCCATTTCATGCTTTGTTCGACGTTGCCCTGGATGGCGGCCACGGTCAGTGGCGCACCGGAGGGGCTGGTCCAGGTGTGATGCTTGAGCGCCAGGCCGATGGCCCAGGGCGCGACCAGCAACACCAGGCCTGCGCCGATAAATGCGTTGCGCTTGCCAGCCAGCAGACGCGGCAGGTTGCACAGCAGCGCTGCTGTCAGTGCCAGGGCAAAGGAGATCAGCCACATGCCGCCCACTGGGGCCAAGCCCGTCAGCGGGCCGTCAAGCTGGCTGTAGCCGGAGTACAGCCACGGGAAACCAGTGAGGAACCAGCCGCGAAATGCTTCCTGGCCCACCCACAAGGCGGCAAACGTCAACGCATCCGCCAACGGCGCCTCATTGCGCCGCAACCAGCGCGCCCACAACCAGGCGGGCAGGGCGAAGAACCACGCGATGGCGGCGGTAAACAGCAGCATCAGGAAACCCGCCAGCAGCACCGAAGCGCCGCCGAAGTGGTGGATGCTGTAGTAGATCCAGCTAGTGCCGGCGCCGAACAGGCCGAAGCCGAAACACCAACCGCGGCCCAATGCCTGGCGCGGGCTCAGGTCCCGCAGCCCGACATAGAACAAGCCGACCGCGACCAGCGCAAACGGCCACAGGTCGAACGGCGCCAGCGCCAGGGTGGTGATGGCGCCGGCCACCACGGCCAGCAAATTACCGGGCCAGCCGGGGCGGGTTAGGCGCTGCATGTCATTCCTTAGCGGGCAATAGGTGTCAGGCGGATCAGATGGATGCGACGGCTGTCGGCATTCAGGATACGGAAGCGATACGCGCCGATCTCGGTGGTCTCGTTACGTTTTGGCAGATGGCCAAACGCACTCATCACCAGGCCGCCCACGGTATCGAACTCGTCATCGGAGAATTCGCTGTCGAAGAACTCATTGAAGTTCTCGATCGGCGTCAGCGCCTTGATCAGGAAGTCACCGCTGGGCAGCGGCTTGATGTAGCTGTCTTCTTCGACGTCGTGTTCGTCTTCGATGTCGCCGACGATCTGTTCCAAAACGTCTTCAATCGTCACCAGGCCAGCTACGCCGCCGTATTCGTCGATCACGATGGCCATGTGATTGTGGTTGGCGCGGAATTCACGCAGCAACACGTTCAGGCGCTTGGACTCGGGCACGAAGGTGGCCGGACGCAGCAGGTCCTTGATGTTGAAGCTGTCGCCGTTCTCCTTGAGGATCAACGGCAGCAGGTCCTTGGCCAGCAGGACGCCCATGACGTCGTCATGGCTTTCACCGATCACCGGGTAGCGCGAGTGCGCCGAGTCGATCACGGCCGGGAGGAATTCCCGTGGGGTCTGGGTCGCCTTGATGCTGATCATCTGTGAGCGCGGGACCATGATGTCGCGTACTTGCAGGTCAGCCACCTGGATGGCGCCTTCGACGATGGCCAGCGCTTCGCTGTCCAGCAACTTGTTCTGATGGGCCTCGCGCAGCAGCTCAAGCAGCTCCTGGCGGTTTTTCGGCTCGTGGGCAAAAGCCTGGGTCAGCTTACCCAGCCATGACTTCTGCCCGTTGCTCGATCGGTCTTCGCTCATAGCGATTACTCTGAATCCTTTATTGTTACAGTTGAGTGTTTTTAAACTTCGTCGTCCGCATACGGGTCCGGATGACCCAATTCTGCAAGCAACGTTTGTTCCAGTGTTTCCATTTCCTCGGCTTCGTCATCGTCTATATGGTCGTAACCCAAGAGATGCAAGCAGCCGTGGATGACTAGATGGGCCCAATGGGCCTCAAGTTCCTTGCGTTGTTCTTTTGCTTCGCGCTCCACCACGGCGACACAGATGACCAGATCGCCCAGCAGTGGGATATCCAGCAGCTCATCCGGTACGTCGGCAGGGAAGGACAACACGTTGGTCGCATAATCCTTCTGGCGCCAGGTGTGATTCAGTTCACGGCCCTCGGGCTCGTCCACCAGTCGAATGGTCAGTTCCGAATCGGCGGTGCGCTGGCGCAGGGCCAGGGCACACCATTCGCGGAACTGGGCTTCACTGGGGGCGGGCGCATCGGTGGCCAGCTGCAGGTCAAGCTCAAGCATCGCGGCGAACGTCCTTGGACAGCCCGTCATCGCGGTGTTCGAAGCGCTCGTAGGCTTCGACAATGCGCTGTACCAGCGGATGGCGCACCACGTCCTTGGGCGAGAAGTGCGTGAAACTGATGCCCGGCACGTCCTTGAGTACTTCAATCACATGGCTCAAGCCCGACTTGGTGCCCTTGGGCAGGTCAACCTGGGTAATGTCGCCGGTGATAATGGCCGTGGAGCCGAACCCGATGCGGGTCAGGAACATCTTCATCTGCTCGACGGTGGTGTTCTGGCTTTCGTCGAGGATGATGAAACTGTTGCTCAGGGTGCGGCCGCGCATGTAGGCCAGCGGGGCGATCTCGATCACCTGGCGCTCGATCAATTTGGCCACGTATTCGAAGCCGAGCATCTCGTATAGCGCGTCGTAGAGCGGCCGCAGGTACGGGTCGATCTTCTGGGCCAGGTCGCCGGGCAGGAAACCGAGCTTTTCGCCGGCCTCGACCGCTGGGCGCACCAGCAGGATGCGGCGCACTTGCTCGCGCTCAAGGGCATCCACTGCACAGGCCACGGCCAGGTAGGTCTTGCCGGTACCGGCGGGGCCGATGCCGAAGTTGATGTCGTTACCCAGGATTGCCTTGACGTACTTCTGCTGGTTCAAGCCCTTTGGGCGAATCATGCCTTTTTTGGTACGCAGGGCCACGCTGGCTTCAGCCACCGGATTGTTGGCCAAGTCTTCCACAGCCGATTCCTGCAAATACAGGTGCACGATTTCTGGCGACAGCTCGCTACCCTTGGTTTCGCGGTAGAGACGGCGCAGCAGGTTTTCTGCGGATTTAGTGTGCAGGGCTTCACCAATGAGCTCGAACTGATTGCCGCGATTGCGGATCTCGATGCCCAGGCGTTGTTCGATCAGGCGCAGGTGCTCGTCGAACTGTCCGCACAGGTTGGCGAAACGGAGAGCCTCAAAGGGCTCGAGGATGAAACGATGGGGTTCTGCTATGGGTGCGTTCAAGGTCGCTTTTAGCCGCCCTTTGGCTGTTGAGGTGAAATAGAGAATAACGCCAGCCGGCTGTGTGCGAAAGCACTTAAACGGCACATGTTGGCTGGCGATAATTCAAAAAGTGATTATGGGATCAACGACCCACGCAGCGAATGGGGCTGCGCCGCGTCGATGTGCACATCGGCAAACTGGCCGATCAGGGTCGGATTATCGCAACGGAAGTTTACGATTCGGTTGTTCTCGGTACGTCCCTGCAATTCGCCGGGGTCTTTTTTCGAGTAGTCGGTGACCAGGATGCGCTGGGTCGAACCGACCATTTGTCGGCTGATCTCGAAACCCTGCTGGTTCAAGCGGTGTTGCAGCGCGTTGAGGCGCTCTTTTTTCAGCGCTTCCGGGGTTTCGTCCAGCAGGTCGGCCGCCGGGGTGCCGGGGCGCTGGCTGTAGACGAACGAGTAGGAAAAGTCGAAGCCGACGTCTTCGATCAGCTTCATGGTCTGCTGGAAGTCTTTCTCGGTCTCGCCGGGGAAGCCGACGATAAAGTCCGAGCTGATGCAGATACCCGGCACCGCCGCGCGCAGTTTGCGCAGTTTGGATTTGTACTCCAGGGCCGTGTGGTTGCGCTTCATCGCCGAGAGGATGCGGTCAGAGCCCGATTGCACCGGCAAGTGCAGGTGCTTGACCAGTTCCGGCACTTCGGCGTGGGCCTGGATCAGGCTGTCGGAGAACTCCAGTGGGTGCGAGGTGGTGTAGCGGATGCGCTCGATACCGTCCACGGCGGCGACCACGCGGATCAATTCCGCCAAGTCGGCCAGGCGGCCGTCGTGGGTCTGGCCGCGATAGCCGTTGACGTTCTGGCCCAGCAGGGTCACCTCGCGCACGCCGTTTTCGGCCAGGTGGATGATTTCCGACAGCACATCGTCAAATGGCCGGCTGACTTCTTCACCACGGGTGTAGGGCACCACGCAGAAGGTGCAGTACTTGCTGCAACCTTCCATCACCGACACGTAGGCGCTCGGCCCGTCGATGCGCGGCTCGGGCAAATGGTCGAATTTTTCGATTTCCGGGAACGACACGTCGACCTGCGGCAGCTTGGTAAAGCGCGCGGCGTCGATCATTTCCGGCAGGCGGTGCAGGGTCTGCGGGCCGAAGACCACGTCAACATAGGGCGCGCGGTCGCGGATCGCGGCGCCTTCCTGGCTAGCCACGCAACCGCCGACGGCGATCACCATGTCCGGGTTGGCCAGTTTCAATTCGCGCCAGCGGCCCAACTGCGAGTACACACGGTCCTGGGCCCGCTCGCGGATCGAGCAGGTATTGAGCAGGATCACGTCGGCATCTTCGGCGCGGGCGGTGACTTCCAGGGCCTGGTGTTCGCCCAGCAGATCGACCATGCGCGAGCTGTCGTACTCGTTCATCTGGCAACCGTGGGTTTCGATGTAAAGCTTCTTGGCCATGGGAATCGTCAACTGGTGGTAAAGAACCGCGCATTATAGGGGGCATGCCCATTGGTTCCTAGCGTTGTGCATCGGGTGCCATGCTATAGTTCGCGCCCTCTTTTATATCCCCGATGTGTTATTCGCCCACCATGACCAAACGTGAAGCTCCAATCTACAAGGTGATTTTCCTCAACCAGGGCCAGGTGTTCGAAATGTACGCCAAGCAGATCTATCAGAGCGATCTGTGGGGTTTCCTGGAGGTGGAAGAGTTCGTCTTTGGCGAGCGCACCCAGTTGGTCGTCGATCCGGGCGAAGAGAAGCTCAAGGCGCAGTTCGAAGGGGTGGTGCGCAGCTTTGTGCCGATGCATTCGATTGTGCGCATCGATGAGGTCGAGCGTTTGGGCACGCCGAAGATCAGCGAAGCGCGTGGCACCAGTAACGTGATGCCGTTTCCGATGCCGATGCCTGAAAAGTAAACATCAACTATTTTGTAGGGCGTTTCTGATTCTGCTCTCATGCGTGTAGACATTCTGCTTAAAAAATAGCAGATTTTTGTTTGTGCAGAGAGGAGTGTCATGAATATACCAATAATAAAGCGCCTCAACATTTTTCCCATTCTTGTGGTGCTTAAGTTTAGATTGCGAATTAACCAACTTTCCAAATCATTCGACTCTGACATGCAACGGCATTAGTCCACCATTGTCCAGTTACGCCACGCATTAGTTAACACCGAGTTTCCTATCACGCAGTCATCATCGGACTTATCTGTTCGGGAGTAGCCCTGTGCGCGATCCTCGTTACGACATTCTGTTTGAACCGGTACAAATCGGCCCGGTTCGCACCCGCAATCGCTTTTATCAAGTGCCCCACTGCAATGGCATGGGTCATGTGCATCCATCGGCTATGGCCCGCATGCGTGGGTTAAAAGCCGAGGGTGGGTGGGGCGTGGTCTGCACCGAGGAGTGTGAGATCAGCCCGCTGAGCGAGTTCTCGCCCTACATAGAAGCGCGGTTGTGGGATGAGCGCGACATTCCGGCACTTGCGCGGATGTGTGAGGCGGTTCACCACCACGGTTCTCTGGCCGGCGTCGAGTTGGCGTTCAACGGTTACTCCGCGCCTAACCGCTACAGCCGTGAAATCCCCTGGGCACCCTCCAATACACCGGTGCGGGGTTATGACCCCGTGCAGGCGCGGGCCATGAGCCGTGCCGATATCCAGCAACTGCGTGCACTGCACCGGGCAGCTGCGCTGCGTGCGCGGGACGCGGGTTTTGACATCATCTATGTTTACGCCGGGCATGATCTGGGCCTGCCATTCCATTTCCTTACGCCACGTAACAACCGGCGCACTGACGAGTACGGCGGTGTGTTAGAGAACCGGGTGCGCCTGTTGCGCGAACTGATTGAAGACACCCGCGACGCAGTGGGTGACCGGTGTGCCGTGGCAGTACGCCTGGCGGTGGATGAGCAGATGGCGGGTGGCTTGAGTCGCGAGGGCGAAGGCGCTGAGATCTTCTCGATGTTGGCGGACTTGCCGGATTTATGGGATGTGAATGTCGCCGACTGGTCCAACGACAGCATGACGTCGCGCTTTGCTCCGGAAGGTTACCAAGCGGACTTCCTGCAGGGGCTTAAGGCGCTGACCCGCAAGCCGGTGGTTGGCGTCGGGCGGTTTACTTCGCCGGATACCATGGTCTCCCTGGTCCGCAGTGGCGTAATCGACCTGATCGGCGCAGCCCGCCCGTCGATTGCCGATCCTTTCTTGCCGAAGAAGATTGAAGAGGGGCGCGCGGAGGAAATTCGTGAGTGCATAGGCTGCAACGTGTGTGTCAGTGGTGATCACACCAGCACGCCTTTACGTTGCACCCAGAACCCGACCATGGGCGAGGAGTGGCGGCGCGGCTGGCACCCCGAGTCGGTCCAGCGAGCGCCTCAGCCTGGGCGCGCGCTGGTGGTCGGCGCCGGGCCCGCAGGGCTTGAGTGCGCACGGATATTGGGGGCGAGAGGAATGGATGTAGCGCTGGCCGACAGCCTGCGCACGCTGGGTGGGCGCGTGACGCTGGAGGCGCGCCTTCCCGGACTGGCGAGTTGGGCTCGGGTCATCGACTATCGACTGGATGCCTTGAGCCGCCTGGCGTCGGTCGAGATTTATCGGGAAAGCCCCATGCAAGTCCAGGATGTGCTCGACTTCGCTGCCGAGCACGTGTTTATCGCCACCGGCTCCCACTGGCGGCGGGACGGCTTGGGACGCGCCCTGCGTCACCCGATGCCGGGCCTGGAGTGCCTGCCCGTACTGACGCCTGACGACGTGATGGCCGGTGTGTTGCCGCCGTCACCGGTGCTGTTGTTCGACGATGATCACTACTACATGGGCAGCGTGCTGGCCGAGCATTTGGTGGCGCGGGGTGTGGACGTAATCTTCGTTACCCCGGCGGCGGATGTAGCGGCCTGGACCCATAACACCCTTGAACAGCATCGCATCCAGCGTCGCCTGCTGGAGTTGAGTGTCACGATCATCGCGTCTCACACGCTGGTCGGCGGCATGCCGGAGGGCGTGGTCGCCGGGTGTGTCTACACCGAGCGAACCCGCTTCGTTCCCGCCGCGTCCTTGTTGTTGGTCACCTCTCGAGCGCCCGAGCAAGCGCTGTATCAGGCGTTGCATAACGGCCCCGAACAAATGCGCGCGGCCGGTATCACCACGCTGGCGTTAATCGGCGACTGCGTGGCGCCAGGCACCATTGCAGCCGCTGTGTATTCAGGGCATCGCATGGCACGAGAGTTTGATGCGCCTGCTGATTCATTAGTTGTACGTCGAGAAATTCCTTTTATCGAAGTGTAGTCAGTCCTGCTGTTTCATTAATGACGAGGCCTATAATAATGAAAAAAATAATCCTGACGTTATTCGCAACACTGTTTATAAATACATTTCTCTTTGCCAATGAATATACGGTAATACGTTTTGGTGTTGACCCTAACTACGCCCCGTTTGCCTACAAGGACACTAAGGGGGCGTTGACAGGTTTCGAAGTTGATGTGGGTACTGCCATTTGCATTAACCTTAACGTTCGCTGCCAATGGGTCGAAAGCGATTTCGACGGCTTGGTCCCCAGCCTGAATGCCGGCAAGATTGATGCGATCCTGGCTTCAATGACGGTCACTGACGCACGACAAAAGGTGATCGATTTCTCCTCGGAGGTTTTTTCCAGCCCCACCGCCATGGTGTTTCGCCCAGGCACCGAGCTGTCCAAGAGCAAGGCCGTAGGCTATTTGCAGGGCAGCACCCAGGAAACCTACGCCCGGCAAGTGCTCGCCAAGCAAGGCTTGAGAATCGTGGCTTATGCCGATCAGGAGCAGGTGTATGCCGACCTGGTGGCGGGTCGTTTGGACGCTTCATTGCAGGACGCCCAGCAGGCGCAGAGCGGTTTTTTGCGATCCAACCAAGGAGCGGGGTTTGTGCTGGGGCCGTTGATTGAAAGCGAACTGATGCCTTCCAAAAGTGCCATCGGCATCGCCAAAGGCAATCAGGCCTTGAAAACCCTGCTGGATAAGGGGCTGGCGGCATTGCACGCCGATGGCACCTATGCCCGGCTGCAGGAGCAGTATTTCCCGGGTGTGGACATGTTCAGCGGCCAATGACCGGCGAGGGCGCAACATGCTACCCACTTTTACGCAATTCGCCGCGACCCTGGACGGTTTTGCACCGCTGTTATTGCGCGGTGTCTGGGTAACGCTGCAACTGGCGTTGCTGTCATTGCTGCTGGGGCTGGTCTTCGGCTTGCTGGGGGCCGGCGCCAAGTTGTCCAAGGTCAGGGCCTGGCGCATCTGCGCACAGCTCTACACCACCCTGATCCGTGGGGTGCCGGACCTATTGTTGATGTTGTTGATCTTCTATGGGCTGCAAACAGGCTTGAGTCGTCTGACAAATGCGCTGGGTTGGGCCTACATCGAAATCGACCCCTTCAGCGCGGGCGTGCTCACCCTGGGGTTTATCTACGGCGCCTATTTCACCGAGACCTTTCGCGGCGCCTTGCTGGCCGTGCCTCTTGGCCAGTATCAGGCCGCCAAGGCCCTTGGCATGACCTTCTATCAAGGCTTTGTGCACGTGATATTCCCGCAGATGATGCGCTTCGCCCTGCCAGGGCTGGGCAATAACTGGATGGTGTTGCTCAAGGCCACCGCGCTGGTGTCGATCATCGGCTTGGCGGACCTGGTGAAAGTGGCCCAGGTGGCGGGCAAGAGCAGCCAGCAATTGTTAGCTTTTTTGCTGTTTGCAGCGTTGATCTACCTGGTGCTCAGCAGCGTTTCAAACGCCGCGTTGCGCTGGCTGGGACGCCGCTACGGTGCCGGTGTGCAGGAGGCATCATGATGATTGAGCTGATCCAGGAATATTGGCGACCACTCCTCTATTCCGACGGTCAACAAGTGACCGGCCTGGCAATGACCTTATGGCTGACCAGCGCCTCGCTGTGTTTTGGCCTGTTGCTGGCACTGCCATTGTCCATCGCCAGGGCGTCGTCCCGGCGCCGCTGGCGTTGGCCGGTGCAAAGCTTCACCTATCTGTTCCGTGGCACGCCGCTTTATATCCAGTTGCTGATTTTCTACACCGGGATTTACAGCATTACCGCGGTGCGTGAGCAGCCACTGCTGGATAGTTTTTTTCGCGAGGCACTGAACTGCACGCTGCTGGCGTTCGCCCTGAATACTGGGGCCTACACCACCGAAATACTGGCCGGCGCCATTCGAGCAATACCGCGCGGTGAAATCGAGGCCGCGCGATCCTTGGGGTTTGACAGCTGGAAGCTGTATATCCACTTGATCATGCCCTCGGCCTTGCGCCGGGCATTGCCGTACTACAGCAATGAAGTGATCTTCATGCTGCATTCCTCCACGTTGGCGTTTACGGCCACGGTTCCGGACATCCTCAAAGTTGCCCGGGATGCCAACGCTGCGACCTTCTTGACCTTCCAGTCCTTCGGCCTTGCCGCAGCTCTTTACCTGTGCATCACGTTTGTCTTGGTCGGTCTGTTTCGCCTGGCTGAACGACGTTGGTTGCGCTTTCTCGATCCAGGCCGATAGGGGGCCGCTATGCAGACTCGCGTACATGAATTACTGGCGGCCGTGCCGGGTATGACCCGGCAGATCCAGAGTTTTCATTACGAGCCAGCCAATCCGGCAGGTAAGGTTTACCTCCAGGCGTCGCTGCACGCTGATGAGTTGCCGGGGATGCTGGTGTTATGGCACCTGAAGCAGCAACTGGCACAGATGGAGGCGGCCGGGCTGCTACTTTGGTCGGTCGTGCTGGTGCCGGTAGCCAATCCGCTGGGTTTGGAGCAGGTACTCATGGACGTGCCGCAGGGGCGCTTCGATAACGACAGCCGTGAGAACTTCAACCGTTTCTTCCTTGATGTCAGCCAGCAGGTCGGTGATGACGTGCAAGGTCTGTTGACTGATGATCCTTCCAGCAATCTACAACTGATCCGCTCGACCTTGCGGCAAACGCTTGCCAGCCAGGTATCGGCGACGCAGTTGCAATCCATGCGCGTGATCCTGCAGACGCTGGCTTGTGACGCCGATATCGTGCTGGACCTGCATTGTGATTTCGAAGCCGTGCAGCACTTGTATCTGTCGCCGGATTTCTGGTCACAGGTGGAGCCGCTGGCCCGCTATCTGGGCGCGGAGGCCTGCTTTTTGACCAAAGAAGCCGGTGGGCAGTCGTTCGATGAGTGCTTTACGTTGTTTTGGGAGCAAATGCAGACGCGGTTTGCCGGGCGCTTCTCGGCACCTGGGTTCGCTGTGACCGTGGAATTAAGAGGGGTTGCTGATGTGGATCATGGGCTGGCTCGTCAGGATTGCCAGGCGTTGATTAACTTTCTAATTGAGCGTGGTGCGATTGATAGCCAAGCGCCTCCGTTGCCGCCATTGCTCAATCTACCAACCCCGTTGGCAGGGGTAGAGCCGGTGACCAGCCCGACGGGAGGCTTGATCGTGTTCTGCGCGCAGGTGGGAGATTACCTGAAGGCAGGGCAAATCGTGGCGGAAATCATCGACCCGATCACCGATCGCGTGACGCCAGTGGCTTGCACACATGCAGGGCTTTTGTATGTTCGATCAATACGGCGAATGGCTAGCACCGGTATGACAATCGCCCATGTCGCCGGCCAAAAGGCATACCGACAGGGTTATTTGTTGTCGCCTTGATCAGGGCAGTGGTGAGAAGGGCGAACGCCCGTCGGCACTCTGCAATTCCTGCAGATAATTGCGGAAAATCTGCCCTAGCACCTGGGTCGCCACTTCCAACTCATCGCGCTGCATGTGCTCGGCGACTTCGTCGGCGGTGTCCAGTGCGTCTTCTGCGCCGTTGACCGCGGCCATTTTCAGCACGATATACGCTTGGACGTTGTTGGCCGGCACGCCTTCGCCTTTGAAGAACATGTTGCCCAGTTCGAATTGCGCTTGGGCGTGCCCTTGCAACGAGGCTTTCTCGAAGTAGCTCAAGGCCTTGTTGAGGTCGCGGGCCGGGTTTTTACTGTCGTGGAAGTACTCGCCCAACTCGTATTGCGCCTGCGCATCCCCGCCGTCGGCCTGTTTCTGGCACGCGCTCAGGGCTTCGGCCTGGCTGTCTGGCTGGGTATTGAGGGTGCAACGACCCATCGCTGGGATTAACAACGAGTTGCCGCCTGCTTGTGCATGTGCCAGCAGCGGCTGAAGGAGCAACAGGCAGCCCAGAACCAGGGTGCGGCCGGTGCGTTTCATGGGAATCGACTTACCTCTGACGGGGCGCGCGGACCCTCGGGGGATCCAATAAGCGCGCATTATGAAATAAGCAGGCCTCTGCTTACAAAGTCTTTACTCGTTTTTCTGCTGCTTGGGCAAGTTATCTGCCGGATTGCAGGTGATTTCTCTAAAAAACGCGGAAATCTCTGTAAGCAAAGTAGCAAATCAGACACCGTTTGCGCGGTGCCTGATTTGTACGACCCATTATTTCAATGCGGCAAAGGCGCGTTCGGCGGCATCGAGGGTCAGTTTCAACTCGGCTTCGCCATGGGCGATCGAGGTGAAGCCGGCTTCGAAAGCGCTTGGCGCCAGGTACACACCGCCTTCCAACATCAGGTGGAAGAAGCGCTTGAACAGATCGGCGTCGCTGCCCATCACGTCATCAAACGTGACGATATCGTCAGCGCCGCTGAAGTACAGGCCAAACATCCCGCCCGCCTGGGTGGTGACAAACGGAATGCCAGCGGCATCGGCGCGCTGTTGCAGGCCGTCGAGCAGGCGCGTGGTGTAGTCGGTCAGCTCGGCGTGGAAGCCCGGGCGGCTGATCAGGCGTAGGGTGGTCAGGCCGGCGGCCATGGCCAGCGGGTTACCCGACAAGGTGCCCGCCTGGTACACCGGGCCCAGTGGCGCGATGTGCTGCATGATTTCGCGCTTGCCGCCGAAGCAGCCCACCGGCATGCCACCGCCGATGATCTTGCCGAAGGTGCTCAGGTCCGGCGTGACGCCGTAGTGAGCCTGTGCGCCGCCGAGCGCGACGCGGAAACCGGTCATCACTTCGTCGAAAATCAGCACCACGCCGTGCTTGTCGCACTGCTCGCGCAGGCCTTCGAGGAAGCCTGGCGCCGGTGGTACACAGTTCATGTTGCCGGCCACCGGCTCGACGATGATGCAGGCCACGTCCTGGCCCACTTCGTTGAGCATCTGCTCGACGGCGGCAATGTCGTTGAACGGCAGGGTCAGGGTGTGTTTGGCGAAAGCCGCCGGCACACCGGCCGAGCTTGGCACGCCTTGGGTCAGCAGGCCGGAACCGGCTTTCACCAGCAGGCTGTCGGAGTGACCGTGGTAGCAGCCTTCGAACTTGATGATGCTGTCGCGGCCGGTGAAACCACGGGCCAGGCGGATCGCGCTCATGGTGGCTTCGGTGCCGGAGCTGACCATGCGCACCATTTCCATCGACGGTACGATCGAGCAGACCAGATCGGCCATCTCGGTTTCCATGGCGGTCGGCGCGCCGTAGGACAGGCCGTGTTCCAGTTGCTTGCGCACCGCGTCCAACACGTCCGGGTGGCTGTGGCCGAGGATCATCGGGCCCCAGGAGCCGACGTAGTCCACGTAGCGCTTGTCATCTTCGTCGGTGACGTAGGCGCCTTCGGCATGCTTGAAGAACAGCGGCGTGCCGCCCACGCTCTTGAACGCACGCACGGGGGAGTTCACACCGCCGGGGATGTGTTTCTGGGCATTGGCAAACAGCGTTTCGGAACGGGACATGATCGGGCTCTCTTAAATCAAATCTGAAAAAGGGCGTTGAACGCACGGGCGCGGCGCGTGACTTCCTGGGTGCTGTCGGCGCCAAACAGGCCATGCACCACCGCCAGCAGGTCGGCGCCGTGGGCTACCAGGGGGGCGGCGTTTTCCAGGGTGATGCCGCCGATCACGCAGATCGGCAACTGCAAACGCGCACGGGCCTGGGCCAGCATCTCTGTGGTGGCGGCCGGTGCGCCGGGCTTGGTGTTGGAATTGAAGAAGCGGCCGAAGGCGACATAGCTGGCGCCTTCCTTGGCGGCCTGCTCGGCCAGTTCGATCTGGCTGTGGCAGGTGGAACCGATGATGGCTTTGGAGCCTAGCAGGGCACGGGCCGGGGTCAGCGGGCCGTCGGTCTGGCCCAGGTGCACGCCGACGCCGAGGCGGGCGGCCAGTTCGGCGTCGTCGTTGATGATCAACTGGGTCTTGTAGCGCGAGCACAGCTCCCGCAGCTTTTCTGCTTCACGCAGGCGTCGGGCTTCGTCGCTGCTTTTGTCGCGGTATTGCAGCAGGGTCACGCCACCGTCCAACGCTGCTTCGACGTAGGCGAGGAATTTACCGGCCAGCAGTTGGCTGTCGGTAATGGCGTAAAGGCCACGTAGTTTCATCGGGCAGGCCCCTCTGTCGTCTTACGAGCAAAAATCCAGCGGCAGCCGGCGCGGTACAAACTGGCCCTGGCCGAGTTGTTCGGCATCACGCAAGGTGCGCCAAGTGTAGTTGAGGGCCGATTGCACGGCGCTCACCAAGCCTTCGCCCTGGGCAATCCGGCCGGACAACGCACTGGCCAACGTACAGCCCGAACCGTGATAGCTGCCGGGCAGGCGCTGGCAGGTAAAGGTCTGGCGCGTGCCGTCGCGGCTATAGAGGCGGTTGTGCACTTCGTGCTCGTCGCCATGGCCGCCGGTGATCAATAGGTGCTTGATGTACGGCAGCAGCTTCTCGGCGCATTCGTCTGCGGTGCCTTCAGGCAGCTCCGCGAGGATGCGCGCTTCCGGCAGGTTGGGCGTGGCAATCAGCGACAGCGGCAACAACCGCTCGCGCATTGCATAACCGACTTCGTCCTTGCCCAGGCTGCCACCGCCGCCGGCGCGTAGCACCGGGTCGCATACCACCGGCAGGTGCGGATGCGCCTGCAGCAGTTCGACTACGGTGTCGACCATCGCGGTGGAACCGAGCATGCCCAGCTTGACCGCCGCCACTTCTGAATCGCCGAGTACAGCATTGGCCTGAGCCAGTACCCACTCGCGGTCGAGCACGCGGAAATCGATGACATTGACGGTGTTTTGCACGGTCAAGGCGGTGACGGCCGGAGCCGCATGGCAACCCTGGGCGAGCAGGGCTTCGATATCTGCCTGCAAGCCGGCGCCACCACTGGGGTCATGGCCGGAGAGACAGAGGACAACGGGACGAGAGCTGTAGATATTCATGGTGCGCGAGCTTACCACCAAACGCTTTTGGCGGGGCTGTCTGGCGATGGTTGAATTTTGCCATCGCAGTGACGCTTTTTTGGCGGTTTTGCACTCGCTTTATATCGCTGAAAGCCTCGTTCTAGAGCCTTTCAAAAAATTATTTCAATGGTGTCCAATAGCCTTTAGTGGCTATGCTAGAGTGGATCCAAACTACTTACTGTATTGCCGGTGTACGTCTTCTCAAAAGGAATGGGGGGCTTTTTGACATAACCGGACAGGCCACGCTGGGGCTCTATGCGCTATTTGCTGATTTTATTGTTGTGCGGGTTGCCGATGCTCGCCAACGCCATCGAGTTTAACCAGGACACACAAAGCCTGCCGTTGGGGCGAGTGATGCAAGTGCTCGAAGACCCGACCGATGCCCTCACCATCGCGGATGTGATCGCGCCGTCCGCCACCGCGCAGTTCAAGCCCCACGTTAAAGACACCCTGAATGCTGGCTACTCGCGCTCGGTGTTCTGGCTCAAGGTCAATCTGCATTACCTACCCACTAATCCCGAAGCGCAGCGCACCTGGTTGCTGGAGCTGGCGTACCCGCCGCTCGACCATCTTGACCTCTACCTGCCCGACAACACCGGCACTTATCGGCTGGCAGGACGTACTGGGGATGCGCTGCCGTTTTCCGCCCGTGAGATCCGCCAGAACAACTACTTGTTCAAGGTCGACTTCACGCCGGGCGAGGCAAAAACCGTGTACCTGCGCCTGCAAAGCGAAGGGTCGATCCAGGCGCCTGTGACGCTGTGGTCCAGCACCGCCTATCTGGAGCAACAGCCGCTGCGCCTGTATGTGCTGGGCCTGATCTATGGCGTGTTGCTGGGGATGCTGGTCTATAACCTGTTCATCTACCTCAGCGTGCGCGACACCAGCTACCTCTATTACATCTTTTATATCGCCTCGTTTGGCATGTATCAGCTGTCGGTCAACGGTGCGGCGGTGGAGTATTTCTGGCCGAACAATCCTTGGTGGGCGAATGCCGCGACGCCATTCCTGATCGGCTCGGCGGCGTTGTTCGGCAGCCTGTTTGCGCGCAGCTTTTTGCACACGGCCCAGCACAGTCGCTGGATCAACCGGCTGTTGCTGGCGCTGGTGGCCTGCGGTGGCGTGGTGATGCTGCTGTCGTTGATGACCAGCTACGCGCTGGCACTGCGCCTGGCCACCGGTTTGGCACTGGTGTTTACCGTGACTATTTTTGTCGCCGCCATCAAGGCTTGGTATTGCGGCCAGCGGGTGGCGCGCTATTTCATCATCGCCTGGTCGGCGTTCCTGCTAGGTGGAGTGGTGAATACGCTGATGGTGCTGGGCTATCTGCCCAACGTATTCCTGACCATGTATGCCAGCCAGATCGGCTCGGCGATTGAAGTGGCGCTGCTGTCCCTGGCTCTGGCCGACCGCATCAATTCCATGCGCGAGCAACAAGCGCAGATCCTGCTCGATGCCAGCCAAAAACTTGAAGTGCTCAACCAGCAATTGGCCCGCAGCAACCGACTCAAGGACGAGTTCCTCGCCACCCTGACCCACGAACTGCGTACGCCCATGAACGGCGTGATCGGCTCCCTCGAACTGATGCAGACCGTGCCCCTGGACGCGGACCTGGCGCAATACCATCAAACCGCCGCCGGTTCGGCGCGGGACATGATGCGCATGGTCAACGGCATCCTAACCCTCACCGAATTGCAGGCCGGCCGCTTGAGCGCCCAACCCCAGGTATTCAGCCTGCGCGGTACGCTCGACACCTTGCGCCAGCAGTTCACCGCCAGCGCCCAGAGCAAAGGCCTGGCGTTCTCCATCGATGTGGCGGACGAGTTGCCAGACCGCGTACTGGGCGACGCCGACAAACTGCTGCAGTGCCTGGATTGCCTGCTGGACAACGCCTTCAAGTTCACCCACGAAGGCGCGGTGCGCCTGCGCGTGGTCGGTGTGCCCCAGAGTGGCGGTGGCCTGCGCTTGAGCTTTATCGTCACCGACACCGGAATCGGCTTTGCTTTCCTCGACGAAGCGACCCTGTATCAGCGGTTCTTCCAACTGGATGGCTCCATGACCCGCGAGTACGGTGGCCTGGGTATCGGCCTGGCGATCTGCCGGCAACTGATCGAGCTGCTGGGCGGGCGTCTCACCCATCATTCCGAGCCGCGCAAAGGCAGCCGCTTCCAGCTTGAAGTGGAGGTCAGTCCCCTAGCACCTGAATCCCGACCTGCGCCGGATAAGCAGCGCGCACCTCAGGAGTGCTCGGTGCTGCTGGTGGACGACAACAGCGTCGGCCAACTGGTGGTGCGCGGCATGCTGCTCAAACTCGGATACCGGGTGAAAACCGTGGACACCGGCCCGAACGCGTTGGCTGCCTTGCAAGCAGGAGATTTCGACGCAGTACTGTTGGATATCCCTGAAGGTGGCTTCTCGTTGTGTTGTCAGATCCGTGCATTGCCCGGCTGCGGTGAGTTACCGGTAATCGCCTTAAGTACGTCGCTGAATGCGTCGGAGCGTGAGCGCTGCCATGGCATCGGCCTCTCCGATCGCCTGGCCAAACCTGTGCGTTTCGAGGCCTTGCAGGCGGTGTTGGAGCGTCGGTTGCTGTGTCCGGTAGAGGGCGAAAGCGCCGGACATTCGGCGGGTATGCCACTTTTTTAAGCGGTATGACGGTGTTTAACTGAAAAAACCGGCCTCAATCGACGGGCACCGTGTAGGAGCGAGCTTGCTCGCGAAGAACGTCAACGATAACGCGAGCACCCTGTAAAAACGCGGTGCTCTCACGTTCTTCGCGAGCAAGCTCGCTCCTACAAACAGCCTCAATCGAAATGGGCCTTTTTCCAGGAGGCCCGTCATGAACCTGCATCAGTTTGCCGAAACCCACGACGTCACCAACCAGCCACCGTCCCTGGACGGCACCAACCTGTACCGTATCGATTTGCCCCTGCAGGAATGGTCGCGCCGCTTTGGTGCTGGCTGGGCAGAAGCGCGTATCGATGCCTACGGCGCACTGGCCGGTGGGCCGTTGATGGAGGCCGGGTTCCTGGCGAACCAGAACAAACCGGTGTTCAACAGCCATGACCGTTATGGCCATCGCATCGACCTGGTGGAGTTTCACCCGGCTTACCACGAACTCATGCGCACGGCCGTCGAACATGGCTTGCCGTCGCTGCCGTGGGCGCATCCGCAGTCCGGCGCTCATGTGGCCCGCGCCGCCATGACCTACCTGCACAGCCAGGCCGAAGCCGGCACCGGCTGTCCGCTGACCATGACCTTCGCTTGCGTGCCTGCCCTGCGCCTGCAACCGGACCTGGCCAAGACCTGGCTACCGAAAATCCTCAATACCCAATACGACCCGCGCAATGTCGGCATCGCTCACAAGGCCGGTGCCACTATCGGCATGGCCATGACTGAGAAACAGGGCGGCACCGACGTGCGCGCCAACACCACTCGCGCCTATCCGGTGGGTGCCGGCGGTCCGGGCCAGGCGTATGAACTGGTGGGCCACAAGTGGTTCTGCTCGGCACCGATGTGCGATGCCTTCCTGACCCTGGCGCAAACCGACAAGGGCCTGACCTGCTTCCTACTGCCCCGGCACCGCCCGGATGACACGCGCAACGAGTTCTACATCCAGCGCCTGAAAAACAAACTGGGCAACTGCTCCAACGCCTCCAGCGAAGTAGAGTTCCGTGGCGCCCTGGCCTTAATGATCGGTGAGGAAGGCCGTGGCGTGCCGACTATCATCGAAATGGTCGCCATGACCCGCTTCGATTGCATGGTCGGCTCCAGCGCATTGATGCGCCAGGCGCTGACCCAGGCCAGCCATCATTGTGCCCATCGTTTGCTGGGGGGGCGGGTGCTCAGCGAACAACCCTTGATGCAAAACGTGCTGGCGGACCTGGCGTTGGAAAGCGAGTCCGCGTTGGCCCTGAGCCTGCGCATGGGCCGCGCATTGGATCATTTAGGCGATGAGCAGGAAGCCAAGTTCGCCAGGCTCGTGACAGCCGTGGGCAAGTATTGGATCTGCAAACGCGCCCCGGCCATGATCAATGAAGCCGCCGAGTGCATGGGCGGTGCCGGGTACGTCGAGGACAGCATCCTGCCGCGCCTGTACCGTGAGGCGCCGGTGAATTCGACGTGGGAAGGTTCTGGCAACGTGCAGTGCCTGGACGTGCTGCGCGCGTTGTCAAAAGAGCCGGGCGTGCTGGAAGCGCTGTTTGTCGAGCTGGGGGATGGGCATGGCGACAAGCTACTGGCGCGGCATATCGAGCAATTGAAGTCAGCCTTTATGGACACCCAGGACATCCAATACCGTGCGCGCCAGCTTACCGAAGACATCGCCGTGGCGTTGCAGGCCAAGCTGTTGCTGGAAGCCGGCAATGCGGCGGTCAGCGATGGGTTTATCGCCAGTCGCTTGGGCGAATCGTCCGGTCGAGTGTATGGCACCCTGCCGCGTGGCGTCGACGTGGCGGCGATTGTCGCCAGGTCCACACCTTGTTGATTGCATTCAAAGTTTGCGTCTGACGGGGATACAGGCAAGATAAAGGCCTGCAAGTCAGAACACAGGATGCTTACCGTGACCGAAGCTTTTGTTGTCGTTCAAACCGCTGAAGAAGCCGTGGACCGGCTGGCGGCCCTGCATGAGCGTGCCACGGGCGCGCTCAATCAAGCCCTCAAGCAATACCTCAAGGACCGCGTCGAACCCGACGCCGAACAACGTGCGTTGTTCCGCTACCCGGAACTGCGCCTGACCTACCACTGCCACGGCGAAGTCCCACAGACCACCCGGGCGTATGCCAAGGTTCAGTTACCAGGGACCTACAGCGTTACCGTCACCCATCCTGCGGCGTTTCGTAAATACCTGCTGGAGCAACTGGTGCCGCTGATGCACGACTTCACCGTGACGGTGGAAGTCGGTGTGAGCCAGCAGAACATTCCATACCCTTACGTAGTGGAGCAGGGCGATGAACTGGCCGGCTCCGGCGTGACTGCGGCGACCCTGGCCCGCGTCTTCCCGAGTACCGACCTGTCGGCCGCCACTGATGGCATCGCCGATGGCCTGTACGACTGGGAAAACACTGACCCGCTGCCCCTGGCGTTGTTCGATGCGGCGCGCGTGGACTTTTCCCTGCGCCGCCTGGTGCACTACACCGGCAGCGATTGGCGCCATGTGCAGCCGTGGATCCTGCTGACCAACTACCACCGTTATGTCGACCAGTTCATCCTGCATGGCCTGGAACAACTGCGCAGCGACCCGCGTTTTATCCGCATGGTGTTGCCGGGCAACGTGGTGATCGACAAAGCGATGGACCACGGTGAAGCCTCGGCGATTGCTGCCGGGGTGGTGTGGCACCGTTATCAGATGCCGGCTTATCACTTGCAAGCCACTGACGGCCACGGCGTGACCTTGGTCAACATTGGCGTCGGCCCGTCCAACGCGAAGAACATCACCGACCACCTGGCCGTGCTGCGTCCGCATTGCTGGCTGATGATCGGCCACTGCGGCGGCCTGCGCCAATCCCAGACCATCGGCGATTACGTGCTGGCTCACGCTTACATGCGCCGCGACGGGATTCTCGACCGCGTCGTGCCGCCGAACATCCCGATCCCGGCCCTGGCCGAAGTGCAGTTGGCCTTGCAGCAAGCGGCGGCTAACGTCACCGGCGAAAAAGGCGAAGAGCTGAAAAAACGCCTGCGCACCGGCACCGTGTTGACCTACGACGACCGTAACTGGGAACTGCGCTGGGCACAGGAGCGGCCGCTGATCAACCTGTCCCGCGCCGTGGCCGTGGACATGGAAAGCGGCACTATCGCCGCCCAGGGTTATCGCTTGCGGGTGCCGTACGGCACTTTGCTGTGTGTGTCGGATAAGCCACTGCACAGTGAGATCAAGCTGCCCGGTTCGGCCAACGCATTCTATGAGCGTGCGGTCAGTCAGCACTTGAAGATCGGCATCGAGGCGGTGGATTTGCTGCGTACCGAACTCAACTCGCTGCACTCGCGCAAACTGCGCAGCTTCGACGAGCCGCCGTTCCGCTAAGCGGTTGGGATGGTCATTTAACGGTCAGGCCACTAGCATTGTCGGTCCTGACCGTTAGATGTTCCTTTGCCATGTCCCGTCCCACCCGTCCCGATTCGCGCCGCCCTGGCGTGAAACCTCCGTATTCCGCAGCGCGGCGTGTCGCCAAGGCGCCACCGGCCGAGCCGAAGCTGATCCTGTTCAATAAACCCTTTGACGTGCTGACCCAGTTCAGCGACGAAGGCGGGCGCGCGACGCTCAAAGATTTCATCGACATCCCCGGCATCTACCCGGCGGGCCGCCTGGACCGTGACAGCGAAGGCTTGTTGTTGCTGACCAACGATGGCCAGTTGCAGGCGCGGATTGCCGACCCTAAGCACAAGTTGGCGAAAACCTACTGGGTGCAGGTGGAAGGCGAACCGACCGAAGAGCAACTGCAACGCTTGCGCGAAGGTGTCGAACTGAATGACGGCAAGACCTTGCCTGCGCAAGCGCGGCAGTTGGATGAGCCCGAGTTATGGCCGCGTAACCCGCCGGTGCGCTTTCGCAAAAACATACCGACTTACTGGCTTGAATTGGTGATTCGCGAGGGGCGTAACCGCCAGGTGCGGCGCATGACCGCCGCCGTGGGCTTGCCCACCCTGCGTCTGGTGCGCGTGCGCATTGGCGATTGGACGATTGACGGCCTGGATCAAGGCCAGTGGAAGGAAGTGCCGGCGCGCTTATAAGGCGCCGGACTCGATCAGGCCGATCACCACGCTCTTGATGATGAACGCGGCCACGCCCAGGCCCAAGACGAAGAACAGGATGAACGAGCCAAAACGCCCGGCCTTGGACTTCTTCGCCAGGTCCCAGACGATAAAGCCCATGAAAATGATCAGGATCGTGACCAGGCCGGTCATCATCCATTCTTCGAAGAGGGCGGGATCGATGTTGTTCATGGCGAATTTTCCGACAAAGGCAGGCGGGCAGTATAAGGCCGCGCGATGCGCTCAAGGTTGACCTGCGTCGGTGCGACGCACGCCCGCTTGTAGAAGCCGGCTTGCCGGCGATGGCGTCCGAACGATCGGCACTTGGTTCAAGGGCCTCATCGCCGGCGAGCTGGCTCCTACAGGTTGGGGGTCAGGTTCTCAGGTGCGTCAGCGGCAATTCGGTGCTGTTAAGCACCTGATTCAACACAAAACTGGAGCGCACGCTGGTCACACCTTCAATGCGGGTCAGGTGACCTAGCAGCAGTTTCTGATAGTGATCCATGTCCGGCACCACCACTTTCAACTGATAGTCCGCATCCATCCCGGTGACCAAACTGCATTCCAGCACCTGGGGCAGGGTGCGGATTGCCGCTTCGAAGTTCTCGAAACGTTCGGGCGTGTGGCGGTCCATGCCGATCAGCACATAGGCGGTCAGACTCAGGCCAAGCATCTTGCGGTCGAGCAAGGCGACCTGGCGAGCGATGTAGCCGTCGTCCTCCAACTGCTTGACCCGGCGCGAGCACGGCGACGGCGACAAGCCGATGCGTTCGGCCAACTCCTGGTTGGAGATCCTCGCATCACGTTGCAATTCCGCCAAAATACTCAGGTCGTATCGGTCAAGCTTGCTCATTGGGATGGCCTTTGTCGTAACTATTGCGGTGAATTATCCATGAAGGGTTAAAAATTGCGCAAGCACTGTTTATTGACGCAATCTTCGCAATCATTTGCCGGGCGCTGGCGGGTATCGTTATCAACAGAATCACCGCCTGGACAACAGTCCAAAGCAGCCCGCCCAATCAGGCCCGCTGCGGCCGCCACCCCAGCAGGGTTGAGCCGGCCTCCAGGCTGCACACTGTCCACAAGACGGCGTGAGGTGAGCCAACGTCAAAAGCGTTGAGCCAAGACGAAGTTCTCAAGGGGTGGCCGACGGGTCACCCCTTTTCTTTTGCCTGCTGATAACCTGTCCGAGAACCGGGCCTGGCTTTTCCAGTCTCATGGACAGGCCCTAATCCGCAGTGAGGAATAGCATGAAGCGCATCTGGCGTTTGGCAGGTGTAGGTTTGCTGATGGTCACCGTTGGCGCCCAGGCAGTGGCCGACGAACGTGATACCGGGCCGCGTGGTGAGGGCGGTGGTCAGCATGAAAGAGGGCCGGAGGGCGGACGGCCAGGAGGCGGTAATGAACAGCCGCGTCCGCAGAACAACCCACCACGTCAGCAAAACAACCAGCCGCGCCCGCAGAATCAGCATTTTGATCGCGCAGGCCAGAACGGTGGTGGCCAATGGCAAGGGCGTCCCCAGGGCAATGAGCAGGGGCGGCCCCAGCCACAACCACAGCCGTCGAACAACCTGCCGATCCAGAGTCGCCCCGACACCGTGCGCCAGACCCAGGAACCGCGTCAGGGCTATTACCGTGACATCCCTCGACGCAATGACGGCAACCAACACTGGGAAGCCGGCGGCCCAGGCTCGCGCCCCGGCGACAACCGCTGGCCCGGTCGCCCTGACGGCCATGGCAACGGCTGGGGCCCAGGCCCGCAGCATCGCCCAGGTTATGTGATCGACCGCTTCCCTGATCGCAATTACCGCGTGCCTTACCGTGGCCAGGACTACTTCTACTCCGGCGGCTATTGGTATCGCCCGCAAGGCCCGCGCTATGTGGTGGTGACGCCGCCCTACGGCATCCGTGTGCATTACCTGCCGGACTACGCGCGTGAAGTGTGGATCGGCAGCGCGCTGTTCTTCCTCGCGGCGGGTTCCTACTACACCTACGAAAGCAGCTCCCAGCAATACGTGGTGGTGCAACCGCCAGCCGCCGTACCGGCACCGCAGCCCGCGCCGCAAGGCAATGGCTATGACGTGGTGGCGTATCCGGCCAACGGCCAGTCACCGGCCCAGGTGCAGCAGGACGGTTATGACTGTTATCGCTGGGCCGTGCAGCAAAGTGGCTTCGACCCGCAGCAAGTCACCTACGCCCCCGATCCGGCGGTGGTGCAAACCTACCGCCAGGCCCAGGGCAACTGCCTGAGCAGCCGCGGTTATCAGGTGCAGTACTAGGTTTTATTGCCTGTGACCACTTCCCGCGGGTCGGCGTGCACCAGCACTTCGGCGCGCGGGTAGGCCTTGTGAATCGCATCGGCGGCCTGGTCGCTGATGCCGTGGGCCACTGACAGTGTCAATTCCCCCGGCAATTCCAGGTGCAACTGCACAAACCAGTGGCTGCCGGAAATCCGCGTGCGCAAATCATGCGCGCCCAATACACCCGGTACGCCACGAGCCAGTTCGAGCATGTGCTGGCTCACGTCCGGCGGCAGTTCTTCATCCATCAACACCGCAAAGCTTTCACGGGCGATCTGGATGGCGCTCCATAAGATGTAAGCGGCAATGCCCAGTCCGAACCAGGCATCGACCTGATGGTAGCCAAACCCTGCCAGCACCAGCGCTACCAAGATGCTGCCGTTGAGCATCAGGTCGGAGCGGTAATGCAATGAGTCCGCACGCACGGCGTTGGAGCCGGTTTCGCGGATCACCCGGTGTTGCAGCATCAGCAAAGCCACGGTCAGTACCAGGGAAAACACGATCACGCCAATGCTCAACCACGGTGCGCCCACCGGTTCCGGATGTTGCAGACGCTGATAGGCCTGGAACGCGATCAACACCGCACTGCCGCCGATAAACAGCGCCTGCGCCATGCCCGACAGCGACTCCGCCTTGCCGTGCCCATAACGGTGATCGTCATCGGCCGGGCGCAACGCGTAATGCACCGCCACCAGGTTCAGCAGCGAGGTCACGCCATCCAGCAGTGAATCGGTCAACCCGGCAAGCATGCTCACCGAGCCGCTGAGCCACCAGGCGATGGCCTTGGTGATAATCAGCGCACAAGCCACGCCCACCGAGGCGCGGGTGGCCAGGCGCAAGAGCCTGGCGTGTTCGGGACTGCTGGTCATAGGCGGCTCGGATCCTTAAGCGGCGGGTTGCAGGCCCAGGCTGGCGAGCTGTTGCACACTGCCCTTGAACTGGATCATGCGCGGGTCGTCGAGCGGCAGGCTGCGGCCGGTTTCTTTCTGGATGATGCTTTGCAGCTTGGCGTTGTCGACCTTGCCGTCGGCGCCAATGGCTTCGTGGAGTTTCTGCGGATCGACCTGGGCGGTCTTGCCCGGTTCGAAGTAGATAGCGCCGGTGGCGAAGTCCACGCCGAACGCGATCAGGCCGGGGATCACATAGAACAGCAGGCCCACGGCGTCGAGCACGGCAATGGTCGGGTCGATCTTGCCGTCGATCTGGCCACGGCGGTCCGGGTAGAAGATCGAACCGCAGGCCGTCAATTGGCTCAGCAGGGTGACGGCGAGGACACCGCCAATGACACGGGAAGCGATACGCATGGAAACTCTCCTGAACACGATTGATACGGGACTATATGACAATACTGCCGAGCAACACCGCTCTAATGTGGGAGCTGGCTTGCCTGCGATGGCATCACCTCGGTTTATTTGAAAGACCGAGTTGTCAGCATCGCAGGCAAGCCAGCTCCCACCTTTGACCGCGTTGCCAGGCGCAGCCGGTGGTGTTTTTCAGACCAACGTCGGCACTCGGCAGTTCGCCGTTATACTCGCCGCTCTGCTTTGGAGCCAGTATGAATTCGTTGCCGATTGATGAAGTTTTACCTGCACTGCGTGACGCCTTGGCGAATCGCCATGAAGCCGTGCTCGAAGCGCCCCCCGGCGCCGGTAAAACCACCCGCGTGCCCTTGGCGTTATTGAACGAACCCTGGCTGGCCGGACAGACCATACTGATGCTCGAACCCCGCCGTCTTGCAGCCCGTGCGGCGGCCGAACGCCTGGCCAGTGAACTGGGCGAGAAGGTCGGCGAAACCGTCGGCTATCGCATTCGTCTGGACAGCAAGGTCGGCCCCAATACGCGCATCGAAGTGGTTACCGAAGGCATCCTCACCCGCCGCCTGCAGGATGACCCGGCGCTGGACGGCGTGGGTTTGCTGATCTTCGACGAATTCCACGAACGCAGCCTCGACGCCGACCTGGCACTGGCCCTGAGCCTCAACGGCCGCGAACTGTTTCGCGATGATCAACCGCTGAAAATCCTGCTGATGTCCGCCACCCTAGAAGGCGAACGCCTGGCCAGTCTGCTGGACGACGCGGCGATCCTGCGCAGCGAAGGGCGCATGTTCCCGGTGCAGATGCGCTGGGGCCGACCTTACCAGCCCGGTGAGTTCATCGAGCCGCGCGTGGTGCAGACCATTCTCGAAGCCCTGCATGACGAAACCGGCAGCGTGCTGGTTTTCCTACCGGGGCAGGCCGAGATTCGTCGGGTCAACCAGCAACTGGCCGACGCCCTCGGCGAGCGCATCGATGTGTTGTTGTGCCCGCTGCATGGCGAACTGGACCTCAACGCCCAACGCGCCGCTATCGATCCGGCACCCGCCGGTAAACGCAAAGTAGTGCTGGCGACCAACATCGCCGAAACCAGCCTGACCATCAACGGCGTGCGTGTGGTGATTGATGCCGGGCTGGCGCGAGTGCCGCGTTTCGACCCCGGCAGCGGCATGACCCGCCTCGATACCCAACGTATCTCTCGCGCCAGCGCCACCCAGCGCGCCGGCCGGGCAGGGCGCCTGGAGCCGGGCGTGTGTTATCGCTTGTGGTCCGAAGACCAGCATGAAGGTTTGGCCGCTTACGGCAGTGCGGAAATCCTCGCCGCCGACCTGGCCGGACTGGCTTTGCAGCTCGCGCGTTGGGGTGTCACACCCCATCAACTGGTGTGGCTGGATGTGCCGCCGACCGCCGCGTATGCCCAGGCCCAGGATTTGCTGGTGCGCCTCGGTGCTTTGAATGAAGACAAACTCACCGCCCATGGGCAGAAGATGGCCGAGTTGCCGGCCCATCCGCGTATCGCCCATCTGCTGCTGCGCGGGCAGGATTTTGGATTGGCGGCGACGGCCTGCGACGTGGCCGCATTGCTGGGAGAGCGCGACATCCTGCGCGGTGGCGGTGCGGATTTGCACAGTCGATTGGCGCTGTTGTCCGGCGAAGAACGCGCACGCGGCACCCAAGGCGGCGTGCAGCGGGCCAGGCAACTGGCGCGACAATATCGTGGTTACTTAAGAGGCCAGGCCACTCAAGCCGTTGCCGACCCCGACCATCCGCGCTGGCTCGGTGCCTTGCTGGCGCTGGCCTACCCGGACCGCGTCGCCCAGCAACGTCGCCCCGGCGGTGCGGAATATCGCCTGGCCAACGGCCGCGCGGCGCTGTTCGCCGAAGCCGACAGCCTGATGAAACAGGCCTGGCTGGTCATCGCCGACCTGGGCAGTCGCCAGGGCCAGCGCGAAGAACGTATCTACCTGGCGGCGGATTTTGATCCGGCGCTGTTCGACACGGTGCTGGCCGAGCAAGTGCGCAATGTCGACCAACTCGACTGGGACGAACGCGAAGGCGTCCTGCGCGCCGAACGCCAACGCAAAGTCGGTGAACTGGTGCTCAGCCGCGAACCGCTGACCGGCCTCGACGAATCCGCCCGCAGCCAGGCGCTGGTCAACCTGGTACGCCGCAAAGGCCTGGAACTGCTGCCGTGGACGCCGGAACTGCGCCAATGGCAGGCCAGGGTCATGCTGTTGCGCCAACTCGACGCCGGTAAATCCAGCGAATGGCCCGACATCAGTGACAAAGCTTTGCTCGCCAGCCTCGAACACTGGCTGATGCCTTACCTGGGCAAAGTCTCGCGCCTGAGCCATTTCGCCAACCTGGATATCTCCAGCTTCCTGCACAACCTGCTGCCCTGGCCACTGCCCCAACGTTTGGACGAACTGGCACCGCAGCATGTGAAAGTGCCGTCGGGTTCGTCAGTGCGTTTGGACTACAGCGAACAGCCGCCGATCCTGGCGGTACGCTTGCAGGAATTGTTCGGGCTGGCCGACACCCCGCGCATTGCTGGAGGGCGCCAAGTGGTGAAGCTGCATTTGCTGTCCCCAGCGCGGCGGCCGGTGCAGGTGACGCAGGACCTGGCGAACTTCTGGCGCAGTACCTATGCCGAGGTGAAGAAGGATTTGAAGGGGCGGTACCCGAAGCACTATTGGCCGGATGACCCGCTGGTGGCGGAGGCGACGGCGCGGATCAAACCGCGCAAGTGACTACTGGGCGGCAGGCAGCAGAAACCGCGCAATCACCGGCAAATGGTTGGAAATACGCAACGTATCCTCCTGCCGCACCTTGGCCTCCACCCGTTTGATCCGCGGGCTGTAGAACAGGTAATCCAGCGTACGATCCGGGCCGTCCACGCTCGGGTCGTTGGGGAAGTTCGTCAGCCATTTCTCACGATCAATCCCGCTGGATTGGCTGTTGCTCGGGATCATTGGGTATTTGTCCCACAGCAAATGCAGCTCGCTGTCCGGCGAATACTGCCCGCGTTTGGTGGCGTCCAGGCGTAGGAATTGCCCCAAGGGCAGCAGATTGAAATCCCCGCCGATCAGCCAGGGCGTGCCACGGCCCTCGAATTTATCCAGCAGTTTGACCGTAGTTCTCACCTGATTCTGCACCGCGCTGCGCCCAGGGGCATCGCCATCCAGGCGGGTGTTGAGCACCGCAAGTTGGCCGCCATCGCTCAAAGGCAGGTAAGTCAGCAGCAAAGCCGGCTTGGGTTGGAACTGGCGGCTGATGATATTGGCCTCGGGCGCCGGTAGTTGCAGGCGTTCGGCGTGTTCGATCTGGTAACGGCTGAGGGTCGCCAGTTTGCGGCCGACGCTGCCGAAGATGTGCAGGTTTGGCACGAAGTCGGCTTTCCAGTCGAAGGCCTGGGCGCTGCAGGGGTAGAGGTCGACCAGGCGCTCTTGCAACAGGGCAAGCTGGTCTTGGTAATGGGAGGGCTTGGCGTTTTCGTCGAGTTCCTGCAGCAGCAGGATGTCGGGTTGTTCGTCACGGATCACTCGCGCCACTTCGTCGAGGCTGGCGGCCATGTCTTCCACGGTGGGGCGGTCGTCCGGGCCACTGCCGTCGGCGGTGTCGTACCAGAACACGTAGTTCTTGCCGGCCAGGTATTGCACGTTCCAGGTCATGACCTTGAGCGCCTGCCCCGGCAGCAGCGTGGGCGCACGGGGCGCGACACAACTCACCGGCAGGGTTTCCTTCGCCTCGGGGCGCCAGGTCAGGCTGTAGATCAGGGCGGTCAGCAAGCCTGCGATGATCAGCAGGCTCAGCAAGGTGATGCGCAATAAACGGGTCATCGGCTCGGCTTATAGCGTTTCAGAGGTGGCACGGAGCATATCACCGCGCGTCGGCATCGCCACCGATCAGCATGAATAAACGAAACAGCACCACGCTGGTAAACAGTTGGAGGAAGCTGTGGGCACTGTCCAACAGCAAGCCAATCAGCGGCGCAGGTGTTGGATACGCTGCAACGCTGGCGCCCTTGAGCAACCACAGCGGCGTCATCACGCACAGCAGGCACACCAGGATCAGCCAGAAATGCCCACGGCTCAGACGGAAGCTTTCCTTCATTGCCTCCAACGCCGGCATGCCGCGCAGCACCAGCAGGTACTCGGCAAACGCCAACACCACCATCAGCCACAGCCCCGGCAGGAAATACAGCGACAGGCCCAGCAGAATCAGCAGGGTGCTCATCGCCGTCAGCAGGGCGAAGCGCGGCCACAGGGTAAGGGCCATGGCCCAGACATCTTTAGTGCGCGGCGACTCGCCACGGGTGCGAGCATCCAGAAACAGGATCAGCGCGCCGGTATACAGCGGGTACACCAGCAACCCCACTACCACGCTGTAGCCGGGAAACGCATCCGGGCCGACGACGTGGTTGAGCACCTGTTGCAGCAGGGCTTCGAAAATCACCAACGGCAGACACAGTTGGACGATGGCGCCCAGGTTGCGTTGGGTGAAACGGAAGGAGTCGCGCAGCACGTCTAACGGATTCATCAAGTTCATCGCAGGCCTGAAAGCAAGGGCAACACTTTAACCGATCATCACCGGAGGTAAGCAAACGTAAACCTTGAGTAAAGACCATTGAAACAACTCGTAACACCCCCATAACTAGGACGGCGCCTGATTAAAGGCGAGACCACGATTTCTACCGGCAATCTAACGAGGTCGCCATGAACAGCGAAGAGCAAACCCTGATCGATGGACTGTTTTCACGGTTGCAACAAGCCGAAACGGACTCAGCCCCCCGCGACGCCCAGGCCGAAGCGCGGATCAAGGAGCACATGACGCGCCAACCGGCGGCCGGGTATTACATGACCCAGTCGATCCTGGTGCAGGAACATGCGCTCAAGAGCCTCGACGCGCAGAACAAGCAGCAGGCGCAGCAGATCCAGCAATTGCAGGACGAACTGCAGCGGGCCAAGTCCGCGCAGCCTGCTCCGGCGAGCAGCGGCGGTTTCCTGTCGAGCATCTTTGGCGGCGGTGGTTCCCGTGATCAGCAGCCGGCTCAAAGTGCACCGCCGTCTTCTGGTGGCGGCTGGCGCGAACCGGCGCGGCCTGGGTTCAGCCAACCTGCCCCGCAGCAGAATTATCAACAGCCTGCTCCAGCCGCTCCGGTGGGCAGCGGCTTCCTCGGCGGCGCGATGAAAACCGCAGCCGGCGTGGCCGGTGGTGTATTGCTGGCCGAAGGCATCAGCAGCCTGTTCAACCACAACTCGCAACAGCCGCAAGTCGTGGAAGAAATCATTCGTGAGGAGCCAGCGCCTGCCAGTGACAACGGCAACTGGGGCAATGATGACCAGAAGTACGCCGGCAGCGACAGCTGGGGCAGCAACAATTCGGACAGCTTTGCCGACAGCGATTATTCCGACGATTCTTCCTCCTTCGGCGACGACGATTCCTTCGTCTGACCCACCCAGACCGGGGCGACTCGTTGCCCCGGTCTGATTTTTCCCGGAAACCTTCTCGCGGCTGGCATACTTGCACCCTTTCCGGGCCCTGGCGCCTGGCTGTCATGAGGACGTGCGGTGAAGAAAATTGCAGTGTTCGCCGATGTGCAAAACCTCTATTACACCGTCCGCCAGGCCTATGGTTGCCACTTCAACTACGCTGCGTTGTGGGCTGACATCAGCTCGCGCGGGCAGATAGTCGAGGCGTATGCGTATGCCATCGACCGTGGCGACAGCAAGCAGCAGCAATTCCAGCAGATCCTGCGCAACCTGGGCTTTACGGTAAAACTCAAGCCCTACATCCAGCGCAGCGACGGCTCGGCCAAGGGCGACTGGGACGTGGGCATCACCCTCGACATCATGGACGCTGCCGACCACGTCGACGAAATCGTGCTGGCCTCCGGCGACGGTGATTTCGATATGCTTCTCGACCGGGTTATCCACAAGCATGGCGTCGAGGCCGTGGCCTACGGTGTACCGGGGCTGACGGCCAATTCATTGATACGCGCCGCCAGCCGGTATGTGCCGATCGAAGGCGCGTTGTTGCTCAAATAAATGCTAAGACGGAGTTGGAACAGGTTTGGAACGTATAGCGGTCATCGACTTTGAAACCACCGGCATCACCCCGAGCAGCCGTTGCCGGGCCACGGAAATCGCGGTGGTCATCCTTGAGCGTGGCCAGATCGTGGACCGCTACCAGAGCCTGATGAAAACCGGTGTGCACGTGCCCGCGTTCATCGAACAACTCACCGGCATCAGCAACGCCATGCTGCGCAGCGCGCCGCCGGCGGAGCGGGTGATGAATGAGGTCAATGAATTCGTCGGCGTCACGCCGTTGCTGGCGCACAACGCCGCGTTCGACCAAAAGTTCTGGGACTTTGAGCTGGGTCTGATCCGCCGTACCCGTTTGCAGAAGTTCGCCTGTTCGCTGCTGCTGGCCCGCCGCCTCATGCCATCGGCGCCCAACCACAAGCTCGGCACGCTGAACGCCTACGCCCAACTGCCCCACACCGGCAAGGCTCACCGGGCGATGGCGGATGCGGAGATGGCCGCCAACCTCACGGCCCACCTGGCCCAGGAACTGCGCGGGACCCATGGCTTGCGTGAACTGTCCCATGATCTGCTGTGCACCTTGCAGAAAGTGCCGGCGGCGAAGATCAATGAGCACCTGAAGAAGCATCGCGGGTTCTGACTTCGCCACAAATCCGTGTGGGAGGGTGCTTTTGTGGTGAGCGGGCTTTTTGTGGTGAGCGGGCTTGCCCCGCGCTGGGCTGCGTAGCAGCCCCAAAACCTGACACTCCGTTCTAACTGAAAGAACGCGGCGCCCTTAATTGGGGCTGCTCCGCAGCCCAGCGCGGGACAAGCCCGCTCACCACAACGTATCGGTTGTCAGGCTATTGTGGCTGCACACACTCCAACGCCCGATCCACCACCCCCTTCGCCATCCCCACCAAATGCATCACCGCCCGCTGCTGCGCGCTCAGCAACTCAGCCGAATCCTGCACCGTCTCCACCGCGCAATGCAGCAAATCCGCCGCATGGGCGAGGGCGTCTTCGAAGCTCAGGTTGTCATTCAGAATGAAATGGGGCGCATCCGGGGCGCAGGCTTTGATGCAACTGACGCCATCGCCGGCAAGCCAGCGATGGCGGCGGTTCAGCCACCATTTTTCCCATTGCCCTCCAACTGCCCCAACGGCACCCGCCGCTCTATCGCGCTCGACAAAATAATCGAGGTCTTGCTGAACCCGAACTTCGCCACGCGGTTGATCAAGCTCTCCAGCTCCGGCATCGACCCCACCGCTGCCTGCATGATCACGCACGGATCGCCGGTCACCCGATGGCACTCCGTCAATTCAGGGATTTCCGCCAGCGCGTCATACACCTTCTGGCTGCCGTGATTGGTCAACCGCAGCTCAATCACGCACTGAATCGGCAAGCCCACTTTGGACAAGTCCACCTTGGCCTGATACCCGGTGATCACGCCACTGGTCTCCAGCTTGGCCACGCGCTCGGCCACGGCGGGGGCGGAGAGGTTTACCGTGCGGGCCAGTTGCGCGTAGGACGCGCGGCCGTCTTCGAGCAGAGCGCTGAGGAGCATGCGGTCGTATTTGTCCATGATAAGGCTCCGGTTGCGCGTGACTTTCGAAAGCACGGTTTATAGCCTTCACAACCATACTTTGAAAAGTGTATTGGCGTTTTAAACAGGTTTTGTAACTTATGTTTAACGACCTGTCTTTTTAGAATAAGCCTCCCATCTCCTGCCATAGAGCCGCCCAATGCCTGGCCCACGTCGCTTTCCCTTACCGTTGATCGCCGCCTTTTTTGCGCTGTATGTGATCTGGGGTTCCACCTATCTGGTGATTCGCATCGGCGTGGAGTACTGGCCGCCGTTGTTGCTGGCGGGGATTCGGTTTTGCACGGCCGGGGCGTTGATGTATGGCTTCCTGCGCTGGCGTGGCGTGCCGGCGCCGACGTGGCCGCAGTGGAAAGCAGCCGGGATGATTGGTCTTTTGCTGCTCACCGTGGGCAATGGCGGTGTCAGCGTGGCGGAACACATGGGCGTGTCGTCCGGCGTGGCGGCGCTGGCCGTGGCGACGGTGCCGTTGTTCACCTTGCTGTGTGGGTATTTCTGGGGCGCGCGCAACACTCGCTTGGAGTGGGCGGGGGTGATTCTGGGGATCATCGGCATCGCCATGCTCAATATGGGCAGCACGTTGCAATCGAGCCCGATGGGTGCTGTGTTGCTGTTGGTGGCGGCGGCTTCCTGGGCGTTTGGTTCGGTGTGGAGCCGGCAATTGCCGTTGCCCCAGGGCGCCATGGCCAGTGCTGCGGAGATGCTGGTCGCCGGCGTGGCGCTGTTGTTCGTCAGCGCGCTATCCGGTGAACGCCTGCAGGCCGCGCCGCCGCTGGAAGGCTGGCTGGCCCTGGCCTATCTGACGGTGTTCGGCTCGATCATCGCCTTCAACGCCTATATGTACCTGCTCAAGCATGTGCGCCCGGCGGCGGCCACCAGTTATGCCTATGTGAACCCGGCGGTGGCGGTGTTACTGGGGATTGTGTTCGTTGGCGAGACCATCGGTTTGGAAGAAGCCTTGGCCATGCTGGTGATTATCAGCGCCGTCCTGCTGATCAGCCTGCCCCAGTGGCGCAAGCCGAAGGCGGAAATAAGGTAAACTGCGGCGCATTGCGACCTTGCGCTGAATTTTTCCTACGGTAAACACATGACTTTCGCCACCCTTGGCCTGATCGAACCCTTGCTGCGCGCCCTTGAGACGCTTGGCTACCAGACCCCGACGCCGGTGCAGGCGCAAGCCATTCCGGCGGTGCTGGCCGGTCGCGACCTGATGGCCGCGGCCCAGACCGGCACCGGCAAAACCGCCGGTTTCGCCGTGCCGTTGTTGCAACTGTTGATGATGGAAGGGCCGAAAGTCGCCGCCAACTCGGCACGCGCGCTGATCCTGTGCCCGACCCGCGAGTTGGCCGAGCAGGTGCACGCCAGCGTCGCCGAGTACGCACAAAACCTGCCGCTGACCACTTACGCGGTGTACGGCGGCGTGAGCATCAACCCGCAGATGATGAAGCTGCGCAAGGGCGTCGACATCCTGGTCGCCACCCCTGGCCGCCTGATCGACCTGTTCCGCCAGAACGCGCTGAAACTCAACCAGCTGCAAACCCTGGTGCTGGACGAAGCCGACCGCATGCTCGACCTGGGCTTCTCCGAAGAGCTGGCGAACATCTACCGCATGCTGCCGAAGAAGCGCCAGACCCTGTTGTTCTCCGCGACCTTCTCCGATGAGATCCGCACGCTGGCCGGGCAGATGCTCAACGACCCGCTGAGCATCGAAGTCAGCCCGCGCAACGTCGCCGCCAACACCGTGAAGCAGTGGGTGGTGCCGGTGGACAAGAAGCGCAAGCCGGAGCTGTTTGTGCACCTGATGCGCAAAGGCCGCTGGAAGCAGGTGCTGGTGTTCGCCAAGACCCGTAACGGCGTGGATGCGCTGGTGGATAAGTTGCAGGGCCTGGGCATCAATGCCGACGGCATCCATGGCGACAAGCCGCAAGCCACGCGCCAGCGTGCGCTGGACCGCTTCAAATCCAGCGAAGTGCAGATCCTGGTGGCCACCGACGTGGCGGCCCGTGGCCTGGATATCGAAGACCTGCCGCTGGTGGTCAACTTCGACTTGCCGATCGTGGCCGAAGACTACATCCACCGCATCGGCCGTACCGGGCGTGCGGGTAACACCGGGGAAGCGATTTCCCTGGTGTGTGCCGATGAAGTGAACATGCTGTCGGCCATCGAAATGCTGACGCGTCAGACCTTGACCCGCCACATGGAACAAGACTTCGAACCGGAACACCGCGTGCCGGACACCGATGCCAGCGGGCAGGTGGTGAAGAAACCGAAAAAACCGAAGAAGCCTAAAGCGTCGGGTGGGGGCGGTAAGCGCAACCTGGGCAAGTGGGTGGACAGCGGCGACGTCGCGCCGGCTGAGCCATCGATCAAGCCGGTGCGCAAGGTGCCGGTGTTCAATACCGGGCCGCGTAAGAAGAAGTAAGTTTTTCAGCGCTGCTGATGGCCTCTTCGCAGGCAAGCCAGCTCCCACATTGACTGCATTCCAACGTTGGAACTCGGTTAAATGTGGGAGCGGGCTTGCCCGCGAAGGCGGCTCGGAATTCACCGCAAATCTCAGCGGTGAAGCCACTCCAACATCCCCCGCCCAGCCGCTCTGCCACTGGCAAAACACCCGGTCAACAGATACCCGCCCGTTGGCGCTTCCCAGTCCAGCATCTCCCCCGCACAGAACACCCCCGGCAATGGCTTGAGCATCAATCGCTCATCCAGCGCCTCGAACGGCACGCCGCCCGCGGTGCTGATCGCTTCATCCATCGGCCGGGTCTTCACCAGGGTCAAGGGCAGCGCCTTGATATCCACCGCCAACTGCGCCGGATCATTGAAGTGGTCAGCCGGCGCCAGCTCGCGCAGCAGTGCGGCTTTCACCCCATCCAACCCCAATTGACTGTGCAGATGCTTGCTCATCGAGCGTGAGCCACGCGGTTTCGCCAACGCGGCCTGAACCTTGTCCAGCGGCTTGCTCGGCAGCAGGTCGATATGCACGGTGGCCGAGCCGTCCCTGTTGATCGCTTCGCGAATCGGCGCCGACAGCGCGTAGATCAGGCTGCCTTCGATCCCGCTGGCGGTGATGACGCATTCACCCAGCCGAGGCTTGTCTTCCCCTAAACCAATGGCGACGTTTTTCAACGGCGCGCCAGCGAATTTGCTGACCATCAACTCGCTCCAGGCCGACACCTCGAAACCGCAGTTGCTCGGTTGCAGCGGGGCGTAAGGCACGCCTTTGTCTTCCAGCAACCTGAGCCAGGCGCCGTCAGATCCCAACCGTGACCAACTGCCGCCGCCAAGGGCCAGCAGCACGGCGTCGCTGTGGACAGTTTTTTCGCCTTCGGGGCTGTGGATAAGTAAGTCGCCCTCGGCATTCCAGCCCAGCCAACGATGACGGGTGTGGATAACCACGCCTTGGTCGCGCAGGCGCTTGAGCCAGGCGCGCAACAGGGGCGCGGCTTTCATGTCGGTGGGAAACACACGACCGGAGGTGCCGACAAACGTTTCGATGCCCAAGCCATGAATCCATTCACACAACGCCTCAGCCCCGAAACTACGCAGCAACGGCGCCATGTGCGGCGCACGTTCGGCGTAGCGTGACAGGAATGCCGGGTACGCTTCGGAGTGGGTGATATTCATGCCGCCCACGCCGGCCAGCAAAAACTTGCGCCCCACCGAGGGCATGCCGTCGTACAGGTCCACCCGCACGCCCGCCTGGCTCAGGACTTCGGCGGCCATCAGCCCGGCAGGGCCGCCGCCGATAATGGCAACGTGGGAAGGAGCAGTAGCGGACATCGGCAGGCCTGGTCAAAAACAAAGGGCGCCCATTGTAAGCAATACCGTGCAATTGTGGTGTTGTAGTGAGCGGGCTTGCCCCGCGCTGGGCTGCGCAGCAGCCCCCAAAAAGCCGCCGCGTCTTCTCAGAAAGAACGCAGTAGCAGGTTTTGGGGCCGCTGCGCAGCCCAGCGCGGGACAAGCCCGCTCACCACAGGGAGAGGTGTTGCCAGGCTTGGTCAGGCAAAACCGGTGTTGGCGTACGGTGGGTATTCATCCTTGCGGTCGGCGTCGGTGATCGGGCCGCCGGTGAGGCCATATTTATCCAGGGTCGGTACCAGGTTGCCAAAGAACGCGTCCTGTTGTTTTTCCCGCTTCACCACCTCGATGATCGGAAACACAAAGCTGGTCACGATGCCCAGACCGGCGGTGGCCCAACCCAGTACGCCGGCGAAGGTCCCCGCGATGGCCGCCGCATCGGCAATGCCGAACAGACCCGCGCCGCCTTCGATGATCGAGGCGACTGCCGCGCCGGTGCCCAGGGCGCCGCTGGTGAGGGAGAAACCAGCGTTGAGTTTATCCCCGGCAAACGCGCTGTTGACCCCGCTGATCAGGCCGAACACCCCGCCGATAAAGCTGCCGCTGCCGCCGACGATCTTGCCCAGGTTGCCCAGGCGGTTGAGGCCGTCGGTGTTCTGCACCATTTTGCCGGTGGGGAAGTCGCCGATCCCTTGGGGTTTGTTCGGGTCGATCGGGGTGGGTTTCCAGGTCATGCCGTAGCCGGCTTCCTTGGCGTACTTGGTGCCGCCCTCGGTAATCAGGCCGGCAAACTGCATGCCCGCCGCCACGCGCCCGGCGTTATCCGCCGGGCTGTTGCCGCCCGTGGCCGAGCGCGCCGCCAGTACGCCGCCGGCCAGCAAGGCGCTGCCGATGTGCAGCAGGCCTTGTTTGTACGAATCGCTGGCGTTGAGCTTCAGCCCGTCCACGGCCTTGGGCAGTACGTCGCTGATCTTCTGGCCTTGACGGTTCACGTCCCACATCGAGCGGATCAACGAGATCACGTCCTGTGGCTTGATCTGCGCGCCCGTGGCGTCTTTGAACATCTCCGGGTCGTCGGCCATGGCTTTCTCGATGATGGCCGTGGTCTTGGCTTCGTCGAAGTTGCCATTGGCATCGCCGAACGCCCCCTTGAGCACGTCGTCGTTGGCGCCGTTGACCAAGGAGTCGGACACCGCCTGGTTGACGTACTGCTGCACCGTCGATGAGTCCTGGGCCGAGACCTTGTCACCGAGGAATTCCTTGAGCAGCTCGGCGTGGGCGGCGTACTGGCCGATGGCGGTCATCGGGTCGGCATTCGGCTGGGCGAGGGCGTCTTCCAGGTCCTTGCCGTTGAGGATGTGGTCTTTGAAGAACTGCTCGATGTCCCCGGACTTGCCGGACTTTTGCGCGATGACACTGAGGTCCACATGCCCATCGCCGCCCAATGCCAGGTCGGTGAGGGTGGCGTCGGTGCCGGCCAGGCTCAGGGCGTCCATGAGCGACAGCGGTTTGCCATCAGCCCCTTTGGTGTTCAGGGCGGTGTTGAGCACATTGCCGCTGTTGATCTGGCCGTCCTGGTAGGCCTGCAGTTCATGCTTGATCGCCGGGTCGCTGTTGACGATATCGCGCATGCCGGACGCTTGGTTTTGCGAGAGGAAGGTCTTCACATCCGGGTCACTGGACAACTTGCCGATGGCGGCATCGAGCTGGTCGGTGACCTTGGATTTGGTCGGGTTGAGGTGGTATTCGGTGTCCGCCGTAATCCCCGCATACAGGTCGCCGTCGCCCACTTTGTCGCTGGCGGCCATGCGCGCGCGGGCGTCGCTGATTTCCATCATCACGGCGGCTTTGGTCTTGCCGTCGTAGTTCTCCGGGTGTTCGAGCACGTCCTTGGTCAGTTTGGAGGTGTCGACGTCGGCCACCGAGCTGCGTACCGCGGCGTTGCTGAGCATCATCAACACGCCGTGGTCGTCCTTGGGCGCCTGGTTTTCCAGCCACGCGCCGATGTTTTTCTGTTGGGTGATGCCGTCGGCCTTGGCGGTGGCGGGCAGGTCGCCGGCCATGTCGAGGGTGCGCAGCATGCCGGGGGTGGACCAATAGCCTGCGGCGCCGGTCAGCTCGGGGCTCAGGCCCGAGTCATCCTTGATCGCCTTGAGGTTGGCGGTGTTCAGGCTGCCGTTGTTGGCGCGCTGGTTGGGGCCCTGCATTTCCGGGCCGGCGCTGCTCACCAGGGAAATATTGGCCATGACGATGGCGGCGGACTTGGCGTTTTCCTTGGCCAGACCGGTGGCGTCTGGGTTCTTGCTGAGGAAGGTGCTGTAGGACTTCGAGGCGGCTGACAGATCCTTGTTCGATTGGCTGATGAACTTATCCACATCCGCGTGGGTAATCACCCCATCGCTTTTGCCCAGGCCGCCGCTGTCGAGGGCGTTCATCAGGCTCGGGCTGCCGGCCAGGTACTTGAGGCAGGCCTGGGCTTCGGGCGGCAGGTCGGCGGGCGGGTTGGAGAAGTCGATGGGGCGGTCGTGCAGGCCCCATTTGTCCCAGTTGTCGCTGAGCATTTTCGAGGCGGCGCGCGGACGGTCGAGATCACGCTCTTCCTGGGTTGGCGTGCCGCTGGTGTTGCCGACGATCTTGTCCCAGTCCTTGGCGCTGGCGTACTTGGAGTTGTCGATCCAGTTGGTGTCCACGGCGCCGTCGACGCCAAAGATACCGTTGGATTCTTTCACCACCGAGGCGTACAGGTCGGGGCTGATGGCCTGGGACACGATGACCTTGTCGCCGGAAGCTGTTTCGTAGCGGATCAACCCGTGGCCGAGTTCTTCCGGTGTACCCACCAGGCTCACGCTGCCGGCTTCATCGGCGCCGGCCAGGCGATAGCCTTCATTCTTGCTGTCGTTGATCAGGCCCCAGGTTTCGCCGTCGGACTTAACCTTTTCGTACAGGTCGCTGTTGGTTTCCTTACTAACGACGACCTTGTCGCCTGACAGAGTTTCGTAACGAATCATCCCTGGCCCCACTTCGTCCGCCGGGCCGATGCCTTTGTAGGTGTCCAGGCCCGGCGCGGTGTCGCCGGCCTGGGCGATGCGGTAGCCGTCGGCCTTGCTCTTGTTCAGCGCGTCCACGGCGTCGACTTTGCCGGCCATGCCGTCGAACAGGTAAGGGGTCATCTGCTTGATAATGATGATGTCCTTGCCGTCGCGGGTTTTCAGCTCCAGGACGTTGTCGGAAATCTTGGTGATGCTGGCGATGTTGGCCAGCGGCACGCCGGTGTTGCTGATGTCGGCCAGGTTCGGGTCGTCGAGGCGCTTGATCGCCTCTTGGTCGCCGGTGGCTTTGACGTCAGCGATTTTCTTGTCCTTGGTGTTGTCGGTCACCGCCAGGACTTTGAAATCACCGGGGTGGGCGGCTTCCTTGAAACCGGACACGGCGCGGGACATTGCTGCGTCAAAGGTGGCGGCGACTTTCTTCAGGGCGTCGTCATTACTGGGCGTCGTGCTACTGCCGATCTTGTAAGTTGCCATCGCGGGGTACTCTGAAAGCGGGAGAGGCCTTCAGGTTGACGACGGCGTGCGGCAGTTTTGTTGCAAAACGGCCGCCGACGCTAAGTTCCACAACGTTTCACGGCTGTGGAAAAGTATCTGGTCAAAAAACGTACAGTTTCTTACAGGCCATACGGCTAATGGCTTTCAGGCCCTTACGCTCAAGTTATCCACAGGTGGTTCCACAGGGATTGTGGGTAACGCCCACAGTTCAATGACAACCTGATGACGTCCACACCCGTTGCGCACTGTGGTGCAGGATGCCATGGCGGCGGGCGAGGGCGGGGCGGTCCTTGCTGTAGCCGCCGCCGATCACGCCCATCACCGGGATGTTTCGGCCCAGGCAGTGGCGCATCACGCTTTCATCGCGGGCGGCGACGCCTTGGTCTGTCAGCTTGAGGTAGCCGAGGGCGTCGTCCTTGTGCACATCGACGCCGGCGTCGTACAGCACCAGGTCGGGTTGGTACAGCGGCAGCAGGTAGTTGAGGGCGTCGTCCACCACCTTGAGGTAGTCGGCATCGCCCATGCCCATGGGCAGCGGAATGTCCCAGTCGCTCTGGGCCTTGCGCGCGGGGAAGTTCTTTTCGCAGTGCAGCGACACGGTGATAGCGTCTGGCGTGTCTTGGAGGATGCGCGCGGTGCCATCGCCCTGGTGCACATCGCAATCGAAGATCAGCACGCGATTGACCCGGCCGCTGGCCAGCAGGTAATGGCTGATCACCGCCAGGTCATTGAAGATGCAGAAGCCTGCCGGGTAATCGTAGTGGGCGTGGTGCGTGCCGCCGGCCAGGTGGCAGGCCAGGCCGTGCTCCAGCGCTTGTTCCGCCGCGAGTATCGAACCGCCCACCGCCCGCACGGTGCGCCGGGCCAGGGCTTCGTTCCAAGGCAGGCCGAGGCGGCGCTGGTCTTCGCGGGACAATTCGCCGCCCATGTAGCGCTCGATATACCCAGCGTCATGGGCCAGGGCCAGAATCTCGGGTGGGCAGAGTTGTGGGCGCAGCAACTGGCTGTCCTCGGTCAAGCCACTGTCCACCAGGTGGTCGCGCAACAGGCGGAATTTGTCCATGGGGAAGCGGTGGTCCGCCGGGAACTCGGGGCTGTATTCATCGTGGTAGATCAATGGCAAAGGCATAGGATTTTCTGACGGGAACCTGCGACGGATCTTAACAGCGCTGTACACTCACGCACATGGCAAGGGAGGGGACCCATGGAGCCGATACTGGAATTGGAAAGCGCACGCCTGGTGCTGCGCCAATGGCGCGACAGCGACTTGCCGGAGTTTGCGCGCATGTGCGCCGACCCGCAGGTGATGCGTTATTTCCCGGCCAAGCTGAGTCACCTGGAAAGCGCCGCGTTGATTGGCCGCATTCGCGGGCACTTCGCCGAATATGGCTTTGGCCTGTGGGCGTTGCAGCGCAAGGACACCGGGGAATTCATCGGCCTCACCGGATTGCTGAATGTCAGCTTCGAGGCCGACTTTACCCCGGCGGTTGAAATTGGCTGGCGCCTGGCCCGCGAGCACTGGGGCCTGGGCTATGCCAGCGAGGCCGCGTGGACCGCGTTGCGCTGTGGGTTTGATCGTTTGAATTTGGACGAAATCGTCGCCTTCACCACGGAAGCCAATCTGCCATCACAAAAAGTCATGCAAGCCATCGGTATGCATTACGATCCGCTGGCAGATTTTGAACACCCCAAGGTCGCAGCCTATGACCCGCTACGCCATCATGTTTTGTACCGCATCACCCGCGCCCAATGGTTGGACACGCTGCACGGATAGGCAGCCCGGAATGCCCCGTAGATTTTAGGAGTTGCTCTATGAGCCAAGTATTGGAAGATCTGGTGGACTTGCTGACCCTGGAGCCGATCGAGGAAAACCTCTTTCGCGGCCGCAGCCAGGACCTGGGTTTTCGCCAGCTGTTCGGCGGCCAAGTGCTCGGCCAGTCGTTGTCGGCTGCCAGCCAGACCGTAGAAGAAGCGCGGCACGTGCATTCCCTGCACGGTTACTTCCTGCGCCCCGGCGATGCGAAGTTGCCGGTGGTGTATTCGGTGGACCGTGTGCGTGATGGCGGCAGTTTCAGCACGCGCCGCGTGACCGCGATCCAGAAGGGCCACCCGATCTTCACGTGCACCACCTCGTTCCAGTACGACGAACAAGGCTTCGACCACCAGACCACCATGCCCGTGGTAGTGGGCCCTGAAAACCTGCCGTCGGAGCTGGAGCTGACCCAGCAACGCGCACACCTGATCCCCGAGCACATGCGCGACAAGCTGCTGTGCCCCAAGCCGATCGAAGTGCGCCCGGTCACCGAAAAAGACCCGTTCAACCCGCAGCCGTCCGACCCGGTCAAGTACGTGTGGTTTCGCGCCGACGGCGCACTGGCTGATGCGCCGGCGCTGCATAAATACCTGCTGGCCTACGCCTCGGACTTCGGCCTGCTGACCACCTCCTTGCTGCCCCATGGCAAGACCGTGTGGCAGAAAGATATGCAAGTCGCCAGCCTTGACCATGCGCTGTGGTTCCACGCCGACCTGCGTGCCGACGACTGGTTGCTGTACGCCATGGACAGCCCATGGGCCGGCAATTCCCGTGGTTTCTCCCGTGGCAGCGTGTACAACCGTGCCGGGCAACTGGTGGCGTCGGTGACCCAGGAAGGCCTGATTCGCCATCGCAAGGATTGGGCATGAGTCTGTCGGACATCAAACACTGGGTGTTCGACATGGACGGCACCCTCACGATCGCCGTGCATGACTTCGCGGCCATTCGCGTGGCCCTGGAGATTCCGCCCGAGGACGACATCCTCACTCACTTGGCGGCGTTGCCTGCCGATGTCGCGGCGGCCAAGCATGCCTGGTTGCTGGAGCATGAGCGCGAGTTGGCGCTGGGTTCAGTTGCGGCGCAAGGCGCAGTCGATCTGGTGCGCGAGTTGGCCGGGCGTGGTTACCGCCTGGGCATCCTGACCCGCAATGCACGCGAGCTGGCGCACGTCACTCTGGACGCGATCGGCCTGGCGGACTGCTTTGCCATCAAGGACGTGTTGGGGCGTGATGATGCGCAACCCAAGCCCGACCCGGATGGCTTGCTGAAGCTGGCGGCCGCTTGGGACGTGGCGCCGAGTGAGATGGTGATGGTCGGCGATTACCGCTTCGACTTGGACTGTGGCCGAGCGGCGGGGGCGCGCACGGTGTTGGTGAATTTGCCGGAGAATCCTTGGCCGGAGTTGGCCGATTGGCATGCTGAGGATTGCTCGGTGTTGCGCCGGATGATTTAGATCGGTCTCTGACGATTCAATGTGGGAGCGAGCAAGCCCGCTCCCACCGTTTTATTTCCGTCAGTTATTGGACGAACAACACCCGCTGGCCTTGCGGTGACGTAAACATCCCATCCCCGTTATGCCCCACCCCCGGCACCTCGACCAACGTGTGGCTCAACTGCGGATGACGCTGCTTGAGGTAGTCAAAATAGTTGTGCCCGCGAATCAGGCGATACGCGCCCTGGGTCTCGGCTGCGCAGCTTTTATCCAGCGCCGGGTGGTTCGGATCGGTGTCTTGCTGGCCCAGCAAGTAGGTGATGTTGCGTGATACATATGCCTGTTCCAGCTGCTCGGCGCTCTGCCCCTTGGCGTAGGCCGGCAGGTTTTGCAGGCCGTACTTCCAGTCGTTGAAGCCTGGGCAACTGGCCGTGTCGAATTTCACCGGGCGCTGTGGGGTGAAATAGGCGTAGGAGGATGGATTGGCCACTACGTAGCGCAGGCTGATGCCTTCGGTCTGCAGGGTTGGGTGGTCGTGTCCGGTGAGCGCGAAACGCTGCACCACCTGGCCGCCGCCGGAGTGACCGGCGACCACGATTTCCTTGAGCGCCGGGAACAGCTTGCGGTTGCCTAAGTGCTTGATGATCTGGTCGAGAGCGCCATAGGAGCTGATCTGCCCCGGACCGGTGGAGGGTTCGCCGGCCATCCAGTCGTTGCCATTCCAGTGCAGCAGCTGGTTGTCCAGGTGGTTACGCTTCACGTCGGATTCATTTAGAAACTGCGGCGCAATCACCAGTGTATGGGCGGCCTGGCCCGCATGCTCGGCGGCGTCTTCACCGCTTTGCAGGTAAGTCTGCGCATTGCGCAGGCGACCATGCACGATGATCAAGGCGCGGGTGACCTGGGGCAGCGGTTTATTCCAGTCCTGGCTTAAACCCAGACTGAGGTCGCCGGCCTCCAGGTGGAAACGATCGGGACTGACTTCTTTTACGCCATGCTCTTTTACGACAGGCTCGGCGGCCAAGGCGGAACAGGTGACCAACAAACCCAGCAGCAATCCCAATCGTTTATTCATCTAAAGACTCTTGGCGGTAAAAGTGTCGCATTGAGTGATCTGGCCCTGGGCGAAGCCGGTCTTGAACCAGCGAACCCGCTGTGCCGAGGTGCCGTGGGTAAATGAGTCCGGCACCACGCGCCCCTGACCCTGTTGCTGCAAGCGGTCATCGCCGATGGCATTGGCCGCATTCAGTGCTTCTTCAATGTCGCCGGGTTCGAGCCAGTTCAGGCGCTTTTGCGCACGGTTGGCCCATACCCCGGCAAAACAGTCGGCCTGCAGCTCCTGGCGCACCAGCAGGCCGCCTTCGCCTTGCATCTGCCGGCCTTGCTGGCGCGCCGCCTGAATCTTCGACGAGATACCCAGCAGCGTCTGCACGTGGTGCCCGACTTCGTGGGCGATCACGTAAGCCTGCGCAAAGTCTCCGGCGGCCTGGAAGCGTTGCGACATTTCCCGGAAGAAATCCAGGTCCAGGTACACCTGCTGGTCAGCCGGGCAATAAAACGGGCCGCTGGCCGAGGTGGCCCCACCGCAGGCGGAGTTCACCCGGCCGCGGAACAGAATCAGTTTCGGGTTCTTGTACGCCAACCCGTTTTCCTGGAACACCTGGCCCCAGGTGTCTTCGGTATCGCCCAGCACCGCGCGGACAAAATCCGCTTGCTCATCGTTGGCCGGCGGCGCCTGGCGCGATTGCGTGCTCACCGACGGCGCCTGTTCCATCTGGCCGGTCAACTGACCGAGGATCTGCAAGGGGTCCTGGCCGGTCAGCCAGCCGATGCCGACGATCAGCACAATGGCCGTCAGGCTCAGGCCCTTGCCGCCGCCAAAGCGCATACCGCCACCGCCGCCGCCACTGTCATCGCGGGCATCCACCACGTTGTCGCTGCGTCGGCCTTTTTTCCATAGCATGGGGCAATCCTCTCGGTGAACGGTCCTACATTGATTGGGAAAGAGTATGGCCGTTAATCGCGGCAATAACCTTCGCCGGTATCGACAATCAGGCAATCCTTTTTATCCGCCAACCATTTCAAACCGGTGGCTTCACCGTTGCCGGCACTCAGTTGCTGGGGGCCGTCCGGGCGGGTAAAGGCGATGCCGTCTTCGTTGGCCTCACCCTTGAAGGTGCCGGCGTCGTCATCATCAAGGCCGTATTTCATCGTCAGCAGGTAGTGACCTCGGCCGATGCTGTCGTCCTTGGCGATGGTCAGGTAGAGGCCTTCGACGCCGATCCATTTGCCGACCCATTTGTCGGTGGGCGGGGTTTGCGGCACCAGGGTGGCTTGTACGGAAGCCGGCGCGGGTTTGGGCGCTTCCTTGGTTTCCTGATTGCAGGCGGTGAGCAGGGCAAGGGCAGAAAGAGCAAAGAGGATTTTTTTCATAGCAGCAAGGCCTTGGTTGAAAAGTGTACAACTGGACGGTCAACGTGCAGCGTTGGACTCGAAACCGGTGATTTAGTGCGCTGTTCGCACGGTGTTTGGTTATGCTCTTAGAGCAGGCTCCGACCCGGCTGCTAGATTACCGGGTTGAGCTCGACCGCGCGCCACACACGAGAATCCGATGACCGTCAGTACCCCTTTATCCGGCGTCAACCATCCCTTCAAGGGCATTTTGCTGATTGTTTTGGCGACGTTTCTGTTTTCCAGTCACGACGCCTTGTCCAAATACCTGGCGGGGTTCTACCCGATCGTGATGGTGGTGTGGGCACGTTACTTGGTGCACACCTTGTTGATGGCCGGGATTTTCCTGCCGCAGTCAGGCTTGCGCGTGCTGCGCAGCAAGCGACCCGGGATGCAGGTGGTGCGGGCGCTGTGCCTGTTGGGCACCAGTCTGTTTTTTACGGCGGCGCTGCATTACATCCCGCTGGCGGAAGCCACTGCGGTGAACTTCCTCGCGCCGATCCTGGTGACGGCGCTCTCGGTGCCGCTGCTCGGTGAACACGTGACTCGTGGCCAATGGCTGGCGGTGATCTGCGGGTTTGTCGGCGTGCTGATCATCATCCACCCCGGTGGCGAACTGTTCACTCCGGCGGTGTTGCTGCCGCTGTGTTCGGCGCTGTTCTTCTGCTTCTACCAACTGCTCACGCGCATTCTCAGCCAGTACGATACGCCCACCACCAGCAACTTCTTTGCTGGCCTGTGCAATACCTTGGTAATGAGTGCGATGGTGCCGTTCTTCTGGCAGATCCCCACGCTATGGCATGGCGCATTGATGCTGGCGCTGGGCACCTGTGGCATGACCGCACACTTGATGCTGACCCAGGCGTTCCGCTTCGCGGCGCCGGCCTTGCTGGCGCCGTTCGGCTATTGCCAGATCGTGTTCGCGGGGTTGTTGGGCTGGCTGGTGTTCAACCATACCCCCGATGTGACCACGGTGGTCGGCATCGGGGTGATCTGCATGAGCGGGCTGGCCGCTGCCTGGCAGCAGCGGCGTAGGTAGAGTCAGACGTCTACTTTAGGAATCTTGCGTGGCGCCATGAAGTACATCCAGGTCAGCGCAATGAAGTACATCGCCGGGATCAGGGTGAACAACACGGTGTAGTTGTTGTTGGTCACGGTCAGGATGTGGCCGACGATCTGGGTCATGAACATGCCGCCAATGGCCGCGCACATGCCGCCGAAGCCGAACACCGTGCTCATCATGTGCTTGGGGGTGTAGTCCATCACCAGGCTCCAGATGTTGGCGGTCCAGGCCTGGTGCGCACCGATCGCCAGGGAGATGGCAAACACTGCGACCCACAACTGGCTAGAGCCGGCGGCCATGATCACGCCGACGATGCAGCAGGCAAACAGCAGCATCGACAGCAGGCGCGCCTTGATCGAGTTCATGCCACGACCGATCAGGAACGACGACAGAATCCCGCCCCCCACGCTGCCGAAGTCGGCCGTCAGGTAGATGATGATCAGCGGAATGCCCATTTGGGTCACGTTGATGCCCAGGTTGTATTGTTGGTTCAGGAACGGCGGCAGCCAGTACAGGTAGAACCAGAACACAGGCGCGGTCAGTGCGTAGGCGATGGCGAAGGCCCAGGTGCCGCGCATGCGCAGGATGCGGCTGAACGGTACGCCTGGTTGTTCCGGTTCGACTTGCTGTTGCACGTAGTCCAATTCGGATTGTTTAACTGTCGGATGGTCTTCCGGGTTGTAGTACTTCAAACCCCAGAACACCAGCCAGATCGCGCCAAGCGATGCCATGCACAGGAACGCTGCCTGCCAGCCCCACACGTGGAGGATCAATGGCAGCAGCATCGGCGTCATCATCGCGCCAACGTTGGTGCCGGCGTTGAAGATACCGGTGGCCACCGCACGTTCACCCGCCGGGAACCACAACCGCGTGGTCTTGACGCACGCCGGGTAGTTGGCGGCTTCGGTCAACCCGAGGATAAAGCGACACACCATAAAGCCGACTGCCGAGGTCGCCAGGCCGTGGGCGCCGGTCGCCAGGCTCCACAACAGCACCGCGCAGAAGAACACGCGTTTTACGCCGACCCGGTCGATCAAGCGGCCCTGCAGCACAAAGCCGATGGCGTAGCCGACCTGGAACCAGAAGTTGATGTTGGCGTAGTCCATCGCCGTCCAGCTCATCTCCTTGGCGAGGATCGGCTGCATGACGCCCAGCGCGGCGCGGTCGATGTAGTTGAGGGTGGTGGCGAAAAACACCAGGGCCAACATGCCCCAGCGCGTTTTGCCCACGGCGAGGGCGCCGCGGATCTTGTCGCCGATGCCGGCGTGCGGGGTGCCGTGGCGCGCGGCCAGGGCGGAGTTTTGCAGAGGCATGAGGTCGTACCCGTTTTTTGAAATTTTTATGGTGTGTTCTGGGTCTGTTACGTCATCGATGGTGCGCAGTGGCTAAAAAATCGTCAATTCGCCAAAGGGGCATAGTGTTCGATAATCGCACCAAAAACTAACTGGTTCGTACATTTTAATTGCTGCGGTTAGGCTAGGGGCGAATAATTTGCCATAAACAACAATTGCCGGGAGTCGCCCATGCAACGTTCCATCGCCACTGTTTCCTTGAGCGGAACCCTGCCGGAAAAGCTCGAAGCCATTGCCGCCGCCGGGTTCGATGGCGTCGAGATCTTTGAGAACGACTTGTTGTATTACGACGGCAGCCCCCGCGAAGTTAGGCAAATGTGTGCCGACCTCGGCATTGCCATCACCTTGTTCCAACCGTTCCGCGACTTTGAAGGCTGCCGCCGCGACCGCCTGGCGCGCAACCTGGAACGTGCCGAGCGCAAATTCGATTTGATGCAGGAACTGGGCACCGACCTGGTGCTGGTGTGCAGCAATGCCTCGGCCGACAGTGTGGGTGACGAGCGTATTTTGCTGGATGACCTGAGCCTGCTCGCCGAACACGCCGGCCGCCGTGGCCTGCGTATTGGCTACGAAGCGTTGGCCTGGGGCAAGCACGTGAACACCTGGCAGCAGGTCTGGAACCTGGTGCGTCAGGTCGATCACCCCAGCCTCGGCGTATTGCTCGACAGCTTTCACACCCTGTCGCTCAAAGGCGACCCGAGTGCGATTGCCGAGATCCCCGGCGACAAGATCTTCTTCGTGCAAATGGCCGACGCGCCGATCCTGGCCATGGACGTGCTGGAGTGGAGCCGGCATTTCCGCTGCTTCCCCGGCCAAGGCGAATTCGACCTGGCGGGGTTCCTTGCGCCGATCATCAAGAGTGGTTACACCGGGCCGCTGTCCCTGGAGATTTTCAACGACGGCTTCCGCGCCGCGCCGACCCGCGCGAATGCGGCGGATGGCCTGCGCTCCTTGCTGTACCTGGAAGAGAAAACCCGCGAGCGCCTGAAGCAGGAAGCCCCTGCACAGCCTGTCGAGATTCTGTTCGATACCCCGGCCGCCAGCGAGTACGACGGCATCGAGTTCCTTGAATTTGCCGTGGATGAAAGCCTCGGCGCCAAGCTGACCGTCTGGCTGGAGCGCCTGGGGTTCGTCAAGGCCGGGCAGCATCGCTCCAAGAGCGTGAGCTTGCTGCGCCAAGGTGATATCAACCTGATCCTCAACTGTGAACCCTATTCCTTCGCCCACAACTTCTTCGAGGCTCATGGACCGTCGTTGTGCGCCACGGCGATTCGGGTCAAGGACAGCGCCAAGGCCCTGGAGCGGGCGGTGGCGTACAAAGGCCAGCCGTATCGCGGCCTGGTCGGGCCCAATGAGCTGGAACTGGCGGCGGTACGTGCGCCGGATGGCAGCCTGATTTACCTGGTGGACCAGAGTGAAGGCGGCCTCTACGACACTGACTTCAACCTGCAACCTACCGCCTCATCCAGCGGCGGCTTGCTGCGCATCGACCATATGGCCATGGCGTTGCCGGCCGACAGCCTCGACAGTTGGGTGCTGTTCTACAAGAGCCTGCTGGATTTCGAAGCCGACGACGAAGTGGTGCTGCCCGACCCCTACGGTCTGGTGAAAAGCCGTGCCCTGCGCAGCCGTTGCAGCTCGATCCGCCTGCCGCTGAACATCTCCGAGAACCGCAACACCGCGATTTCCCACGCGCTGTCGAGCTATCGCGGCTCCGGCGTGCACCACATTGCCTTCGACTGCGCGGATATTTTCGCCGAGGTGCGCCGCGCCAAAGAGGCGGGTGTACCGCTGCTGGATATCCCGCTCAACTACTACGACGACCTGGCGGCGCGTTTCGATTTCGATGACGAGTTCCTCAGCGAGTTGGCGTACTACAACGTGCTGTACGACCGCGACGCCCAGGGCGGTGAGTTGTTTCATGTGTACACCGAGCCGTTCGAAGGGCGGTTTTTCTTCGAGATCATCCAGCGCAAGAACGGTTATGCCGGCTACGGCGCGGCCAATGTGGCGGTGCGTCTGGCGGCGATGGCAAAATCGCGCAGCGGTGCGGTGCGTCAGGCGCGTTTATAACGGCGGGTCAGGTGCTTTCTTTCAGGCCGCATCGCGGCCCATAATCACGGCCTGCATAACACTGGCCGTGAGCGCACCATGACCACCGAGGCACCTCGCAAGAGTCGTAAGAACAATCCGGAAAAGACCCGCGAAAACATACTCCAGGAAGCCATCGTCGAGTTTGTCCAGCAAGGTCTTTCCGGCGCTCGCGTGGACGCGATCGCCGAGCGTATCCACACGTCCAAGCGCATGATCTATTACTACTTCGGCAGCAAGGAGCAGTTGTACGTCGAGGTGCTGGAGAAACTCTACGGCGACATTCGCAACACCGAAACACGCATGAACCTCACGGCGCTGGAGCCCCGCGAGGCGATCCGGCGGCTGGTGGAATTCACTTTTGATCACCATGACCAGAACGTGGATTTCGTGCGCATCGTCAGTATCGAAAATATCCACAATGCCGAATATGTGAAGCGCACCGACACCATCAAGGCGATGAACAGCAAGATCCTTGAAGGGCTGGGCGAAACCTTGCGCCGTGGTGCCGAGCTGGGCTTGTTCCGGGAAGGGCTGGAGCCGTTGGACGTGCACCTGCTGATCAACTCGTTCAGCTTTTACCGAGTGTCCAACCGCCATACCTTCAGTGAGATTTTTCAGATCGATCTGTCGGATGAGGCGGTTAAACAGCGGCATCGGGACATGATTTGTGAGTCGGTGATGCGTTACTTGCAGGCTTGAGCAAGCCCGCTCCCACATTTTTTGATCCGGTTTCGGCAGTTAGGTATTCATGGCCTGGAAATGCGCCAACATACGCTGTGCATCCGGCACTTCCCCACTGAACAGCTCAAATGCCTTCACCGCCTGAAACACCGCCATGTTGCCGCCATCCAAGGTGCGGCAACCCAAGGCGCGGGCGTCGCGCAGCAGTTCGGTTTCCAGCGGGAAATACACGATCTCCGCCACCCACAATTCAGCGCGTAGCCAGGTGGCCGGAACGGGTGTGCCCGGCAGCTTGGCCATGCCCATCGGCGTGGTGTTGACCAAGCCATCGGCCTCGGCCAGGGCATTTTCCAGTTGATTGCCAACTTGGGCCCGACCGGCGCCGAAGCGCTGCGCAAGGTTATCCACAAGGTCGCGGGCGCGGCTGATGTCCACGTCAAAAATACTCAACTGCTCCACACCTTCAGCCAGCAGCGCATGCGCCACCGCCGCGCCCGCACCACCTGCGCCCATCTGCACCACGCGTTGGCGTGCCACATCCTTCAGGTTGCGCCGAAAGCCTTCGGCGAACCCCAGGCAATCGGTGTTGTGGCCGATGCGCTTGCCGTCCTTGAACACCACGGTGTTGACCGCGCCAATCCCGCGGGCCTCGTCGGACAGTTCATCGAGCAGCGGTAGGATCGCCTGCTTGCACGGGTAGGTAATGTTCAGGCCGGTGAAGTGCATCAACTCGGCGGCGTCCAGCAAGTCGGGCAGGGCGTTGATGTCCAGGTGCAGCGGCTCAAGGTCGATCAGGCGATACAGGTAGCGCAGGCCTTGGGCGTCGCCTTCTTGCTCATGCAGGGCGGGCGTGCGCGAGGCCTGGATGCCAGCGCCGATCAGCCCGGCGAGGATACGCGGTTTCATCGGGCCGACCCTTTGAGCAATTGGCTGAAATGTTCCAGGGCCAGGTGGTAGCCGTGGCTGCCGAAGCCTGCGAGGACGGCCTTGGCAATGGGCGACACAAACGAGTGATGCCGGAACGCTTCACGGGCATGCACGTTGGAGAGGTGTACCTCGATCACCGGCACTTCACTGGCCACCAGCGCATCGCGAATCGCCACGGAGGTGTGGGTCCAGGCTGCCGGGTTGATCACGATACCGGCGCAACGCGCACGGGCGCCGTGAATCCAGTCGAGCAATTCGCCTTCGTGGTTGGTCTGGCGGAATTCGATTTTCAGCCCGAGCTGTTCGGCGCTGCGACCACACAGGGCGGCGACATCGGCCAGGGTTTCATAGCCGTAGGTGGCGGGTTCGCGGGTGCCGAGCAGGTTGAGATTGGGGCCGTTGAGCACCAGCACGATAGGCGACATGGGATGTATCTCCACAGTTCTTGTTAGTTGTGCAGATAAAATGTACCGGTTAGTTAATTTGGTCAATTGATGGTGACGGATGTGTTCGATTACCGAACTGTTAATCAGACCTTTCACACAAGCGGATCAGATTAGATATCAATTGAAAATCATTCTCGACAACGCTTAATATGCCCGCCTGTTTCCTTTACATTCCAGGGAGTCGGTTTGTCGGACGTGGATCTCAAGGGCCTGTTCCTCAAGCACGCCGATACCCTGCGCGGGTATCTGGCGCGCAAGGTACGGGACCCGCAGTTGGCCGCAGACCTGGTGCAGGAGAGTTTCCTGCGCCTGGCGGAAAAGCCGGCCGGCGAGCGCATCGACAACTCCCAGGGCTATCTCTATCGAACGGCGAGCAATCTGCTGATCGACCATATTCGCCAGGAAGCGCGGCGCAAGACAGACTCCGTGCCCCATGAGGCGCTGGCCGAGATTGAAGATGAAGTGGCCGGGTTGGAGGCTCAGGCAATGGCGCAGCAACAGCGACAGGCATTGAAGCAGGCACTGGCGGAATTGCCGGAACGCACCCAGCAGATTTTCCGTCTCAACCGCATCGAAGGCATGACCCACGCCCAGGTCGCCCGGCACCTGGACATCTCCGACAGCTCCGTACAAAAGCACCTGGCCAAGGCATTGGCCTACGTGATGCAGCGCTTGCAGGACGGCGAAGTCGCGCCATCCGACGAATGAGTTACCGAAATGCGCCACTTCAGACGTCACAGCGTTACATAACGAAAAATTCGAGATTCACACGTGAATAGCCAGGGTCCGCAACAGCACAGCATTACCGAGGCGGCCGCCGAGTGGGCGGTGCGCTTGCACGCCGGTGCCCTGACCGAACAGGAGCAGGCCGAGCTGCAGCATTGGATCGCCTGCGACAGCCGCCACGAAGCGGCGTTGCGTTTTGCCGAACAGACATGGGCAGCGTTGGGCGATGTGTATAAGGAAGATCCCGTGCACCGCCAGCGCCCGTCAGTGGCGCCTGCGGCTGTGCGCCGAACCCAACGGCGCAGGCCATGGCAACGTGCGGCCGCCGTCGCGTTGGTCGTGGTGGTGGCGGGTGTTGGCTGGGTGCGCGGGCCGCAGGTGTTGCTGCGCATGCAAGCGGACTACATCACCGCCAAAGGCGAGGTGCGCACCGTGCACTTGGCCGACGGCAGCAAGGTCGAGCTGGATTCTGCCAGCGCTATCCGCCTGGACTACGACGGCGTGCAACGTCGCATCAGCCTGCTCCAGGGTTCGGCAATCTTTGACGTGGCGCCCATGGTCGGCGAGGAAACCCGGCCGTTCGTGGTGCAGAGTGCCGGTGGGCAAACCCGCGCGCTGGGCACGCGGTTTGTGGTGGAGCGTGAAGACGACAGCCAAGCGTGGGTCGGCGTGCTGGAACACAGTGTTGAGGTGTCCCTGAGCGCAACGCCGAAAAAGGGGCCGTCCGACAGGGTGGTCCAGGAAGGCCTGGCCGTACGCTACAGCCCTCAGCAAGGCATCGTCCCCTTGGACCAACTCGATGTTGCGCGCGCCACCAGTTGGCGGCGCGGTGTGTTGATCTTTGATCGCCAGCCGTTGGTCAACGTCATCGAGCAACTCAACCGCTACCGTCCCGGGCGCGTGGTGTTGGCCGACTCGGCGTTGGGCGAGCGTGAAGTCAGCGGCGTGTTCCGCCTCGATATGCTCGACACCGCCCTTGCCACACTTACCCAGGAACTCCAGGTGCAACGCCTGGACCTGGCTGGCCTCAGCCTGATCTATTGATGACCCGGTGGGGCCTGCTCCCACCGCTTGAAATCCCTCTTCCTGAAAAACTTTCAAAAACCCTTACTGACTTCCCGCGCCTCGTACGTCTTGCTAGGTGAGAAGCATTCGCATAAACAAAAAACGCTTAGCGCAGGGAACAACAGAAATGTCAGCACTCAACAAGGGGCGTATCACCGTTAGCCGGTTAGCCCTGGCCATCCACTTGGGCCTGTTCGCCGCTGCGGCCCCGGTGTACGCCGCGCAACCTCAGGCGAAGGCTGCACAACCGGCCGTGCTGATGATCGATATCCCTGCGCAATCCTTGGGCAGTGCGGTGCTGGCGTTCGCCGACCAGGCCGGCCTGCAAGTGCTGTTCGACAGCCAGCGTCTGGAAGGCTTGCAGAGTACGGCGGTGAAAGGGCAGTACAGCGTGCAGGAAGGCTTGGCGCGTTTGTTGGGCAATGCACCGGTGGAGTACCGCTTCAACGGCGAGCGCCAAGTCACCCTGACCCGCGTTGAGCAGAGCGGCGCCGCCTTGGCGCTGGGAACCACCACGATCACCGGCCTGCACCCCAACGACTGGGTGTATTCATCGCCCCGCTCGGTGAGTGTGGTCGGGCGCGAGCAATTGGATCGAAACCCGCCCCGGCATGCCGCTGAAATGCTGGAGGAGGCACCGGGCGTCTACTCGGCGGTCAGCCAGCAAGACCCTGGCTTGTCGGTGAATATTCGCGGCATTCAGGACTACGGCAGGGTCAACATGTCGGTGGACGGCATGCGCCAGAACTATCAGCAAAGTGGCCACCAGCAACGCAACGGCACGCTGTATGTCGACCCGGAGTTGCTGTCTGAAGTGGTGATCGAGAAGGGCGCCACTTCGACGATGGGCGGGGCGGGAGTGATCGGCGGGGTCGCCAACTTTCGCACCGTGGAAGCGGCGGACCTGCTCAAGGGCGGCAAGGAAATCGGCGGGCGTATCCGCTTGACCACAGGGCTGGGCGGGCGCAGCAACGGCACGCACTTTATCGGCAGCTCGGCGTTTGCCGTGGGCACCGACGTGTGGGACATGTTGGTGGCGGCCAGTGAGCGCCACCTCGGTGACTATAAGCCCGGTACCAAGGGCAGCATTGGCGAGCTGCGCACCGGCAGTTCCTTCCTGCCGGCCAGTGAAGACCGGATCAAGCACTCCACTGTGGAATACACCGGTTCGGTCATGCGTTCGCGACTGCTCAAGCTGGGTCTCAACTTGCCGGTGGATCAGCGTTTGCAACTGAGCTACCTGACCACCGAAGTCGGCTACGACGACGTCAACATGATGACCGCCGAAAAAGCCCAGCTCTGGGAGAAGCTCGGCAGCAGCAATGTCACGGCACAGAACTTCGCGCTGGACTACAGCTACACGCCGGACAACCCGCTGATCGATTTCAAGGCCAAGCTGTATTACGTCGATACCCGCAATGATCAAACCACGCTGACCCGTGGCAGCAGCAAGGGCTACGACGTCACTTACCAGACCAACACCTATGGTTTCCAGGCGCAGAATGTTTCGACCTTTGCCTTGAGCGAACTGTCCGTGATCAAGGCCAACTATGGCCTGGAGTTTTTCTACGACAAGGTCCGCCCGGACTCCAACCAAATGGTGGCCGCCGACTCGGCCGTGACGGCCTCGGCGGCGGAAAGCATCACGCCCAGGGGCGACCGGGCGATGGGCAGCCTGTTCACTCGCCTGGACTACGACTACGACAATTGGCTGAACCTCAACGCCGGGTTGCGCTACGACCGCTATCGTCTGCGGGGCGAAACCGGTTTGAACACCCGTACGTTCATCATTGGCACCACGCGGCAGGTTGGCTTGCCCATGACGTATGACGTGGATCGGGAAGAGGGGCATTTTTCGCCGACCTTTGGCCTGTCGATCAAGCCCGGCGTGGACTGGCTGCAACTCTTTGCCACGTACGGCAAGGGCTGGCGCCCGCCGGCAGTCACCGAATCGTTGGTCAGCGGTCGGCCCCATGGCGGGGGCTCCGAGTCGATCTTCCCCAACCCCTACTTGAAGCCTGAGACGTCCACGTCCTGGGAGGTTGGCTTCAATGTATTGAAGGAGGACCTGCTGTTCTCCGAAGACCGTGTGGGCATGAAAGTGTCCTACTTCAACACCCGCGTGGACGACTTTTCCTATATGGCCCTGGGGGTGCAGCCGCCGGGTTATGGCATCGCCAATATCGGTAATGCGGCGTATGTGAATAACCTGGAGACCACCCGTTTTCGCGGCCTTGAATACCAGTTGGATTACGACGCCGGGTTCGCCTACGGCCAGTTCAACTACACGCGCATGCTCGGCAGCAATAAATTCTGCAGCAAGACCGCGTGGCTGGGCGGTGTGACCAAGATCCAGAAAGGGCCCGGCAGCCGGGCGCCAGTCACTGCGATGGTGCCCGACGATGTGGCCAATGCGGGGCAGAGCTGCAGTGCGATCCTGGGCTCCTCCGAGCACATGCCGATGGACCGCGGCACTGCGACGCTGGGCGCGCGCTTCCTTGAGCGTAAGTTGGATGTGGGCGTTCGCGCTCGCTATAGCGGCGGTTACTACGTCAAAGGCGGCGCGGGTGTGACCACCTCGCAAACCGGCGTTTACCCGGCCGACTGGAAGCCCTACACCGTCTATGACCTCTACAGCAGCTACCGCGCCACCGACCAGTTGACCCTGCGCCTGGCCATGGAAAACGTCACCGACCGCGCCTACCTGGTGCCGTTGGGCGACGTGTTGGCCTTCACCCTGGGGCGTGGGCGCACCTTGCAGGGCACCGTTGAATATCAGTTCTGACCGATTTTGCCCAGTGACGGGCAAAACCACAGCAGGCAGTGGCTTGCTGTGGAGATACCACCCCATGACTTGGAGTTTTGCATGAGCATTTCTATTTCATACAGCACGGCCTACGCCACTAACACCGTTGCCCAGTACCTGAGCGACTGGTCGGCTTACTTTGGTGACCTGAACCACCGTGAGGGTTCGGTCAAAGAAGGTTCGAACACTGGTGGTTTCAATCCTGGCCCGTTCGACGGCACCCAATACGGTGTGTCGAGCACTGTCAGCAACGCGGCAGTGGTTGCTAACGGTGACCTGCATTACACCTTGTTCAATCCGCCGTCGCACACCTTGTGGGGTTCGATCGACTCCCTGGACCTGGGCACTGTCCTGACGGGCGGTGCGGCCGGCGGTACCTACAGCCTCGCCGAGCAGGAAGTCAGCTTCACCAACCTGGGCCTGTCGAGCCTGCAATCCGAAGGCCGTGACGGCCAGGTGCACAAAATCGTGTACGGCCTGATGAGCGGCGACAGCTCGGCACTGGCGTCGGCGATCGACTCCCTGCTCAAGGACATCGACCCAAGCCTGTCGATCAACTCGACGTTCGACCAACTGGCGGCTGCCGGTGTGGCCCATGTGGATTCGGCTGCGGTCGCAGCGTCCGATGTGGCGCTGGTGGGCGTGCAAGATGTGCCTCAGGACTTCGCCCTGGCCGCTTAAGCAAAAAAGCGAATGGCAGATCGCTCTCCCATTCGCCGTTTTACACACCGCTGTCGCCAAGCCTTCTAACTCTTCAGCGACGGCGGTGCCGAATTCTGCGCAGCGTCGCTTTGCCTGTCAACGCAGCGGCGCTGCCCGCTCAACCCCATGAGAATCCCCAGATGCGCCACGCCGGCAACGAAACCCTGGCCGCCCTCACGGCCTATAAAAGTGGCTTCTTCAACATCGGCCTGTTCTCGGCGGTGATCAACCTGCTGATGCTCGCTCCGGCGCTGTACATGTTGCAGGTGTACGACCGGGTGCTGGCCTCGGGCAATGAGATGACCCTGTTGATGCTGACGCTGATGATCCTCGGCCTGTTCGGCCTGATGGGCGCGTTGGAATGGGTGCGCAGCCAGGTGGTGATCCGCCTCGGTACGCAGATGGACATGCGCTTGAACCAGCGGGTGTACGACGCCGCGTTCGAAGCGCAACTCAAGGGCGGCACCCAGGCGGCGGGCCAGGCGTTGCATGACCTGACCACGCTGCGCCAGTTCGCCACCGGCCAGGCGTTGTTCGCGTTCTTCGATGCACCTTGGTTTCCGGTGTACCTGCTGGTGATTTTTCTGTTCCATCCCTGGCTCGGTGTGTTGGCGCTGGTCGGCGCGCTGCTATTGATCGTGCTGGCATGGGTCAACCATCACGTCAGCCAGGCGCCGATGGCCTTGGCCAGCCAACTGTCCATCAGCGCCAGCCAGCAGGCCACGGCCAACCTGCGTAATGCCGACACCATCGAAGCCATGGGCATGCTCGCCACGTTGCGTGCGCGTTGGTTCGGCCAGCATCAGGCGTTTTTGGCGCAGCAGAACCTGGCGAGTGAGAAGACCGCCACCGTTACCGCGTGGTCCAAGGGCGTGCGCCTGGCGTTGCAATCCCTGGTGTTGGGCCTGGGCGCCCTGCTGGCAGTGCAGGGCGAAATCACGCCGGGGATGATGATTGCTGGCTCGATCCTGATGGGCCGCGTGCTGAGCCCTATCGACCAGTTGATCGGCGTGTGGAAACAGTGGGGTTCGGCGCGCCTGGCCTTCGATCGGTTGTCGCAGATGCTGGCGGCGAATCCCGCGCGCCCGCAGCGGATGGCGCTGCCGGTGCCCAAAGGCCAACTGAGCGTCGAACAAATCAGCGCCTGTGCCCCCGGCAGCCGTCGGCCCGCGCTGGCCAATCTGGGCTTTAATCTGGCCGCCGGCGAAGTCCTGGGCGTAATCGGGCCGTCGGGCTGCGGCAAATCAACCCTGGCGCGGATACTGGTAGGCGCTTGGGCGCCCCTGGCCGGCAAGGTGCGGCTGGACGGTGCCGATCTGGCCTTGTGGGATAAGCAGCAATTGGGCCCGCACATCGGCTATCTGCCTCAAGACATCCAGCTATTCGCCGGCAGCATCGCGGAAAACATCGCGCGGTTTGCTGAGGTCGATGCGGATAAAGTCCTCGCGGCTGCACAAATGGCTGGCGTGCATGAGCTGATCCTGCAACTGCCCCAAGGCTATGACACGCAATTGGGAGAGGGCGGCGCCGGGCTGTCCGGTGGCCAGAAGCAACGCGTCGCGCTGGCCCGTGCGCTGTACGGCCTGCCCGCGCTGATCGTGCTGGATGAGCCCAACGCCAACCTTGATGAAGTCGGCGAGCAAGCTCTGCTCCAAGCGATCACCCAGCTCAAGCAGCAGCGCCGAACAGTGATCCTGATCACCCACAAACCCAACGTACTGACACTGACCGACCAGTTGCTGATCCTCAAGGAAGGTCAGCTGCAGGCCTTCGGGCCGACGGCGCGTGTGCTGGAGGCACGGCAGAAACCGGCAGCGCCCAAGCCGGTATCGACCATGAGCATGAGCTACCGCCTCGGTGAAGGAAAACAGGCATGAACCAGAGCAAACCTGTGTTGGTCAGCGACGCACCAAGCAACGTGCTGGCGCTGGATGACAAAAAGTACTCGCGCCTGGGCTGGCTGTTGGTACTCGGCGGTTTTGCCGGCTTCCTCGGCTGGGCCGCGTTGGCACCGTTGGACAAGGGCGTGGCAGTGCCGGGCAAGGTCATGGTGTCGGGGCATCGCAAGACCGTGCAGCACCCGGCCGGGGGCATTGTCGAGCGTATCGACGTGCGCGACGGTGACGTGGTTAGCGCGGGCCAGGTGTTGTTGCGCTTGAAGGAAACCCCGTTGCGCGGGCAGATGCAGTCCCTGCGCAGCCAGTACCTGGCGTCCCTGGCCAGCGAGGCGCGCTTGAGTGCCGAAAGTGAAGGGTGGTCGGCGATCACCTTCGGCCCCGAATTGCTCAACGATCCGGAGGCGGCGGCCACCCTGAGCCTGCAACGGCAGTTGTTCAATAGCCGCGCCCAGGCCTTGGCCACCGAGCAACAAGGCCTGCGTGAAACCATCGCCGGGGCCGAGTCGCAACTGCGGGGCACGCGGGATTCGCAAGCAAGCAAAGTCCAGCAGCGCGCGGCGTTGAATGAGCAACTGCAGGGCCTGCGTGAGTTGGCGCGCGAGGGGTACATTCCACGTAATCGCCTGCTCGACAGTGAGCGACTGTACTCACAGATCGACGGCGCCATCGCCGAGGACTACGGCCGCATCGGCCAACTGCAACGCCAAGTGATGGAACTGCGCCTGCGCATCCGCCAGCTCGGCGAAGACTTTCAGAAAGACCTGCGCGGCCAGTTGGCCGAGACCCGCACCCGCAGCGATGACCTGCGCAATCGCCTGGCGTCGGCCGAGTTCGAATTGGCCAACAGCCTGGTGCGTGCGCCCGCAAGCGGCGTGGTGGTGGGGTTGGACGTTTACACCGAAGGCGGCGTGATCAAGCCCGGCCAGGCGCTGATGGACATCGTGCCCCAGGGCGAGCCCTTGCTGGTGGAGGCGCGGGTGCCGGTGCAGATGGTCGACAAGGTGCACCCCGGCCTGCCGGTGGAACTGATGTTCTCGGCCTTCAACCAGTCCACCACACCTCGGGTGGCCGGCGAGGTGACATTGGTCTCGGCGGACCGCCAGGTCGATGAGCGCACCGACGAGCCCTATTACACGCTGCGCGCCCAAGTCAGCGCGGCCGGCATGCAGCAATTGGACGGCGTGCAGATCCGCCCGGGCATGCCGGTGGAAACCTTCGTCAAGACCGGCGAGCGCTCGATGCTCAACTACCTGTTCAAACCCCTGATGGATCGCACTCATATGGCCCTGGTGGAAGAATGAAGGCGCTGTTGTTGACCTTGTGTTTCGGTTGTTCCTCGGCGGCGCATGCCATGGGTTTGCTGGATGCCTACGACTTGGCCCTACGCAATGATCCGACGTTTCAGGCCGCGATACAGGAGCGTGAAGGCGGTGAAGAAAACCGTGCGATCGGTCGGGCCGCGTTGTTGCCGAACTTGTCGTGGAGCTATAACAACTCGCGCAACGAGTCCGAAGTGACGGCGGGAGATGTCAAAAGCGACCGTGATTACCGCAGTTATGCGTCGACCCTGACCTTGCAGCAACCGCTGCTGGATTACGAAGCCTACGCGCGTTTTCGTCAGGGCACCGCCCAGGCGTTGATGGCCGACGAGCGCTTTCGCGGCAAGAGCCAGGAACTGGCGGTGCGGGTGCTCAATGCTTACAGCCAGGCGTTGCTGGCCCAGGAGCGTATCGAGTTGAGCCGTGCACAGAAACGCGCGTATGCCGAGCGCCTGCAACTCAATGACCGCCTGCTCAAAGGCGGCGAAGGCACGCGCACCGATGTGCTGGAAACTCAGGCGCGGCTGAGCCTGGCCCAGGCCGAAGAAATCGAATCGCAAGACGCCCAGGACAGTGCCCTGCGCGAGCTGGAAGCCATTGTCGGCCAACCGCTGCAAATCGAAGAACTGGCGCCGCTGACGCGCCAATTCGAGATTGCGCCCCTGGAGCCCAACCGTTTCGAGACCTGGCGTGAACTGGCCATGGCCAACAACCCTGAACTCAAATCCCAGCACCACGCCTTGGACGTGGCCTCCTATGAAGTGGAGCGCAAACGCGCTGGTCACCTGCCCAAGGTCAGCCTGTACGCCACCAGCCGCCAGACCAACTCCGACTCGGAAAGCAGCTACAACCAAAAGTACGACACCAACACCGTCGGCATCCAGGTCAGCCTGCCGCTGTTTGCCGGTGGCGGCGTATCGGCCTCCACGCGGCAGGCGGCGAACCAGCTGTCCCAGGCCCAGTACGAGCTGGACGCGCAAACCTCGGCCACGCTGGTGGAGTTGCGCAAACAGTTCAACCTCAACACCAGCGGCGCGGCCAAAGTGCGTGCTTATGAAATGGCCGTCAGCTCTGCCACGGCTTTAGTCGCTGCGACGAAAAAGAGTGTGGCCGGCGGTGAGCGGGTCAACCTCGACGTGCTCGACGCAGAACAACAACTCTTCACCGCCCGCCGCGACCTGGCAAACGCGCGACATGCGTATCTGCTGGCGAGGATCCAGCTGAAGTATTACGCGGGGTTGCTGAGCGAGCAGGACTTGCGGGCCTTGGCGGGGTATTTCCAGCCTTCGGCATGAGTGGTTACAACCCGGCATTCGCCGGGTTTTTTGTGCTTACTAATCTGTGAATCAGCTTCGGGAAATGGAGCCGGTTGTCGGGTGACAGAGGAAAATTGTTACCAGGCGGAAAATAACCTAACGGATGGGTTACGATGAGAGTAGGCACTTACAAAGGATATGTGATTTCGGTGTTTATCAGGGATGAGCACTGCCCGCCCCATGTGCATGTGTGGGGGAACGAATGGGATGCGCGTTTTCGTTTCAGCTTTCTGCATGGGGAAGTGGAGTTGTGGGACGTAGAGCCTGAGCGACGGCAACCACCCATGGCGGTTTTGAAAGAAATACGCGGGGCGATCATGCAGCGGCACTACCTGGCGCGGGCACGCAGGATCTGGTGGGAATACCTGCAGACGGTCTGCCTGGAGAATCACTCCTGGGATTGGGAGGCGCGCGAGGTGTTGCCTGGGCTCATCATTCAGCCGGGTGTTTATGTGATCGCGCGCGCCCGGCACGATGTTGTGGGGCAGAAAACAATTTTGAACCTGGTCAGGGCGCCGGGTTTTGTGGAGATTGAACTATGAAGCAAATCGTAAAAGCCAAAGCCGTACCCTATAAACCACTCACTGAGGCCGACGTCGAAAAGGCGATAGCCCGAGGGCGCAAGACACGGCACCTTTATGCCCGCGCCAGTTCTGTGCGTTATGAAGACAACTGCATTTCCATCGGCTTCAGCGACGGCAGTCGCGTTGTACTGCCGGTGGCTGGCCTGCCCGAGTTCGCGGGGTTTTCCTTGGAGGACTTTGCGCAACTGGAAGTCGGCTTTGGCGGCAAGGCGCTGTGCTGTGAGGCCCAGGACCTGGATGTTTCGGTCACGGGCCTGATCGCCACCAGCAAACCGCTGATGGACCTGGCCACCAGCCTGGTCGCCTCGCGCAATGGCCGCAAAAGCAGCGCTGCCAAAGCCGCCGCCGCCCGCGCCAATGGCAAGAAGGGCGGACGGCCGCGCAAGAAAGAACCAGAGGACGTTGAGTTACCGCCGGGTCAATAACACCCCAGACTCCATATGGTGGGTCCACGGGAACTGGTCAAACAGCGCACACTGGGTAATCTTGTGCGTGTCGTGCAGTTGCGCAATATTCGCCGCCAAGGTCTCCGGGTTGCAGGAGATGTACAGGATGTTGTCGAAGCGTCGGGTCAGTTCGCAGGTGTCCGGATCCATGCCGGCGCGCGGTGGGTCGACGAAGACGCTGCCGAATTCGTAACTCTTCAAATCGATACCGTGCAGGCGACGAAACGGACGCACTTCGTTCAGCGCTTCGGTGAGTTCTTCGGCAGAGAGACGCACCAGCGTGACGTTATCTACCGCGTTTTCATCGAGGTTGCTCAGGGCTGCATTCACTGAGGTCTTGCTGATTTCGGTAGCCAGTACTTTGCGTACACGCGTAGCCAGGGGCAGGGTGAAGTTGCCGTTGCCGCAATACAACTCCAGCAGATCATCCGGGCGATCACCCAGGGCTTCATAAGCCCAGTTGAGCATCTTCTGGTTCACCGTGCCGTTGGGCTGGGTGAAGGCGCCCTCAGGTTGGCGGTAGCTGAAAGTGCGGCCGCCGACGTCGAGTTTTTCCACCACGTAGTCATGGCCAATCACATCGCGCTTGCCCTTGGAGCGGCCGATGATGCTGACATTCAAGTCAGCCGCCAGCTGGTTTGCGGCGGTGTGCCAATGCTCGTCCAGCGGGCGGTGATAGCACAGGGTGATCATCGCGTCGCCGGCCAGGGTGGTGAGGAACTCCACCTGGAACAGCTTGTGGCTCAGGGCTGCACTGGCTTGCCAGGCGGCCTTGAGTTGCGGCATCAACTGGTTGATGCGCAGGCTGGCGATGGGGAATTCTTCGATCAGGATCGGCGTGCGCTTGTCGTCCTGGGAGAACATCGCGTAGTGGCGCTCACCGCCTTCGCGCCACAGGCGGAACTCCGCGCGCAGGCGGAAGTTCTGCAGCGGCGAGTCGAAGACCTGCGGCTCTGGCGCGTCGAACGGGGCCAGAAGGTCACGCAAACGCGTGACCTTGTCTTGCAGTTGAGCGGTGTAGCTTGCGGCGTCAAAAGTCATGCGTTGAACCAGCCCAGCTTGATCACAAACAGAATCGACAGAATCACCAGTGCCGGGTTCAGCTCACGGTAGCGGCCCGAAAGCAGCTTGATGGCGGTCCAGGCGATGAAACCGAAGGCGATGCCGTTGGCAATGGAATAGGTGAAAGGCATTGCCAGGGCGGTGACCACCACTGGCGCTGCAACCGTGATGTCGTCCCAGTCGATTTCCGCCAGGCCCTGGGTCATCAGCACCGCCACGAACAGCAGTGCTGGCGCGGTGGCGTAGGCCGGTACGCTGGCGGCCAGTGGCGAGAAGAACAACGCCAGCAGGAACAGGACCGCGACCACGATGGCGGTCAAGCCGGTACGGCCACCAGCGCTCACGCCCGCAGCCGATTCGATGTAGCTGGTGGTGGTCGAAGTACCCAGCAGTGAGCCGGCCATGGCGGCGGTACTGTCGGCGATCAGTGCACGGCCCATTTTTGGCATATGGCCGTCCTTGCCCATCAGGCCGGCACGCTTGGCCACGCCGATCAGGGTGCCGGAGTTATCGAACAGGTCCACGAACAGGAACGCGAAGATCACACTGACCAAGCCGATATCCAACGCGCCTTTGATATCCAGCTGCAGGAAGGTCGGGGCCAAGGACGGTGGTACCGAGGTCACACCGATGAACGGGGTGAAGCCCAATACGATGGAGGCGATGGTCACCGCCAGGATGCCGATCAGCACCGCACCGCGCACGGCCAGGGCCTCCAGTGCAACGATCAGCACGAAACCGAGGGTAGCCAGGATCGGCGCAGGTTGTTTCAGGTCGCCCAGGCCGACCATGGTGGCTGGGTTGCTGACCACGATCCCGGCGTTATGCAGGGCGATCAATGCCAGGAACAGGCCGATACCGGCGGCAATCGCCGAGCGCAGCGGCAGTGGGATAGCATTGATGATCCATTCACGAATACGGAAAATCGACAGCAGGAAGAACAGCACCGCCGAGATAAACACCGCACCCAGCGCAACCTGCCAGGTATGGCCCATGTGCAGGACTACGGTGTAGGTAAAGAAGGCGTTGAGGCCCATGCCGGGCGCGAGGGCAATCGGGTAGTTGGCGATCAGGCCCATCACGGTCGAACCGATGGCGGCCGCCAGGCAGGTCGCGACGAACACCGCGCCTTTGTCCATGCCGGTCTCGCCGAGGATGCTCGGGTTCACGAATAGAATGTAGGCCATGGCCAGGAATGTCGTGATGCCCGCGAGAATCTCGGTGCGCACGTTGGTGTTGTGTGCCTTGAGTTGAAACAGCTTTTCCAGCATGCCTGCTCCCAGTGACGCGCTGTGGCGTCGTGATTTGTTGACCTCTAAGTCAAAGCACAAACTGCGCCAAGCGCCTGTGGTTTCAGAGAGGATCGGAAAAAGCGGCGCATCATACCAGCAGCCGAGGCCTTGAGGCATACTGCGCCGACGTTTAAACCAAGGTCATTTGCAGCATGAAAAACGCCAGCCCGTGGAGTCTAGCCCTGATCCCCTGTATCAGCCTGTTGCTCGGCGCAGCACCGGCCTGGGGCGCAGCTGCACCGCCGTTGAGCGAAGTGCGTGTGTTCCAGGTCGAGTCGGCAGCGTGTAAGGAAAGCATCCCCGAGCGCGCGCAGAGCACACAGATGTGTACGCACCGTGGGCCTACCAAGGTGTCAGTCATGGAAGTCGGCCTGGGCAACAACCCCATGGGCCGTTTTAATGGCGCAGAGCTCAATGGGCAGCGCACTGCGGTCTGCCAGGTGGGCAACATCAGCGAGGCCTGCAATGGGGCCGGCACGCTGATGGGCTACATCTATGTGTTTGACCTGAACGTGGAGGCCCAGGGCTGGTTCCAATACAGCAATTCCTCGATCAACCCCCCGCAGAACACCCTGACGACGCTGCTCAATATCCGCTGATCAATCACCTTGAACGCTCATTACCCCGGGAAGTCGTACCCCTGAGACGGCGATTTCCCTGAACGCCGCGGATGTCCACCAACCCGTGAGGTGTTTATGAGCGCAACCCCCAATGGCGCGGCGGCCCAACCGTTCGTCAGCCACTCGATACGTCTGAGCCTCAATGGCCAGGATCGCCAACTGGATGTATTGCCCTGGACCACATTGCTCGACCTTCTGCGCGAGCAACTCGACCTTGTCGGCAGCAAAAAAGGCTGCGACCACGGCCAATGCGGGGCCTGCACGGTGTTGCGCGATGGCAAGCGGATCAATGCCTGCCTGACCCTGGCGGTGATGTGCGACGGCGCTGAGCTGACCACTATCGAAGGCCTGGCCGACGGCGACCAACTGCATCCGATGCAGCAGGCGTTTATCAAGCACGACGCCTTCCAGTGCGGCTACTGCACCCCCGGCCAGATCTGTTCCGCCGTGGGCCTGGCCAATGAAGGCCGTGCCCACGACACCGCACAAATCCAGGAACTGATGAGCGGCAACCTGTGCCGCTGTGGCGCCTACAGCAATATCCGCGATGCCATCGAGGAAGTCCTGGAGGGCAAATCATGAACCCCTTCCATTACAGCAGGCCGACCGGCGTGCAGGAGGCCGTGCACCTCAGCAGCGCTGCATCGCGTTTTATTGCCGGGGGTACCAACCTGCTGGACCTGATGAAAGAAAACATCAGTCGCCCCGATCACCTTATCGATATCACCGGCCTGCCGCTGCATGACATTCAGCAAACCGCCGCTGGCGGACTGTTGATCGGTGCCCTGGTCAGCAATGCCGACCTGGCCTGGCACCCGCTGATCGAACAACGTTATCCATTGCTGTCCCAGGCCATCCTCGCTGGTGCCTCGCCGCAGTTGCGCAATATGGCCAGTACCGGCGGCAACCTGTTGCAACGCACCCGTTGCTACTACTTCTATGACGCCACGGTGCCTTGCAACAAACGCGAGCCCGGTAGCGGCTGCCCGGCACGCACTGGTCTGAATCGCATTCATGCCATCCTTGGCGCCAGTGAACAGTGCGTCGCGACGCACCCTTCCGACATGTGCGTGGCGTTGGCGGCGTTGGAAGCGCGGGTGCATGTGGAAGGACGTGCAGGTGCTCGCGTTATCGAGTTTGCCGACTTCCATCGCCTGCCCGGCGATGCGCCGCAGCGTGACAACCAATTGGCTGACGATGAGCTGATTACCGCCATCGAACTGCCCGCCGACAATCTGGCAAACCACAGCAACTACCTGAAAATTCGTGACCGCGCTTCCTATGCGTTCGCCCTGGTGTCCGTCGCTGCAGCTTTGGAGCTGGACGGCGACCGTATCGTCGACGCACGTCTGGCCCTGGGTGGCGTAGCCCATAAACCCTGGCGTGATCGCGCGGTGGAAGCCGCGCTGATCGGCCAGCTCGTCAGCCGCGAAACCTTCAGCCACGCCGCCGACGCGCTGCTGCAAGACGCAGAACCTCTGGAACACAACGGCTACAAGATCAAGTTGGCGCGCCGGGGCATCATTCGTGCCCTGAGTGACGCCGCTGTTGCAGGAGAACGCCCATGACCACCATCGGCAAACCCTTGGACCGGGTCGACGGTCTGCTCAAGGTCACAGGCAAAGCGCGTTACGCTGGTGAGTTTCCCGAGGACGGCCTGCTGCATGGCAGCGTGGTGTCCAGCACCGTCGCCAAGGGCCGCGTGCTGCGTATCGACGCTTCCAGGGCGTTGGCGCTGCCGGGGGTGGTGGCGGTAATTGATCACCTCAACCGGCCAAGAATCGCCAGCTACGACGACGCTTTCCAGGACGCCGACGCCGCCGACGGCTCGCCGTTTCGTCCGCTCTACAACGACCGCGTGCTGTACAGCGGCCAGCCCCTGGCCCTGGTGATCGCCGACAACCTTGAGCTGGCGCGGCATGCCGGCTCTCTGGTGGAGATCGAGTACGAAACCGAAGCCTTCGAAACCGACCTGCTGGCCATGCAGCAACAGGCTCACGCCTCGCCGCAAACCCCGCCCAAACCCCGCGGTGACTTCCAGGCAGTATGGATCGACGCGGCCGTCAGCCTGGACGTGCACTACAGCACGCCCATCGAACACCACAACCCGATGGAACCCCACGCCAGCACGGTGCTGTATCAGCCGGACGGCACCCTGCATATCCATGACAAGACCCAGGGCCCGCAGAACTGTCAGGCCTATGTGCAAAAAGTTTTCGGCCTGGAGAAAAGCCAGGTGCGCATCTTTGCCGCGTTTGTCGGCGGCGCGTTTGGTTCCGGCCTGCGTCCGCAGTACCAATTGCCGCTGGCAGTGATGGCCTCGTTGGCGCTCAAGCGTTCGGTGCGGGTAACGCTGACTCGCCAGCAAATGTTCACGTTCGGCTATCGCCCGCGCACTCTGCAGCGCCTGCAACTCGGCGCTGCCGCTAATGGGCGCCTGCTGGCGTTGGGGCACACCGCCATTGGCCAGACTTCGCGTTTCGAAGACTTCAGTGAACACGTCGTGGAATGGAGCGGCATGCTCTACCACTGCGACAACGTGCAGCTTACTTATAAGTTGGTGCCCCTGGACGTGTTCACGCCTTTGGACATGCGCGCGCCGGGCGCCGCCCTCGGCGTGATCGGCCTGGAGTGCGCCATGGACGAGCTGGCCTGCGCACTGGGGATGGACCCGGTGCAACTGCGGCTGATCAACTACGCCGAGCGCAACCAGAACGAAGACAAGCCCTGGTCGAGCAAAGCCCTGCGCGAGTGTTACCGCGAAGGCGCCGAGCGTTTTGGCTGGGGCCAGCGCAACCCGGAACCGCGCAGCATGCGCGACGGCCGCCAGTTGATCGGTTGGGGCATGGCCGGCGGCGTGTGGGAAGCCATGCAGATGAAGGCCAGCGCCAAGGCGCACATCGATGCGCAGGGCAAACTGACCGTCAGCAGCGCCACCACCGATATCGGCACCGGTACGTACACGGTGATGACCCAGATCGCGGCGCAGGCCAGCGGTGTGGCGGTGGAAGATGTGGCGTTTCTGCTGGGCGACTCATCATTGCCCACCGCGCCGTTGCAGGGCGGTTCATTCACGGTGTCCTCCGTCGGCACTGCCGTGCAGCAAGCCTGCGAGGCCTTGAATGCCAAGCTGCTGAACATCGCACGGCAGACTTACCCGGTGTTCAAGGACGCCGAAGCCGTGCGCTTCGAAGACGGTCTACTGCATACCGGCGACGTGAGTGTGTCGCTGGCGCAGTTGGTCAAGGACAGCGGCGAAGACGCGCTGCAAGTGCAGGTCGACAGTGAGCCCGACAAAAAACGCGAGGGCTACAGCACCGCCACTCACTCAGCCGTCTTCGTCGAGGTGCAAGTGGACGAAGACCTGGGCACCATCAAGGTCCGCAGGGTGGTCAGCGCGATTGCCGCCGGACGTGTGGTCAACCCGAAGATGGCCCGTAGCCAGATCGTCGGCGGTGTCGTATGGGGCATCGGCATGGCATTGCATGAAGAAACCCAGATCGACCATCAGCTGGGGCGCTACATGAACCACAGCCTGGCGGAGTACCACATTCCGGTTAACGCCGATATTGGCGACATTGACGTGGTGTTTGTCGAAGAACACGACGAGATCGTCAACGCCCTGGGGTCCAAGGGTGTTGGGGAGATCGGTATCGTCGGGGTGGCAGCGGCGGTGGCCAATGCGATTTATCACGCCACCGGCAAGCGGGTGCGAGAGTTTCCCATCACCCTCGACAAGGTGCTCTAGACCTTCGCTTGTTCTTCCACGGGCACATGCATGCGGTCACGGTTGGCCAGGGTCGGGAACAGCTTGATCCAGACCCCGGTCACCACCAGCGTACCGATCCCGCCCATGACCACGGCGGGCACGGTGCCGAACCAGTGGGCGGTAATCCCGGATTCGAACTCGCCCAACTGGTTGGACGCGCCGATAAACAGGCCGTTGACCGCACTGACCCGCCCGCGCATCTCATCCGGCGTCTCCAGCTGCACGAACGAGGCGCGGATCACCATGCTGATCATGTCCGCCGCGCCCAGCACCACCAGCACCGCCAGGGAGAACCAGAACGAGGTGGACAGGCCAAAGGCGATGGTCGCCACGCCGAACACGCCGACGGCCGTGAACATCACGCGGCCCACATGGCGGTCCACGGAAAACCGCGCCAGCCACAGCGACATCAATAACGCGCCCACCGCCGGCGCCGAACGCAGCAGGCCCAGGCCCCAGGCGCCGGTCAACAGGATGTCTTTGGCAAACACCGGCAGCAACGCGGTGGCGCCACCCAGCAGCACGGCGAACAGGTCGAGCGAGATGGCACCGAGGATATCCGGGCGGCTGCGGATGAAGCGGATACCAGCCAGCAGAGAATCCAAGGTGGCCTTGCCTTTGTTGAGTGGTGTCTGGCGGGCGGGCAGGTTGAGGGTCAGCATGCAGGCGATGAGGTACAGCACTACCGTGGGGCCATAGACCCAGACGCTGCCAAACGCGTACAGCAAACCGCCGAGGGCGGGTGCGACGATGGTTGCCAGTTGCTGGGCCGACTGCGAGGAGGCCACGGCTCGCGGGAATAAAATGCTGGGGACGATGCTGGGCAGCATCGCCTGGGTGGTGGGCATTTCAAACGAACGCGCGGCACCGAGCAGGAAGGCGAGGATGAAGATCATCTCGCGGGTCACATTGCCGGTCAGCCCGCCGATGGCCAGGCTCAAGGCAATCAGTGCCTGCACGGTCTGGCAGATGGCGGCGACCTTGCGCCGTTCATAGCGGTCTGCCACATGCCCGGTGTGCAACATGAACAGTACGCGAGGCACGAATTCCACCAGGCCGACCAAGCCCAGGTCCAGCACATTGCCGGTCAGTTGATAGAGGTTCCAACCGATAGCCACCGTGAGCATCTGAAAACCGCTGGCGGTAAAGATGCGCGCCAGCCAGAACGCGATGAAAGGGCGGTGGTTACGCAACAACAACGCGGGTTCACTAGGCATCGGGGATTCAGGTCAGGGCCGGAGGGAGCGCCGAGATTATCATCAAGTTGTAACAGATAGTTGCAAGAACTGATCTGAGGCAGTCTGTCACGCGGCAAAAGACCACACAGTTCAATCCCGAAAATGGGACTACTCTTTCAGCAATGCTTGATCCAGATCAATGTCCGCCTGGGCATCGATCTGGCGGCCTTAGGGCCAGATTCCCTACGCGGTGGGTTAAAAAAAGAAACGAATTGAAATTCGCCAGACTCCATATCCGTGGGGGCAGTGGGTGCAGGCTCCCGCCAGCAGCCGGTATTACCTGACAGAGGAAGACTTATGTTCGGTTTGGAGGCGCTAGATCTCGCCCGAATTCAATTCGCGTTCACCATCTCTTTCCACATCCTGTTCCCGGCGATCACCATCGGCCTGGCCAGTTACCTCGCGGTGCTGGAAGGCTTGTGGCTCAAGACGCACAACGACACCTACCGTGACCTCTACCATTTCTGGTCGAAGATCTTTGCCGTCAACTTCGGCATGGGCGTGGTCTCCGGGTTGGTCATGGCCTACCAGTTCGGCACTAACTGGAGCCGTTTCTCAGACTTCGCTGGCGCCGTCACCGGGCCGCTTCTTACATACGAAGTGCTCACGGCCTTCTTCCTCGAGGCCGGTTTCCTGGGCGTAATGCTGTTTGGCTGGAACAAGGTGGGGCGCAATCTGCACTTCTTCTCCACCGTGATGGTGGCCGTCGGTACGCTGATTTCCACGTTCTGGATCCTCTCGTCCAACAGCTGGATGCAGACGCCACAGGGCTTTGAAATCATTGATGGCCGTGTGATCCCGACCGATTGGTTCGCCGTGGTCTTCAACCCCTCGTTCCCTTATCGCCTGGCGCACATGGCCACGGCGGCGTTCGTAGCGACTGCGTTCTTCGTCGGCTCCTCGGCGGCTTGGCACTTGCTGCGCGGCAAGGACAACCCGGCGATCCGCAAAATGCTCTCGATGGCCATGTGGATGGCCCTGATCGTCGCGCCTATCCAGGCGGTGATCGGTGACTTCCACGGGCTGAATACCTTGAAGCACCAGCCGGCGAAAATCGCCGCGATTGAAGGTCACTGGGAAAACATCGGCAACGAACCGACGCCATTGATCTTGTTCGGTTGGCCGGACATGAAGGAGGAAAGGACCAAGTACGCCGTCGAGATCCCGTACTTGGGCAGCCTGATCCTCACCCACTCGTTGGACAAACAAGTGCCGGCGCTCAAGGAATTCCCACCGGAAGACCGCCCTAACTCGACCATCGTGTTCTGGTCGTTCCGGGTCATGGTCGGCCTGGGCTTCCTGATGATTTTCACCGGTCTGTTCAGCCTCTGGCTGCGCCGGGGCGACAAGATGTACACATCCAAACCGTTCCTCTACCTGGCGTTGTGGATGGGGCCGTCGGGCCTGATCGCGATTCTTGCCGGCTGGTTCACCACCGAGATCGGCCGTCAGCCGTGGGTGGTGTATGGCTTGATGCGCACGGCGGATGCTTCATCCGGGCATAGCCTGGCGCAGATGACGATCACCCTGGTGTTGTTCGTGGTGGTGTACTTCGCGCTGTTCGGCGCAGGCCTGGGCTACATGATGCGCCTGGTGCGCAAAGGCCCTGTGACCCACGAAAGCACCGAGCCAACCCACGGTGGCCCTGGCCAGAAACGCACACCGGCCCGTCCGTTGTCCGCCGCCGATGATGATGGCAACGATGACGACCGCACCCACATCCAGCACAAGGGGCATTGAGATGGGTATTGATCTTCCGCTGATCTGGGCCGTGATCATTATCTTCGGCATCATGATGTACGTGGTCATGGACGGCTTCGACCTGGGTATCGGCATCCTGTTTCCGTTTATCCCCGGCAAGACCGACCGTGACGTGATGATGAACACCGTGGCCCCGGTGTGGGACGGCAACGAAACCTGGCTGGTATTGGGCGGCGCGGCGTTGTTTGGCGCATTCCCGCTGGCCTATTCGGTGGTGTTGTCGGCGCTGTACCTGCCGCTGATCCTGATGCTGATCGGGCTGATCTTCCGTGGCGTGGCGTTCGAGTTCCGCTTCAAGGCCAAGGACCATAAGCGTCACCTGTGGGACAAGGCGTTTATCGGCGGTTCGCTGGCGGCGACGTTCTTCCAAGGCGTGGCACTGGGGGCGTTTATCGACGGCATTCCCGTGGTGAATCGCCAGTTTGCCGGTGGTTCACTGGACTGGGCCACGCCGTTCACGATGTTCTGTGGCGTGGCGCTGATCGTGGCCTATGCCTTGCTCGGCTGCACTTGGCTGATCATGAAGACCGAAGGCCCGTTGCAGGAAAAGATGCACGACCTGGCACGGCCACTGGCCTTTGTGGTGTTGGCGGTGATCGGCATCGTGAGCATCTGGACGCCATTGACGCACCCGGAAATCGCCTCGCGCTGGTTCACCCTGCCGAATCTGTTCTGGTTCCTGCCGGTTCCGATCCTGGTGCTTGTGACCATGTACGGGCTGATCCGCGCGGTGGCGCGTAATGCGCACTACACGCCATTCCTGCTGACGCTGGTGCTGATTTTCCTGGGCTACAGTGGCTTGGGCATCAGCCTGTGGCCGAATATCATTCCGCCCTCCGTGTCGATCTGGGACGCCGCCGCACCGCCGCAGAGCCAGGGCTTCATGTTGGTCGGCACCTTGTTCATCATCCCGTTCATCCTGGGCTACACCTTCTGGAGCTACTACGTGTTCCGCGGCAAGGTCACCCACGAAGACGGTTATCACTAGGAGGGGCGTTTCATGTCCGGCAAACCTTCGTTGCACGAGATCGAACAGGCCGAGAAACAGCCGTTGTGGCGGCGCCTGGGGTGGCTGGTGATGATCTGGACCGGCAGCGTGCTGGCCCTGTTTGTCGTGGCCAGCCTGATGCGCATGTTCATGAATGCGGCCGGCTTGACCACCCACTGACATCCCGATCCGGGCCTGACGGCTCGGCTTTCCAACCCTGCTTTTCGCGAGAGAAGCAGGGTTTTTTTATTTACGGGGTTTATTTACGGGCTTTGAGGATCACGAACTTTGGCGTGGTGGCGACTTGCTCGACACCCCGGAATAAGCGCGCCAGTTTGGTGTGATAACCCAGATGGCGGTTGCCGACTATAAAAAGGGCACCGCCCACCACCAGCGCTTCACGCGCCTGCTGGAACATGCGCCAGGCGAGGAAGTCACCGACCACCTGTTGTTGATGGAAGGGTGGGTTGCACAGAACGACGTCCAGTGAACCGGGTTCCTGGCCGGCAAGGCCATCGGCGGCGCGTATGACTACGTCGCGCGCCCCGAGAGCGGCTTGCCAGTTTTCGGCCGCCGATTGCACGGCCATATAGGACTCATCCACCAAAGTGTAATGCGCTTCGGGGTTTTGCAGTGCGCTGGCAATCGCCAGGACACCATTGCCGCAGCCCAGGTCCGCGACACGGGCGTTGCCCAGGTTTTTCGGTAGGTGGGGCAGGAACGCGCGGGTGCCGATGTCCAGGCTTTCGCGGCAGAACACGTTGGCGTGGTTCAGCACTTCGATCGCCGGCGTGTCCAGGGTGTAGCGGGTGGGGTAGGGCGAGCTGGCTGCCGGGCGCTCTTGCGCCGTGGCAATCAGCAGTCGCGCCTTTTTCACCGCAAGCGACGCCTGCATCGTCCCGATGTAACGCTCCAGTAATTCGCCAGCGGCCCTAGGTAAGTGCTTGATCATCGCCCCGGCGATAACTTGAGCTCCGGGCGCGAGTTGTCCCTGCAGGCGGATCAGTTGCTCTTCCAGCAGCGCCAGGGTTTTCGGTACGCGGATCAGCACACAGTCGAAAGGCCCAGCCGGAACCTGGCTGGCGGGGATGAATGCCACTGCATCAAACGCCTTGCCGTTACGTACCAGGTTCTTCTCCAGGCCCTGAGCAGCCAGGAACGAATCACCGCTGGACGTGACCTGAACCTGCCCCTGAAGGCTGGCCGCCAGCGCGCCGAAGCTGTCATTGAGCACCAGCACGCGAGTCGCAGCAGTCGGTTGCTGCTCGGCCAGATGGTTGAGCAGGTATTCGTCGGCGGCATCGAAGGCTTGCAGAGGATCGTTATGTTGCTCTGGCTGACGGATCAGGTCGAGTTGGGCGAAGGGGCTTTCGAGCAGGGGCATGGCGGGGGAGGCTCTGGGTCGTCGATGGGAGTTCTGCAATCGCTGCAGAACCCTCTGAGTGAACTACGGTGCGGGCCGGGGGGCAGCATCAACACTCAGAATTGACTGTAAATGTTACTTTTTTTCCAGAGGGATTACATGCGGTGTTTCCAGGCGATTAAAAACAGCCCATTTGGGATGCCCTGAGGACTGCGGCGATCTTGTTATTGACCCCCAGTTTCTTGAGTGCACCGGCGATGTGAAACCCTATCGTACGCTCTGACAGGCACAGGATTGTGGCGATTTCTGCGGCGGTCTTGCCTAAACCTGACCATCTGAGGATTTCTGTTTCTCACGGGGTCAGCTTGCATGGCTCTTTGAAACTGGGTTCGTCGGCAAATTTCTGTGCCACCACCGCATGCAGGGCATGACACAGCCACAGCACCTGGCCGGCTTTTTCATACAACTCCTCCGGGCTGACTTCACCTTTACTACGGCCCAAGGTCAGCATGCTGAAGACACCCTGGAAATCATGTACTGCTTGAGTCCAGCCTAGGTGTACGCCATGGGATTGGGCCAGTTGCCATAAACTGGGCGCGGCACCAAATGCCTTTTCTTCCCAGAGGATGGGCAATACGCAACGTTTGCAGTGGGCTACAACCGGGTCTACATCGAAAAAGTGTGCTTGTTTGTAGATATCATTCCATTCATTCGGATAGTTATTTATGTGAATTGGTTTCGTTTGGTTATTGGGTAGTTGAGAACTCATCGTAAAGGAACAAAATTGGAAGCCAAGTTCTAACGTGTGATTGAGGGCCATTTCAAAAACACTGGTTATCTGGTTCTCGCCTTCCAGTTTTGGGAGCCTTGTATTGCGCCAGCTAATCATCGGTCACTCTCCATGAGATGCTACTGGCTGCGGGTACGTCCTTACCCCCGCAGCTGCACGAGACTGATTGTAGGATATGGCCTACATATTTAAGTGAAAAAAGTTAAAAATTTTTTGTTTTGAAGAAGTCCCGCGTTGTGCAAAGAGTAAAAGTTTGTATAGGTTGCGCGCGTGTTTAATCTTTTTAATACAAATTAGAGAGTTGTCAGTGCTGTCAAATTGATGGCTATTAAAAACACTGCATCATCTGATAGGTCACTTAGTGTTTGCTAATAGCCAAATGGTTAGTCTCGGTCCATATACCGACGCCTTGACAAGCGCGAATGCCAGTACAAATCAGCGGTGTTTGCGCTCGTCACTTTGAGGGACACTAGGGCACCTGTAGAACGGAGCCCCCCATGACCGCCAGCGCTGAGAAATTTACCCGCCAGACCTTGCTCGACGTGCAATCGCTGACCCCCAGCCTGTTTACCCTGCGCACTACCCGCGATGCGGGCTTTCGTTTCACGGCGGGGCAGTTTGTGCGTTTGGGGGTTACCAAGGCGGACGGCAGCACCGTATGGCGCGCCTATTCGCTGGTGTCCTCACCGTTTGACGAGCATCTGGATTTCTTCTCGATCGTCGTCCCCGGGGGTGAGTTCACCAGCGAACTGAGCCGCCTGAGGGTAGGCGATACCTTGATGGTTGAGCGCCAGGCCACGGGCTTCCTGACCTTGAACCGTTTCGTGGATGGCCGCGACTTGTGGATGCTGGGGACGGGCACCGGGGTGGCGCCGTTCTTGTCGATCCTGCAGGACTTCGAGGTCTGGGAGAAATTCGAGCGCATCATCCTGGTGTACAGCGCACGGGAAGCCAAGGAACTCGCGTATCAGACGCTGATCAAGGAACTGGGTGAGCTTGAATACCTCGCCGAATACGCACACAAACTCACCTACGTTCCCACCGTCACTCGTGAGCAGCATCCTGGCGCGTTGAATGGGCGCATCACCACACTGATCGAAAATGGCGAGCTTGAGCGTGCAGCCGGCGTCGAGTTGACCCCGGAGCATTCGCGCGTGCTGATCTGCGGCAACCCGCAGATGGTCGATGACACACGCCAATTGCTCAAGCAGCGTGACATGAACCTGAGCTTGAGCCGTCGCCCCGGCCAAGTCGCGGTGGAAAACTACTGGTAATAAAAAAGGCGCCTCTAGCAGGCGCCTTTTTTCTCAAGCCGGTCTTTACAGGCGCGGCTTGTCATTCTGTGCCTTGAGCAGATCGCGGATCTCACCCAGCAACACTTCTTCCTTGGTCGGCGTCGGCGGCAGGCTTGGCGCCACGGCCTCTTCACGCTTCAGGCGGTTGATCGCTTTCACACCCATGAAAATCGCGAACGCGACAATCACAAAGTCGATGACGCTCTGAATGAACTTGCCGTAGGCCAGCACCACCGCAGGCACATCGCCCTGTGCTGCCTTGAGCGTTATCGCCAGGTCACCGAAGTCCACGCCACCGATCAACAGACCGATTGGCGGCATCACCACGTCGCCTACAAACGAGGAAACAATTTTGCCGAAGGCTGCGCCGATGATAATACCGACGGCCATGTCGACCACATTACCTTTGACCGCGAAGGCCTTGAACTCACTGATCACGCCCATAGGTTATTCCTTGTTACAGATGAGAAGGGTGGGACTCAGTGTAAGACAGTCGTAGCGGGCTTGCCCGACACAACCGTTAACACTGTTAGTTTTTATCGACACATTAAAACGCAAATAGTTTGCAAAGTGCCACCAGTCGCGCGCGAAATACGCCTGATATCAGTGACTTAACAGATTATTTTGTTAATCGGGTTGTTGTGAGTTTTCTATTTATCTTCTGACTCTCGGGTCACTAGCCTCTGGCAAGCACAACTGAATGTGCACTAAAAAAAACAGAGGAAACCTCGATGAAGAATCCAATGAGCCGCGCGCCTGTTTCAGCGCGATACGCGCTGGTACTGGCGACCGCCAGCCTGCTTTCCCTGTCCGTACACGCCGCCAACCTGACCCGCGACAACGGTGCTGCGGTGGGTGACAACCAGAACTCGCAGACCGCCGGCGCCAATGGCCCGGTGTTGCTGCAAGACGTGCAGTTGATCCAGAAGCTGCAGCGCTTCGACCGCGAGCGCATCCCTGAGCGCGTGGTCCACGCCCGTGGTACCGGCGCCCACGGTACTTTCACCGTCACCGACACCCTCAGCGACCTGACCAAGGCCAAGGTGTTCGCGGCCGGCGAAGCCACCCCGGTGTTCGTGCGCTTCTCCGCCGTGGTCCACGGTAACCACTCCCCGGAAACCCTGCGCGACCCGCGTGGTTTCGCCACCAAGTTCTACACCGCCGATGGCAACTGGGACCTGGTGGGCAACAACTTCCCGACGTTCTTTATCCGCGATGCCATCAAGTTCCCGGACATGGTCCACGCTTTCAAACCGGACCCGCGTACCAACCTGGATGACGATTCCCGTCGCTTCGACTTCTTCTCCCATGTGCCAGAGTCCACGCGCACGCTGACCGAGCTGTACTCCGACTCCGGCACCCCGGCCAGCTATCGGGAAATGGACGGCAACGGCGTGCATGCCTACAAGCTGATCAACGCCAAGGGTGAGGTGCACTACGTCAAGTTCCACTGGAAGAGCCTGCAAGGCATCAAGAACCTTGATCCCAAGCAAGTCACCGAAGTGCAGGGCCGTAATTACAGCCACATGACCAACGATCTGGTCACGCATATCAACAAGGGCGACTTCCCCAAGTGGGACCTGTACGTGCAGGTGCTCAAGCCTGAGGACTTGGCCAAGTTCGACTTCGATCCACTGGACGCCACCAAGATCTGGCCGAATGTGCCTGAGCGCAAAGTCGGGCAGATGGTGCTGAACCGCAACCCCGCCAACGTGTTCCAGGAAACCGAGCAAGTGGCCATGGCCCCGGCCAACCTGGTGCCGGGCATCGAGCCGTCTGAGGACCGCCTGCTGCAAGGCCGCGTATTCTCCTACGCCGACACCCAGATGTATCGCCTGGGCGCCAACGCCCTGCAACTGCCGATCAACGCCCCACGGGTGACCGTCAACAACGGTAACCAGGACGGCGCGATGAACTTCGGCAAGACCACCACTGGCGTGAACTACCAGCCAAGCCGTCTGCTGCCACGGGACGAGCCGCAAACCGCGCGCTACAGCCAGTCGACCCTGTCGGGCAGCACCCAGCAGGCGAAGATCCAGCGCGAGCAGAACTTCAAGCAGGCCGGTGATCTGTACCGCTCCTTCACGAAGAAGGAGCGTCAGGACTTGATCGAGAACTTTGGTGGCTCGCTGGCGACCACCGATGACGAGAGCAAGCACATCATCCTGTCGTTCCTGTACAAGGCCGACCCGGAATATGGCACCGGCGTGGCCAAGGTTGCCAAGGGTGACCTGGCGCGCGTGAAGGCGCTGGCGGACAAACTCACCGACTGACCATGCAACCCCCCTGTAGGCGCCGGCTTGCCGGCGATGACGTCCTCGAATACGCCATCGCCGGCAAGCCGGCTCCTACAAAGGGGGGTAATACGGAGGATTGGCTATGCGAATTTTCATAGGCGCTGTGTTGGCATGCCTGGCGTTCGGCGCGTGGGCCGAACCGGCCGACCCTGCGAAGCTCAAGGCACAACTACAGGACTACTATTTCGACGCCGCCCGACGAGGCGACCTCGACATGCTCAACACCTTTATCGACTCTGGCTACAGCCTCAACACCCAGGATGACAAGGGCTACACCGCGCTGATCCTCGCCGCTTACCACGGCCAGGGCCCGTTCGTGGAGCGCTTGCTCAATGCTGGAGCCGACGCCTGCGTGCAGGACAAGCGCGGCAACACGGCGCTGATGGGCGCGATCTTCAAGGGCGAGTTGAAAATCGCCAAACGCCTGCTAGCGACCGACTGCAACCCCGACCAACGCAACGGCGCCGGGCAGACGGCGGCCATGTATGCCGGGCTGTTCAAGCGGCTCGAGTTGCTGGATGAATTGAAGGCCAAGGGCGCCGACCTCAACGCCGAAGACCCGATCGGCAACAGCGCTTCACGATTGGCCAGCGGTGAAATCCGGACCCCGGCGCCGCGCTGAGCTATCATCGCGGTTTTTCGGTTGGAGGTTCTCAAATGGCAAAGGCCAAGCGCATGTACGGCTGCACGGAGTGCGGCGCGACCTTTCCCAAGTGGGCCGGCCAGTGCACCGAGTGCGGTGCATGGAACACCCTGACTGAAACCATGATCGAAAGCGGCGGCGCTGCGGCCCCCACCGGCCGCGCCGGCTGGACCGGGCAACAGGCGCAGATCAAGACGCTGGCCGAAGTCAGCGTCGAAGAGATCCCGCGTTTCTCCACGGCCTCCGGTGAATTGGACCGGGTGCTGGGCGGCGGCCTGGTGGACGGCTCGGTGGTACTGATCGGCGGCGATCCGGGCATCGGCAAATCGACGATCCTGCTGCAAACCCTGTGCAGCATCGCCAGCCGCATGCCAGCGCTGTATGTCACCGGCGAGGAATCCCAACAACAGGTGGCTATGCGCGCCCGTCGCCTGGGGCTGCCCCAGGATCAACTGCGGGTGATGACCGAGACCTGCATCGAAAGCATCATTGCCACGGCGCGTATTGAAAAGCCCAAGGTCATGGTGATCGACTCGATCCAGACGATTTTCACTGAGCAATTGCAGTCGGCACCGGGCGGCGTATCCCAGGTGCGTGAAAGTGCGGCGCTGCTGGTGCGCTATGCCAAGCAGAGCGGCACCGCTATCTTCCTGGTCGGTCATGTGACCAAAGAGGGCGCACTGGCCGGGCCGCGGGTGTTGGAGCATATGGTCGACACCGTGCTGTACTTCGAAGGTGAATCCGATGGCCGTCTGCGTTTGCTGCGGGCGGTGAAGAACCGGTTCGGCGCGGTCAACGAATTGGGCGTGTTCGCCATGACTGACCGGGGGCTTAAAGAAGTCTCCAACCCTTCGGCGATTTTTCTCACGCGTGCCCAGGAAGAAGTCCCAGGCAGTGTGGTGATGGCAACGTGGGAAGGCACCCGCCCGATGCTGGTGGAAGTGCAGGCGCTGGTGGATGACAGCCATCTCGCCAACCCTCGCCGCGTAACCTTGGGCCTGGATCAGAATCGACTGGCGATGTTGCTTGCGGTATTGCACCGTCACGGCGGTATTCCGACCCACGACCAGGACGTGTTCCTCAACGTGGTCGGCGGGGTCAAGGTGCTGGAAACCGCGTCCGACCTGGCGCTAATGGCGGCAGTCATGTCCAGCCTGCGTAACCGGCCGTTGCCCCATGATTTGCTGGTGTTTGGTGAAGTGGGCCTGTCGGGCGAGGTGCGTCCGGTGCCAAGTGGCCAGGAACGCTTGAAGGAAGCCGCCAAGCACGGCTTCAAACGGGCAATCGTACCTAAAGGCAATGCGCCCAAGGAGTCGCCGCCTGGGATAAAGATCATTGGCGTGACGCGACTGGAACAGGCGTTGGATGCACTTTTCGAGTAAACGCATACCCTTGTAGGAGCCGGCAAGCCGGCTCCTACAAGGGTTGGGCGAACATTCAGGTCTCCAGCAAGGCCGCCAATTCTCGGTGCAGTTCCTCCTCGTCACCCAGGTTCAACTCGATCAATCGTCGCAAATGGCTGATCGAGTCCAGGTCGATGTGCTGGCACACAAAACCCAATTGCCCGTGATCCTCATGGGTCAGTCGCACTTGCATCTTTATATGCGCCTTGGGGTCTAGGCGGATATCGACGTCGAACGGCAGCGCCTTGTTGCCCTTCCAGTCGTCGGGCCGTCGTATCAACAAGCCTTTTAACGACAAATCCACCAATCGCACCGTCCAGTCGCGGCCGTTTTGCCGCAGTTCTGTCTTGGCGTCAAAGGCGATGCGGCGAAAACGGCGGCGGTCAGACGGTTGCTCGGTCATGGTGAAACCCTCTGGAGATACGGGAATTGTAGCCCTGCGCCATCATCGGCCCGGTATTTCTGCTTTTTTTGTGCGCAGGAGGCTCTAGACCAACGTAGGGGGGTGGCCTTTGAGGCCAACAGCGCTAAACTCGGGATGGCTGTCCTTTCTGTCCACCCTGGCTGGAATATAAAAATGAAAAATAATAATAGCCTGCTACGCCACCTACCCTGGCTGGTGCTGGCAATCGTAGGAGCGTGCGCCCTAGGCGTAGTGGCCTTGCGCCGCGGCGAGGCGATCAATGCCTTGTGGATTGTGGTCGCTGCTGTGGCCATCTACCTGGTTGCGTACCGTTACTACAGTCTGTTCATCGCTAACAACGTGATGCAACTCGATCCACGGCGGGCCACCCCCGCAGTGCTCAACAATGACGGTCTGGACTATGTGCCGACCAACAAACACATCCTTTTCGGTCACCACTTTGCGGCGATTGCCGGTGCAGGTCCGCTGGTCGGCCCGGTGCTGGCGGCGCAAATGGGCTACCTGCCCGGCACGCTCTGGCTGATTGCCGGCGTGGTGCTGGCCGGTGCGGTGCAGGACTTCATGGTCTTGTTCCTGTCCACTCGTCGCAACGGCCGTTCCCTGGGGGACATGGTTCGCGAAGAGATGGGCCGCATTCCGGGGACCATCGCGCTGTTCGGCTGCTTCCTGATCATGATCATCATCCTCGCGGTGTTGGCGCTGATCGTGGTCAAGGCCCTGGCCGAGAGCCCATGGGGGATCTTCACGGTGATGGCGACCATCCCGATCGCGATGTTCATGGGCATTTACATGCGCTACATCCGCCCGGGTCGCATTGGTGAAATCTCGATCATCGGCGTGCTGTTGCTGCTCGGTTCGATCTGGCTGGGCGGGCAGATTGCTGCTGACCCGGTCTGGGCCAAGGCCTTCACCTTCACCGGCATTCAAATTACCTGGATGCTGATCGGCTACGGTTTCGTCGCCGCAGTGCTGCCGGTATGGCTGATCCTGGCGCCGCGTGATTACCTCTCCACCTTCCTCAAAATCGGCACCATCATCGCCCTGGCGATTGGCATCCTGGTCACCATGCCAGAGCTGAAAATGCCGGCCCTGACCCAGTTCATCGACGGCACCGGCCCGGTGTGGAAGGGCGGCCTGTTCCCGTTCCTGTTCATCACCATTGCCTGTGGTGCGGTCTCGGGTTTCCATGCGCTGATCTCCTCGGGCACTACGCCGAAACTGTTGGATAACGAAACCAACGCGCGCTACATCGGTTACGGCGGCATGTTGATGGAGTCGTTCGTGGCCATCATGGCCATGGTTGCCGCTTCGGTGATCGAGCCTGGCGTGTACTTCGCCATGAACAGCCCGGCTGCAGTGGTGGGCAGTGATGTGGTGACGGTGGCGCAAACTGTCAGCAGCTGGGGCTTTGCCATTACTCCGGAAGCACTGACGGCGGTCGCCCACGACATCGGTGAAACCACCATCCTGGCGCGTGCCGGCGGTGCACCGACCCTGGCGGTTGGTATCGCGCAGATCCTGCACAGTGTGCTGCCGGGTGAAAACACCATGGCGTTCTGGTACCACTTTGCGATCCTGTTCGAAGCGCTGTTCATCCTCACAGCCGTGGACGCGGGCACCCGTGCCGGTCGCTTCATGCTGCAAGACCTGCTGGGTTCCTTCGTGCCGGCGCTGAAACGCACCGAGTCGTGGACCGCCAACCTGATCGCGACCGCGGGTTGCGTGGCGATGTGGGGTTACCTGCTGTACCAGGGCGTGATCGACCCACTGGGCGGCATCAACACCTTGTGGCCGCTGTTCGGTATCTCCAACCAAATGCTGGCAGGTATCGCGCTGATGCTGGCCACCGTTGTGCTGATCAAAATGAAACGCCAACGCTACATCTGGGTGACCATGCTGCCGGCTGTCTGGCTGCTGATCTGCACCACCACTGCAGGCTTCATCAAGCTGTTCGACGCCAACCCGGCGATCGGCTTCCTGTCGCTGGCGAAGAAATACAGCGATGCATTGGCCAACGGCCAGATTCTTGCCCCGGCGAAGAGCATCGACCAGATGCAGCACGTGATCTGGAACGCCTACACCAACGCAACGCTGACGGCGCTGTTCCTGTTCGTGGTCTTCAGCATCCTATTCTATGCGCTCAAGGTCGGCGTCGCCGCCTGGGGCAACAAAGAACGCACGGATAAAGAAGCCCCGTTCCAGGCTGTTCCGGACGCGTGATCGAGGATTGCAACCATGTTCAATGACATCAATCGCCTCGGTAAATACCTCGGTCAGGCCGCGCGCCTGATGGTCGGCATGCCCGACTACGATACGTACGTCGAGCATATGCAAACCAAACACCCGGACAAGCCGGTGATGGACTACAAGGCGTTCTTCCGGGAACGCCAGGAAGCCCGTTACGGCGGCAAGGGTGGGCCCAAGTGCTGTTGACCCGGTAGTTCGGGTGGCGGCGATCCCTTGTGGGAGCGGGCTTGCTCGCGAAGGCGGTTTGTCAGTTGATGTATGTGCTGACTGATACACCGTATTCGCGAGCAAGCCCGCTCCCACATTTGTTTGTGTTCCTTCAGTTATAAGGAGAACTGCTTTTGTCCTCTCCCATTCCGGTCACCGTCCTCAGCGGCTTCCTCGGCGCCGGCAAGACCACCTTGCTACGCCATCTGCTCAAAGCCGAGCACGGCCTTAAAATCGCTGTGATCGAAAACGAATTCAGTGACGCCGGTATCGACACCCAATTGCTGGGCGCCGAGCCGGTGCAAGTCATGACCCTGTCCAACGGCTGCGTGTGTTGCACCATCCACACCGACCTGACCAAAGCCCTGTATCTGCTACTCGAACGCCTGGACAGCGGCGAGATCGCCTTCGACCGCCTGGTGATCGAGTGCACCGGCCTGGCCGACCCGGCCCCTGTGGCCCAGACTTTTTTCATCGACGAGGACCTGCGCGAGCGCTACATCCTCGACGGCATCATCACCCTGGTGGACGCCGCCCACGCCGAGCACCACCTGACCCAGACCATCGCCCAGGCCCAGATCGGCTTTGCCGACCGCCTGCTGGTGAGCAAGCGCGACCTGGTGGATGACGCCACCTTCGATGCACTCAGTGAACGCCTTACCCGCATCAACCGCCGTGCGCCGATCCGTGTGGTGGACCATGGCAACATCGACCTGGCTGAACTGCTCGATGTGCGCGGCTTCAACCTCAACGCTGGCATGAGCCTGCGCCCGGTGCGCGCTGCGCCGTCCATCGACCGTATCTCCAGCCTGGTGCTGCGCACCGACCAGCCGCTGGATATCGATCGCCTCAGCGAGTTCATGAATGAACTGCTGGAAGACCACGGCAAGCAGCTGTTGCGTTACAAGGGCGTGCTGAATATTGCCGGTGAAGACCGGCGCATGGTGTTCCAGGGTGTGCTCAAGCTCTACGGCTTTGATTGGGACACGGAGTGGGAAGAGGGCGAGGCGCGCGAGAGTGTGATTGTGTTTATTGCCGATGAGTTACCGGAAGACAAAATCCGCGAAGGATTTGCACGGGTTTACCAATCCTGAATTGAAATACGATCAAAAAATGTGGGAGCTGGCTTGCTCGCGAAAGCGGTCTTTCAGTGGATACATGTGCTGACTGAACCACTGCTTTCGCGAGCAAGCCAGCTCCCACATTGATTGCATTTCAACTCAAATTTTGCCCATAAAAAAGCCCGGCTCTTGAGCCGGGCTTTTTCATTCAAGCAACTGCAATCAAGCGCCGTACACCGGCAGCTTCTTGCAGATGGCCTTGACCTTCTCACGCACCGCGTCGATCACGGCTTCGTTGTTCAGGTCAGCCAGGATGTCGCAGATCCAGCCAGCCAGTTCCTTGCACTCTGCTTCCTTGAAGCCACGCGTGGTCACAGCCGGAGTACCGAAGCGCAGGCCGGAGGTGACGAACGGCGAACGTGGGTCGTTCGGCACGGAGTTCTTGTTTACGGTGATGAAGGCTTTGCCCAAGGCAGCATCAGCATCTTTACCGGAAATGTCCTGCTTGATCAGGGACAGCAGGAACAGGTGGTTCTCGGTACCGCCGGAGACTACGTCGAAGCCGCGCTCGATGAACACGCTGGCCATGGCCTGGGCGTTCTTGACCACTTGTTGCTGGTAGGTCTTGAACTCAGGCTGCAGGGCTTCCTTGAAGCAGATCGCTTTGGCGGCGATCACGTGCTCCAGCGGGCCGCCTTGGGCGCCTGGGAATACAGCGGAGTTCAGCTTCTTCTCGATGTCGGCGTTGGCGCGAGCCAGGATCAGGCCGCCACGTGGACCGCGCAGGGTCTTGTGGGTAGTGGTGGTCACGACGTCAGCGTAAGGAACCGGGTTCGGGTAGACGCCAGCGGCGACTAGACCGGCCACGTGGGCCATGTCGACGAACAGGTACGCACCAACCTTGTCGGCGATAGCGCGGAAACGTGGGAAGTCCAGGATCTGCGAGTAGGCAGAGAAACCGGCCACGATCATTTTTGGCTTGTGTTCAACTGCCAGGCGCTCGACTTCGTCGTAGTCGATCAGGCCGTTGGCATCGATACCGTACTGAACGGCGTTGTACAGCTTGCCGGAGGACGAAACGCTGGCGCCGTGGGTCAGGTGACCGCCGTGGGCCAGGCTCATGCCCAGGATGGTGTCGCCGCCTTGCAGCAGGGCCAGGTAAACGGCGCTGTTGGCTTGGGAACCGGCGTGCGGCTGGACGTTGGCGTAGTCGGCGCCGAACAGTTCTTTTGCACGGTCGATGGCCAGTTGCTCAACCACGTCGACGTACTCGCAACCACCGTAGTAGCGCTTGCCTGGGTAACCTTCGGCGTACTTGTTGGTCAGAACCGAACCTTGAGCCTCCATCACCGCAGGGCTGGTGTAGTTTTCCGAAGCGATCAGCTCAATGTGCTCTTCCTGGCGCACGGCTTCTTGCTCCATGGCG
>Ga0209173_100064_pt1 | contig 144494 bp, 128 predicted proteins | sample SynthPrep_16_END_FD_187206 | JGI IMG/M metagenome (GOLD analysis project Ga0209173, IMG submission 187206) | Synthetic microbial communities from Ohio, USA - SynthPrep_16_END_DS12_MetaG (SPAdes) (version 2) | ecosystem: Engineered > Bioreactor > Aerobic > Activated sludge | place: USA: Ohio...
CACCATGGGTGAATTCTTCCGCGACCGCGGTGAAGACGCGCTGATCGTTTATGACGATCTGTCCAAGCAAGCAGTGGCTTACCGCCAGATTTCCCTGCTGCTGCGCCGTCCACCAGGCCGTGAAGCTTACCCAGGCGACGTGTTCTATCTCCACTCCCGTCTGCTGGAGCGCGCATCCCGCGTTTCGGAAGAGTACGTAGAGAAGTTCACCAACGGCGCGGTAACTGGCAAGACCGGTTCCCTGACCGCACTGCCGATCATCGAAACTCAGGCTGGCGACGTTTCCGCGTTCGTTCCGACCAACGTGATTTCCATCACCGACGGTCAGATCTTCCTGGAATCGGCCATGTTCAACTCCGGCATCCGCCCGGCAGTGAACGCCGGTGTTTCGGTATCCCGTGTAGGTGGTGCCGCTCAGACCAAGATCATCAAGAAGCTGTCCGGTGGTATCCGTACCGCCCTGGCTCAGTACCGTGAACTGGCGGCATTCGCCCAGTTCGCTTCTGACCTGGACGAAGCGACCCGTAAGCAACTTGAACACGGTCAGCGCGTTACCGAGCTGATGAAGCAGAAGCAATACGCGCCTATGTCCATCGCTGACATGTCGCTGTCGCTGTATGCCGCTGAACGTGGGTTCCTGACTGACGTCGAAATCGCCAAGATCGGTAGCTTCGAACAAGCGCTGATTGCTTACTTCAACCGCGATCACGCCGATTTGATGGCGAAGATCAACGTGAAGGGTGACTTCAATGACGAAATCGACGCTGGCCTGAAAGCCGGTATCGAGAAGTTCAAGGCCACCCAAACCTGGTAAGCCGCAGCGGGGGCCGCGAGGCTCCCGCTTGCTAACCTGATAGGTGTTACATGGCAGGCGCAAAAGAGATTCGCAGTAAGATTGCGAGCATCAAAAGCACGCAAAAGATTACCAGCGCCATGGAAAAAGTGGCGGTCAGCAAAATGCGCAAGGCACAAATGCGCATGGCTGCTAGCCGTCCTTACGCGGAGCGCATCCGCCAGGTTATTGGTCATCTGGCCAACGCCAACCCGGAATATCGCCACCCGTTCATGATCGACCGCGCAATCAAGCGCGTCGGTTATATCGTGGTGAGCAGTGACCGTGGTCTGTGCGGTGGTTTGAATACCAACCTGTTCAAGGCTTTGGTCAAGGACATGGCGGTAAACCGCGAAAATGGCGTCGAGATCGATCTGTGCGTGGTAGGCAGCAAAGGTGCGGCTTTCTTCCGTAACTTCGGCGGTAACGTCGTCGCTGCAATCAGCCACCTGGGTGAAGAGCCGTCGATCAATGATCTGATCGGCAGCGTCAAGGTGATGCTGGATGCCTACCTGGACGGCCGGATTGACCGCCTGTCCGTGGTGTCCAACAAGTTCATCAACACCATGACGCAACAGCCTACGGTGGAGCAGTTGATTCCGCTGGTGGCAACCCCGGATCAAGAACTCAAGCACCACTGGGACTATCTCTACGAACCGGACGCCAAAGAGCTGCTTGACGGCTTGATGGTTCGCTACGTGGAGTCGCAGGTCTACCAGGCGGTGGTCGAGAACAACGCGGCTGAACAAGCTGCGCGGATGATCGCGATGAAGAACGCTACCGACAACGCCGGTGATTTGATCAGCGATTTGCAGCTGATCTACAACAAGGCGCGTCAGGCTGCGATCACCCAAGAGATCTCGGAAATCGTCGGCGGCGCTGCCGCGGTTTAACGGTTCAAATATTCAGAGGATCCAGCTATGAGTAGCGGACGTATCGTTCAAATCATCGGCGCCGTTATCGACGTGGAATTTCCACGCGACAGCGTACCGAGCATCTACGACGCCTTGAAGGTTCAAGGCGCCGAAACCACTCTGGAAGTTCAGCAGCAGCTGGGCGACGGCGTGGTACGTACCATTGCGATGGGCTCCACCGAGGGCTTAAAGCGCGGTCTGGACGTCAACAACACTGGCGCAGCCATCTCCGTACCGGTCGGTAAAGCGACCCTGGGCCGGATTATGGACGTACTGGGCAACCCGATCGACGAAGCTGGCCCGATCGGCGAAGAAGAGCGTTGGGGCATTCACCGTCCTGCGCCGTCCTTCGCTGAACAAGCTGGCGGCAACGACCTCCTGGAAACCGGCATCAAGGTTATCGACCTGGTTTGCCCGTTCGCCAAGGGCGGTAAAGTCGGTCTGTTCGGTGGTGCCGGTGTGGGCAAGACCGTAAACATGATGGAACTGATCCGTAACATCGCCATCGAGCACAGCGGTTATTCCGTGTTCGCCGGTGTGGGTGAGCGTACTCGTGAGGGTAACGACTTCTACCACGAGATGAAGGATTCCAACGTTCTGGACAAAGTGGCACTGGTATACGGCCAGATGAACGAGCCGCCGGGAAACCGTCTGCGCGTAGCTCTGACCGGCCTGACCATGGCCGAGAAGTTCCGTGACGAAGGTAACGACGTTCTGCTGTTCGTCGACAACATCTATCGTTATACCCTGGCCGGTACCGAAGTATCCGCACTGCTGGGCCGTATGCCTTCCGCAGTAGGTTACCAGCCGACCCTGGCTGAAGAGATGGGCGTTCTGCAAGAACGTATCACTTCGACCAAGCAAGGCTCGATCACTTCGATCCAAGCGGTATACGTACCTGCGGACGACTTGACCGACCCGTCGCCAGCGACCACCTTCGCCCACTTGGACGCCACCGTCGTACTGTCCCGTGACATCGCTTCCCTGGGTATCTACCCAGCGGTAGATCCACTGGACTCGACTTCCCGTCAGCTGGACCCGAACGTGATCGGCAACGAGCACTACGAAACCGCTCGCGGCGTTCAGTACGTGCTGCAGCGCTACAAAGAGCTGAAGGACATCATTGCGATCCTGGGTATGGACGAACTGTCCGAAGCCGACAAGCAACTGGTATCCCGCGCTCGTAAGATCCAGCGCTTCCTGTCGCAGCCGTTCTTCGTGGCTGAAGTCTTCACTGGTTCTCCAGGCAAATACGTTTCCCTGAAAGACACCATCGCTGGCTTCAAAGGCATCCTCAACGGTGACTACGACCACCTGCCAGAACAAGCGTTCTACATGGTCGGCGGCATCGAAGAAGCGATCGAGAAAGCCAAGAAACTGTAATCCCGGCGCCCGGCAACGGGCGCTAATTTAGGTTGAGGCAAGCAGATGGCTATGACAGTCCATTGCGATATCGTCAGCGCGGAAGGGGAAATCTTCTCCGGTCTGGTCGAGATGGTGATCGCACACGGCGAGCTCGGGGATCTTGGTATCGCCCTGGGTCACGCTCCGCTGATCACTAATCTGAAACCAGGTCCGATCCGCTTGATCAAGCAGGGCGGGGAAACCGAGGTGTTCTACATCTCCGGTGGTTTCCTCGAGGTTCAGCCGAACATGGTCAAGGTTCTTGCCGACACCGTGCAGCGTGCTGCCGACCTGGACGAAGCCTCCGCTCAGGAAGCCGTCAAGGCTGCTGAGAAGGCCCTGAATGAAAAAGGCGCAGATTTCGACTACGGTTCTGCTGCTGCACGTCTGGCCGAGGCCGCAGCCCAGCTGCGCACCGTCCAGCAGATCCGCAAGAAGTTCGGCGGCTAAGCCGCGGGATTTCCGCGTGATTGATTAAAAAGGGTAGCCTCGGCTACCCTTTTTCTTTTTTTGCAATTCACCTCATGGTCGCAGTCGCTGACCACTCAGGATTGGTAGCCAGTCATGTCTCTCGAAATCGTTATTCTCGCTGCCGGTCAAGGCACTCGCATGCGTTCGTCGTTGCCAAAGGTGCTGCACCCGGTGGCGGGCAACTCCATGCTGGGGCATGTTATCCACAGCGCCCGGCAACTCGATCCACAGCGCATCCATGTCGTCATCGGTCACGGTGCCGATGCGGTGCGTGAACGCCTGGCGGCGGACGACCTGAATTTTGTGCTGCAGGACAAGCAATTGGGTACCGGTCACGCCACCGCCCAGGCGGTGCCGTTCATTACCGCCGATACCGTGTTGATTCTCTACGGTGACGTACCGCTGATCGAAGTCGAAACCCTGCAGCGCTTGCTCAAGCACGTGGTTCCCGGGCAAATGGGATTGCTGACCGTGGAGTTGGACGACCCGACCGGGTATGGCCGGATCGTTCGCGATGCCGACGGCAGGGTCGCAGCCATCGTCGAGCACAAGGACGCCAGTGAAGCACAACGCGCTATCACCGAAGGCAACACCGGCATCCTTGCCGTGCCGGCCAATCGCCTTGCCGACTGGATGAGTCGTCTGTCGAATAACAACGCCCAGGGCGAGTATTACCTGACTGACGTGATTGAGATGGCGGTCAGCGATGGTTTGTTGGTGGCCACCGAGCAACCGCACGATCCGATGGAAGTGCAGGGCGCCAACGATCGCAAGCAGCTGTCCGAACTGGAGCGTCATTACCAGTTGCGCGAAGGTCGGCGCCTGATGGCTCAGGGCGTGACCCTGCGCGATCCGGCACGTTTCGATGTGCGCGGTGAAGTGACGGTGGGTCGTGACGTGCTGATCGACATCAACGTGATTCTCGAAGGCCGCGTGGTCATCGAGGACGACGTGGTGATCGGCCCGAACTGCGTGATCAAGGACAGCACCCTGCGCAAGGGCGTGGTGATCAAGGCCAACAGTCATATCGAAGGTGCTGTACTGGGTGAAGGCAGCGATGCCGGTCCGTTCGCCCGCCTGCGCCAGGGTACTGTTCTCGAAGCCCGTGCCCATGTGGGTAACTTTGTCGAGTTGAAGAACGCACGCATGGGCGAGGGCGCCAAGGCCGGGCACCTGGCCTACCTGGGCGATGCCGAGATCGGTGCGCGCAGCAACATCGGCGCCGGCACCATTACCTGCAACTACGATGGCGCCAACAAACATCGGACAGTGCTGGGCGAAGACGTCTTCATCGGTTCCAACAACTCCTTGGTGGCACCTGTGGATATCCAGGATGGCGCGACCACGGCGGCCGGTTCCACCATCAACCAGACTGTGGAAAAAGCCCAGCTGGCCGTGGCCCGTGCCCGACAGAAGAACATCGACGGCTGGAAACGCCCGGTGAAAATCAAGAAGAGCTGAGTTATCCACAACGCAGTGGCCGGTACTCTCGAGATTGCTTTCGCGGGCAAGCCTCGCTCCTACAGACAGTGATATCTGTAGGAGCGAGGCTTGCCCGCGATGCTTTTATCCACAGATTTTTTTCTTGCGCTGGCTTGACGAATTTCCGGCAATAGGTTTTGATTGCTTACGTTATCTTTCGAATCGAAACTTAAGTGCTCATGTCGAAACGCAATACGCCCCAGCGCCGTCACAACATTCTGGCCTTGCTCAATGAACAGGGCGAGGTGAGCGTGGATGAGCTGGCTAAACGCTTCGAAACTTCGGAAGTTACGATCCGCAAGGACCTGGCGGCCCTGGAGAGCAATGGTCTGTTACTGCGGCGCTACGGCGGCGCGATCACCATGCCGCAGGAACTGGTCGGCGATATCGGCCAGCCGGTGTCCCGGTACAAACAAGCCATCGCTCGCGCGGCGGTTGCGCGGATTCGCGAACACGCCCGCATCATCATCGACAGTGGCAGTACCACCGCGGCCATGATTCCCGAACTCGGCCAGCAGCCAGGCCTGGTGGTCATGACCAACTCGCTGCATGTGGCCAATGCCCTGAGCGAACTGGAGCACGAGCCGGTGCTGTTGATGACCGGCGGTACCTGGGACCCTCACTCCGAGTCGTTCCAGGGGCAGGTCGCCGAACAGGTATTGCGTTCCTACGACTTCGACCAGCTGTTTATCGGTGCCGACGGCATCGACCTGGTGCGCGGGACCACCACCTTCAACGAGTTGCTCGGCCTGAGCCGGGTGATGGCCGAGGTGGCGCGGGAAGTCGTGGTGATGGTCGAGGCCGACAAGATCGGCCGCAAGATTCCCAACCTGGAGCTGCCCTGGAGCAGCGTCCATACCCTTATTACCGATGATCGCCTGCCTGCAGAGGCCCGCGACCAGATTCAAGCCCGCGGCATCACGCTGATTTGCGCGGCAGTCATCTAGGAGAGAAACCATGTGTGGAATTGTTGGCGCCGTTGCTGAACGGAATATCACGGCCATCCTGCTCGAAGGCCTCAAGCGTCTCGAATACCGCGGCTACGACAGCGCCGGGGTGGCGGTCCTGAGCAACGATGGCAAGCTCGAGCGTATGCGTCGTCCGGGCAAGGTCAGCGAGCTGGAACAGGCCCTGGCCGGCGCGCCGCTGGTCGGTCGCCTGGGCATCGCCCACACCCGCTGGGCCACTCACGGCGCGCCATGCGAGCGTAACGCCCACCCGCATTTCTCCGGCGACCTGGCGGTGGTGCACAACGGCATCATCGAGAACCATGAAGTCCTGCGCGAGCAACTCAAGGGCCTGGGCTACGTATTCACCTCGGACACAGACACCGAAGTCATCGCCCACCTGCTGGAGCACAAACTCAAGGACCTGGGCGACCTGACCGTGGCCCTGAAAGCCACCGTCAAGGAACTGCATGGCGCCTATGGCCTGGCCGTGATCAGCGCCAGCCAGCCGGACCGCCTGGTCGCCGCCCGCAGTGGCAGCCCATTGGTGATCGGCCTGGGCCTGGGGGAAAACTTCCTGGCTTCCGACCAACTGGCACTGCGTCAGGTAACCGACCGCTTCATGTACCTGGAAGAGGGCGATATCGCCGAGATTCGCCGCGACAGCGTGCAGATCTGGGATGTCGACGGCAAAGCGGTCGAGCGTGAAGCCGTGCAATACCGTGATGGCGCCGAGGCCGCCGAGAAAGGCGAGTTCCGCCACTTCATGCTCAAGGAAATCCACGAGCAGCCAGCCGTGGTGCAACGCACCCTCGAAGGCCGCCTGAGCCCGAACCAGGTGCTGGTCCAGGCCTTCGGTCCACAGGCCGCCGAGCTGTTCGCCAAGGTGCGCAATGTGCAGATCGTTGCCTGCGGCACCAGCTACCACGCCGGCATGGTTGCCCGTTACTGGCTGGAAGAGCTGGCCGGGATTCCGTGCCAGGTCGAAGTGGCCAGCGAGTTCCGCTACCGCAAGGTGGTGGTGCAGCCGGATACCCTGTTCGTGACCATTTCCCAGTCCGGCGAAACCGCCGACACCCTGGCCGCGCTGCGGAATGCCAAGGAGCTGGGTTTCCTCGCCAGCCTGGCGATCTGCAACGTCGGTATCAGCTCGCTGGTGCGTGAGTCCGACCTGACCCTGCTGACCCAGGCCGGTCGCGAAATCGGCGTGGCATCGACCAAAGCCTTTACCACCCAGCTGGTTGGCCTGCTATTGCTGACCCTGTCCCTGGGTCAGGTCCGCGGCACCCTGGGCGAAGGCGTCGAAGCCACCCTGGTGGAAGAACTGCGGCGCTTGCCGACCCGCTTGGGCGAAGCCCTGGCGATGGACAGCACGGTGGAAAAAATCGCCGAGCTGTTCGCCGAGAAACACCACACCCTGTTCCTCGGTCGTGGCGCACAGTTCCCGGTAGCGATGGAAGGGGCACTCAAGCTCAAGGAAATCTCCTACATCCACGCCGAAGCCTACCCGGCCGGCGAGCTCAAGCACGGTCCGCTGGCGCTTGTGGATAACGACATGCCCGTCGTCACCGTGGCGCCGAACAACGAGTTGCTGGAGAAGCTCAAGTCCAACCTGCAGGAAGTCCGCGCCCGTGGCGGCGAGCTGATCGTCTTTGCCGACGAGCAGGCCGGCATGACCAACGGCGAGGGCACGCATGTTATCCACATGCCGCATATCCACGACATCCTGTCGCCGATCCTCTACACCATCCCCCTGCAATTGCTGTCGTATTACGTAGCGGTGCTCAAGGGTACGGATGTCGACCAGCCGCGCAATCTGGCCAAGTCCGTCACGGTGGAGTGAGTTATCCACAAGCCGGCTGCATGGCTGGCTACCGGCGTCCGACATCGCTCCGACGCCGGTCATGGCGCTTACTCGCGCGCTGGCTCTTGATCGTTTCGTGCTGTTCGCAAGAGGGGCATGTGAGGGGAGGAGCGGCGTAGGCCGGTCTGCCGTGGTTCAGGCGGCAAGTCCAACATAGAGATGTGAGGCACGTTGAGCGGCCAGTCTGGCCGCTCGATGCCTGCGGGCGTTACCAGAGAATAAAAGCGGACGCCGTTGTCTGATTCAGGTTGATGTCGCCGACTTCCAGCACTTCATATTCGGCGCGAAGACCGATGTTGCGAAACACATCAAACTCGACGCCGGCACCGTAGGTCATATTCACCCCGGTATCATCGTCGCTGGCATTCCCGTCGGCATCCCAGGCATGGGCACCGACACTGCCGAAGACGCGCACCCGCTCTCCCAGCGGAAAGCCGAGGTGGGCACTGGCCTGAACGGATTTACCATCGAAATCGAGATCCTCGTCCTTGAATTGGCCGAGATCGACGAATGCGCCCTCAAAGGCCAGATAACTGTTGACGCGATAACCTGCAAAAACCTTGTAGCTGTAGTCCTCATCGCTCAGATGGGTTTTGTCGGTTTCGATGCTGCTCACGCCTGCGCCAAGATACAGGCCTCTGTCATCGGCCAGTGCCTGAAAAGACAGCAACGAAAGCAGTGAAACGAAGCCAATTTTTCGCAATAGCATGTGAAATAAAATCCTCTACAGGTTTATCGATTGGGTTATCTGAATTCGATTGATCGCGAGGCCGATAACGACATTGATTGATTTTGATGCGTGACATCGCCCAAAAAGAAACGCGGGAGTTATTGATATAAACAACTAACTACTGCTGCAGCGAAGTTTTCAAAGCAAGAGTATTAGTAACAATCAATCAACCAGGCCAATGCGACTCCACATAAATAGGCGGCGAGGCAATAGAAGATCTTCTGTTTGAGCGACAGTGCATTTAATCGATAGCGCATGCTTGTTCGTCCCTTGAGTTGGAAATAATCAATATTGGCCATTGGGCTTGGCGGATGAAAACTATTGATTGTCATTTCTTGGGCTTGGTGCCGCTGCAGGGAGCTGCGAAGCCATCAGTTCGTGGCGTTGCGCCTGGCTGTCTCTGACGGAGGCTCCCCATAGGCGTCCTGATAGGCCTTGGAAAACCGGCCCAGGTGGTGGAAGTTCCAATACATCGCGGTTTCGGTAACCGTTGGCCAGGTGTTGCGGATCAAGTCTCGACGAACATTGGCGAGCCGCAGGTTCTTAATATAGGCGATCGGCGAAATTCCGAAAGTTTCGGAAAAGCCGTGGTGCAAACTGCGCGAGGTGGTTTCAAACTGCATGACCAGCGTGGTGATGTTGAGCGATTTCTTGGTGTTCTGGTGAATGTAATCCATGACTTCTGTCGCGACTTTCCTTCTTCTCGGAGGGTAAAGTTCGGAGCGATTAGCAGGCGTCAGGGCCCGTAATAGAGAAGCCAGCAGAACACTTTCAATGGCGGCGCGGCGGCGCTGTTTGGCGTCGATAAAATAAGTGCCAATTTTCTGCAGGGCAGCTTGAATCAGCTTGAAGTTCGCAGCCTGAAAGCGCTGCTCCTTTCGATGTGCAAATACATCAATCACCGAATGTTCTTTGAGGCACTGTGCATAATGTTCCAGCGTCGTGCTCAGGATGAAAATGGTTTCATTCGGTTCGCAAATGTAATGCACGGGCTCGCGGCTATAGAGCACGACGATTTCGTTAGGCCGCAGTGCGTGGTTGTTCACCAGCGGACGGCCGACGGAAGTCTGTGAAATGACAAAGGTCACAAAGCCATGGGGAACCGAACCGGTCAGGGTGACGGTTGAATCGAACTCCAGCCTGCTGCATTGGAACCTGGAGCTATGAATGAGCCTGTGTTGTCGAATGCTTGCTTTGCGCTCTGATGGAATGAGGTTCATCCCCCACGACCCAATCGTTCTCTTGGGAGTGCCCGCGGGACTTGACGTTACATGAAAGACGTCATCAGGGATGTTGCGCATGGAATTGAATACTCTTCAGCCAATGGATAGTGCTAAACGGTTTTTTCAGGCGTCGATGGCTCTGGGGTAAGCTCCAGTGCTGCTGAAAAAACGTACGTATCGCTTGTTGGCAAATTCAGGTTTTGAAGTTTGCACAACGCTGTTTTCGAACCGAAGATCGCTGTTTTCTGAGCTGTTGGGTCGATGGCCGCTGCATCAAAGGCAAAGTAATCGCTGGCTGGATAGTCGCTGCGAATCCTGTAGTTGGACTGTTCATCGGCCAATGTCTTTTTGCGGTTTTCAATAGTGGTCAGGTCAGGCCGGTAGACTTCCTCATCCTTGATCATGGCCTTGAGCGAAAGCACGGCACCCAAAGAGACGGTTACGAGATTTTTCAGCAACATTGATGTGCGTTCCTTATTAATGATTTTCAGGCAGAACACAGCGTCAGCCGTGGCCTGTGGATAGTCTTGCGATGCGTATTAAGGTCAGAACTCAGGTGGTCGATGATCAAATAGCGGATTGCGTTTTTTCAAAGTCCGGCCAGCCCACTAAGGAGCCATGATCAAATGGAAATTAATGAATAGTCTTGAACTTCATTAATCGCGTCCGGTGGCGGGAAAGGAACAGGAAGATCCATCGTGCCTTCGTCGTTATGCTGTTCATTTTCAAAGTAGATTTTCAACTGCGACAGTTTCAGTTTTTCGTTCGGGCTCAACTCGATCTGGTAGAACTCGATCTCGGTGCTGGCGCTGGAGTGCTCGTTTTGCGCCGCCGAGTAAAAGGGCAGTGCAACCAAAGAGAGCACTGCCAGGATCCTGATTATCATCGATTTGACGACTCGCAAAAAAAGGTACGTTTGCATCGGGCACCCGCAAGAGTGTTTGAATGAGGGCCGCGGAGCCGGTTTTCTGCCGGGGGCAACAGGCAGGGCTCCGAACGCGACAATGGCGAGATCTTGAGGGGGAGGGAGCGTCTGATTCAAATCAGTGATTATTATTTTTCTGCTTGAATCAGCATTGGCGGACAACGGGCATCAAGCCCCTGTCGCCTGGTCGAGCTTGGGTGGGGCGTGGCCGTGACTAGTGGTTCATGCAGCGCAGGCGACTCAGTTCATGCACATAAACGCACATGGTGTTTTTATCGGTAGTGGGGATCAGTTCGTAATTTAGAACAGCGCCTTCTTGCAGGACGTATTGGCGTTTGAAAAAAAGATCCGGCGTCTTTTCGATGGCGAACAGTTCGTTATCCTGGCTTAACTTGACGGTCCTGATTTTAATTTGAACGTGATGATTACTCTCACGGATAACGTCCGCTGAAATAGTAGAGTTACGAATTTTTCCGTTCAGGCTTTCCAGCGTGGTTTGGGTAAGTCGACCGTGCCCGATGGTCATGTACTCTTCCGTATTGAGTTGGTTCGAATCTTCCAGCCATTGTTGGGTGATGGTTTGATAACTGATGTTTTCCATGTAGTGAGTGGGCGAGTAAGTCAGCGAGAAAATACACGCGGCGTTAATGGCTCCCAGCACTAGCCAATGGGCGGTCGATACTGTTGGCTTCATAGGGTGGCTTCCAAACATTGCCGGATCATCAGTGCGAGATCTTTCTGTTCGCTGTGCGATTGCAGGTTTGCAGTGCTTAGATCCGGGCGGACGCACGAAACGGAATAGTTTGATTTAGCGAGATTCAACCAGACCTGGCCTTTCAACTCGGGTGACTGTTGAACCTGTTTCGCCGAAAGATCCCTCAGCGATTGGGCTTCGGCGACCGTGTTGGCCACTGCATGAATGACCAGATCGTTCTGTTTTATGCTGGAAACTTCAATTTTCGGCGTGTCGAAGCCGGAGCGGAAACCGGTAAAGGCACACACGCCCAAGGTCAGGATGTAACCGATCAACTGGGCTTTGGTGATGCGAGTCGATGACCTGGCTTTTTCCGAAGGCAACGGCAGGGCTTCTTTCGGGTTGGCCTCCAGCACTTCCATGACCGGCTCGACAGGTTGTGCGGCGGTATCTGGCGGCATCGGCAAGTCGGCGGGCGCATTGACTACATACTGGCGATTGAAGCAATAACCTCTTCGCGGAACCGTCATCAAGATCTCGTGATCTCGACTGTCGTTGAGAATGTTGCGAAGGGAAAAAACGGCTTGATTCAAACTGCCGGAGGCGACGACACGGTCATTCCAGGTGTAGTCGATGATCTCTTCGCGGCTTTTAGTCTGACCCGGTTCCATCAGCAGCAGATTCAGTAGACGCGATTCAGCCCTGCCTATCGTGGAGTTTTGCACCTCTCCAAGAGGTGTAGTGATAGAGAGCAAGGCGGTATCCGGGTCGAAAACAACCATGGCGTCGTTTTTCAGCTTGAAGGCGTAGCGCATGGGAATCCTTCGTTCAGGTGGTTCTGGCTGAGTATAGAGACGGCGTCGATGGCGCGCGGATGGGCGCGCGAAGTGCAGGGAGAATCACTGGACACTGCTGGAACAGCCCATCAAAAGTCTCATTGGAATCAAGCAAGGAAATCCACGGGAGTTAATCGCAGGCAGCGATGATGCTCAGTGCGAGTCATCTGCGCCATCCGAAAAGTGCAAGGCAGTGTATCGGACGGCCTGTTATTCAAGCACAAGCTTGCGGCCAGTCATATCCGTCGTGTCGTATTGCCGTGAACCGCTGGACAAGGATTGCAGGCAGGGGGAGAAGGAAAGATGGGGCAGGGGGGAGGGGCGAACGTGCAGGCATTCCAGTGCAGCATGCGAAATTGATTTTCCAATCTGCATCAAGAATGCCTGCGCTGTGTAAAAGTCCGGCGGCTCAAGGCAGGACGTTGTAGCCACGCTGTTGCAGGCAACTGGTGTACACCGAGTTATTGGCGGTGATGTTCTGTTCGCTGGTTTTCAGGTCCTGCCTGCGTTCCTGGCGCTGTCTCGACGCGCCGATCATTGCCCCGGCCGTCGCGGCGCTGCGTGCACGGTTCTGGCGATAGTCCTGCTTGATATCGTCGTCGATCTGGTCGTAGACGTTTTCATGTTGCCGACCCCGGACCTCCGCGGCAGTGGCCCCGGCGATGGCCGCGGTGGTGGCGCCTTTTACCCGGCCGCCGGCCGGCACGGTGTTCTGTGTCGGGAACTGCGCGTTGGCCTGTGACTGGCAGGCGCTGGTGTCTTGCTGGATCGTCTGGGAAGTCTGGCCCTTTAATGGAACCACCGTCGCCGCCATCGCACCGGAGCTGGCGAGCAATACAAAGGCCGATAAGGCAAAGCTGAAAATTTTCATCAAGTCGGACTCTCATTGGCCGTCGTTACCCGGCCTGGCGGTTTGTCTTTGCAGACGCAGCGCGACTGCCGTTCCTGAAACCCTGAACCTTTTCGATGCAATGCAACGTTTGCACCCGGGCCTGCGCGCTGGTTACTGCTTGGAAAGCAACGTCTGCATGTCGTTTGTCATGCTTTTGAATGCAGCCTTGAAGTCATTGGCGACTATCGGCTGGCTGGCATTTTCCAAGGTCTCGCCGAACACCTTGCGAACCATCTTGGCGACCGGCAAACCGGTTTTAGCATCGATCAAATCGGCTTCGAGATACAGCTCCGCCGTCTGATCGCGATGACCGGTAGCGGCCTGTGTTGCGCCGACGATTGCAGCGATGGGGACGACCTCATACCAATGCATGCCTTCGTTGCTGGCGCTGACCTGGGTGATTGCCGCCTGCAGGATCAAGGTCCGCGAATGGGGCGCTGCCTGGCGCACACTCGAGACGACCGTGTAGGACGGTGCGAATGCGTTCCTTACGCTGTTGCTGGCGTTGACCTGCAGGTCCCTGAGGGTTTGCAGGTTGACCCGCTCGGTCGCTTTCGGCGAGGGATACAGCATCACTTCCTTGAACACGACGGTGGAATAGGCGTGAGGATCAAACCCTGGCGCTACCCAGCGCAGCACTGTCTGCTCACTGGGCGTGGTGTGTTCTTCCAGGCCCTCATAGTTAGGCAAGAAGCCCGAATATTGCCCTTGCTGCGCCACCTTCGAGACACAGCCGGCCTGGAATACGCAACTCAGGACAATTCCTACGAGCCATTTGTTCGACATGCACATATGTTCTGTTTCCCAGTGTTGAAAGTTGACATTGCGGTTTCCTGAGCTTGCCCCCGATACACGCTTGAGCTGACGCGAGGCGATGCCTGCCTGTCGCTCAAGGCGTAGCGCAATGTTGCCCGTAGGGGCTGGATAATCCGAATCAATAATCCTCAACAATGATCAAACTTCAGCGCCAGGGCCCGTGCGGCCTCAGGTCGTGAGATTGCGTAACCCGCTATGCCCGGTCGTCGCGACGCTTGCGCAAAAGACGCAATGGATGGCGCGGGTCAATTTGGCCGCGGGTTCAACGACGCCGGCTCCGGGCCTATATGGCCCGTTGCCTTATGTCCGGATTATTCAAAACAATATGATGAAACGATATAGCAACTGATTTGCGCTCCTAAAAAGCCTGATCTATACCTCCAAGCCACACATTGATGAGGTGTGTGGAAAGCAAGGGCTCACGGAACCGGAGCTCCTGCATAACAAGGGATAGAAACAGCGCTTCAAGGATGATTCAGCCATGCATGCGTATCGGCATTTCGGTCGTTGTTCCGTTTTTAAACGAAGCCACAATTCTTCGATCCAGGTTTTCGGCCAGGTTGCTCATTGCCACCGGCGTTCGATTCGACCTGGTTCCCCTCCTTCCTATTGCCTTCGCGGCGCTATCCCTTCTGTCTATCACGCTTCTATGACTCCTCGGCATCAGCCGGGTGTCGGCGTGTGGCGAGAAACATCCGAGTGTTCCACCCGGGTGACCCTGGGCAACAGCCCGAACGGACTCTGTAAAGGTGATCCGTTGTTCTGAGGCAATCCTGCCTCGATTGAAGCGAATGTCGGACCGGATCGGCTCACTCCGCAGGTGACCCGAGGCGGATCCCGTGTAGTCGTTCGTCCAACCTTTTCATGACGCAGTACCCACTTTTCCAGGATGGAGATGGTTATGACTGTACTCAGAGTTGGCATCGTCGGTCTCGGCGCGCAGATGCAAGAAAACCTGCTGCCCACGCTTCTGCAAATGCCGGATATTCGCATCGTCGCCGTGTGCGACAGCGACCTGACCCGCGCCGGACAGATTCACCGTTTCATTTCCGAGGTCGCGATCACCGACGACTTCGATGAGATGCTCGATACCGCTGCGCTGGATGCGGTGGTCATGGCGTGCCCGCCCCAGGCGCACCGGGACCTGGCGATCAAGGCAATGGCCAAGGGCGTGCATGTCTTCGTCGAGAAGCCGCCGTGCTTCACCCTCGCCGAGCTCGAATACCTGATCGGCGCGGCGCGCCAGGCCCAGGTGGTCACTGGCGTGGGCATGAACTTCAAATATGCCAAGCCCATGCGCCAGCTGCGCGATATGACGCGCACCGAGCAGTTCGGCAAGGTCGTGCACATCCAGCTCAACCACTATGCGAGCAAACCCACCGCGCCGCTGTGGGGGCTGGATTCCACGCTGCGTTCGTTCCTGCTGGCCCAGGCGATTCACACCATCGACCTTGGCGTGACCTTCGGCGGCGGCGAATTGCGCGATATCGAATCCCGGGTCCAGCGCCACGAGGACTCGCTGCTGGTGAGCCTGGAGCTCGGTTTCAGCTCCGGCGCGACGGTCAGCCTGCTGAGCGGGACGATGTTCCCGTACTTCGAATTCGACATGAAGATCGTCAGCTCCAATTCGATGATGGTCGAGCTCAACAACCTGTGGAACATCACCCTGCACGAACCGGTGCATGGCACCGGGGCAACCGGCACCGCCAAGCGCTGGCGCGGCGCGTGGCAGCCAGGGCCGCTGGATTCGGGTTATGAGCGCAGCGGTTATTTCGGCGAACTGGAGAAGTTCTTCGACGCGGTGCGCAACCGTACGCCTTACGAGGCCAGCTTCGAGAGCCTGCTGCCGACCTTCCGGGTGATCGAGCAGATCTGTCATGCCGACAGCGCCCGCGCCGATGTCGCCCCCGTGCTTGCCCTCCATTCCACCCATGCCGCCAAGTCCCCAGCCTTTCTCGGAGCCCAGACCAATGTCCTCTAATCTCTCCAGCACCGCCCGCATCTCTGTTTCCGACAAATACCGTCCGGTGTACGCCGATGATCTGCTGACCTTGCAGAACACCCTGGAACGGCCGCTGTCCGGCACCAGCGATGTGGTGGGCGAATACGAGGCCAAGCTGGCAGCCTGGTTCGAGGCGCGGCATGCGATCGCGGTCTCCTCGGGTGGCGCGGCCCTGAGCGTGGCGATCTACGCCGCCGGCGTCGGTCCCGGCGACGACGTCCTGCTGACGCCGAGCTGCCCGCTGTGCACCATCTATCCGATCATCGCCGCGGGCGCCAACCCGATCTTCGTCGACACCCGCCGTCATGGTTTCGGCGCCGACCCGGAATCGATCAAGGCCCGCATTACCCCGCGGACCCGGGCGATCATCGATATTCCGATGTGGGGCTACCCCACCGAAGTCGATGAGCTGCAAGGCCTGACCCGCGAGCTGGGGATCAAGCTGATCCTCGACCTGGCGCATTCCCATGGCAGCACCCTCAATGGCCGGCCGCTGTCGGCCTACGGCGACCTGTCGTGCTTCAGCACCCACGAACGCAAGCCGCTGGCCACCGGCGAGGGCGGATTCATCCTCACCGACGACGACCAACTGGCCCAGCGTTGCCGCGACTACAGCCGCTTCGGCAACCTCAACGGCAAGGACTTCGGCCTCAACTACAAGCTGGCCGCGCTGCCTGCCGCCCTGGGCGCCAACCGCCTGGACTCGCTGGCCGCGCAGATCGAGCAGCGCCGCGCCAATGCCACCTACTTCCTGCAGCAGCTCGACCACAGCAAGGTGCGAGAAAAGGTCATCATCGAGGGCGGACGGACCAACTACTACTTCCTCAACCTGGAGCTGCATTTCGCCGACAACCGGGCCTTCATCGATTATCTGGACGAGGCGGGCATCCCGTCGGACATCAAGCGCTACGGCTGCAAGGCGCTCTACGAGTTCCCGGCGTTGGCCCAGTACCGCAACGACTGCCCCAACGCCGAGGCGCTGCTGGCCAGCATGACCACCATCCCGGTCCATCCGGACATTACCCGCGCCGAACTGGACTACATGGCCGAACGGATCAACCAGTACGGGGCCGCATGATGACGGACGTTCTTGATCGTTCGACCCTGGACCGGCATTTCACGGCCTCGGCGTTCGTGTTGAACCCCGACCGCAAGATGCTCCTGTTGCACCACCGCAAGTTGGGGGTCTGGCTGTATCCGGGCGGCCACATAGAACAGGGTGAAACCCCTGATGTGGCGGTGCTGCGCGAGATCTACGAAGAAACCGGGATTCACGCCGCCCTGCTGGGCGAGCGTGACCTGGAACTGGCCGATGCCGAGACCGATGTCACTGTGTTGCACCAGCCTTACCGGATCCTCTGCGAATACATCGATGACAAGCGCGGGCCGCATTACCACCTGGACCTGATCTACCTCACCGCCACCGACCTGCGGGCTTGCCCGCCGGAGCGCGAGGTGGAAAACGCGCGCTTCTTCAGCCGCCAGGAAACCGCCGAGCTGAAGATGTTCCCCAACTTCCGGCGCATGGTGGACCGGGTGTTCGCCGATGCCGAGGTGTGGGACATGGTCGGCCGGAAGGTGGCGCCATGAACCAGGCCCTTGCTCAACAGGCCCGGGTCATCGCGGACAAGTGTGGCCACGATACCGCCGACGATGTGCCCGAGCTGCAACGCGCCCTGGCGACAGGGCTGACCGGTACCTCGCAGATCGTCGAGGACTACGAGACCGCGCTTGCCGTGTTGTACGGCGTGCGTCATGTGATCGCCGTGTCGTCGGGGGCCGCTTCGGTCACCGCGGCGCTGGCCGGCGTGCGGTTCCAGCCGGGGGACGAAGTGATAGTCGCGCCCACGTGCCCGATCTGCACCGTCCTGCCGATCCTGTCCCTGGGCCTGGTCCCGGTGTTCTGCGATGTGGCGCCGGACAACTTCGGGCTCGACCCGGATGACCTGCAACGCTGCATCGGCCCGCGTACCTGCGCGGTGATCGAGGTGCCGATGTGGGGGTATCCGATCGCCTCGCATACCACCTGGGCCACCACGCGCCAGGCCGGCATTCCGCTGATCCAGGACCTGGCCCATGCGCACCTGACGCGCCTGAACGGCAGCTGGTTGGCGCAGCATGGCGACATCAGTTGCTTCAGCACCCACGACTGCAAGTTCATGTCCACCGGCGAGGGCGGTTTTGTCATGACCGATGACGATGAGCGTGCCAGCCGTATCCGCGCCTACACCCGCTTCGGCAACCTCACCGGCGAAACCCTGGGCATCAACCTCAAGCTCGGCGGCCTGCAGGCCGCCCTCGGGCTGGCGCGTTCGCGGCAGCTGGAAAGCCGCTTGCACCAGCGCCAGGCCAACCGCCGGCAGCTGCTGGAGCAACTGGACAACCCGGCGATCCGCGAACTGCCGCTGACCCCCGGTGGAGAGGCCAACGCCTATGCCTTGCTGTTGCAGGCGGTGGGGCACGACGGGCGTGAACTGGTGCATTACCAGCAGCGTCACGGCATCCCTTCGGACATCGGCAAGTACGACAACCAGCCGCTGTACCAGTTGCCGCTGCTGGCGCAGTACCGCCGCGATTGCCCCAACGCCGCCCGGTTGCTGCGTTCGCTGACCACGGTGCCGCTGCACCCGGGCCTGGCGGGCGACGACCTGGCCTACATTGCAAAGGTGCTCAATGACTACTCCCCAGCCTGATACCGCCACGGGCGGTCGCCATGCCGTGGTCATCGGCGGCAGCGTGACGGGCTGCCTGACGGCCGCGGTCCTGGCCCGGCGTTTCCAGCGGGTCACGGTGATCGAGAAGAGCGATTTCTTCGACGAGACCGGGCCGCGCCAGAGCCTGCCCCAGGAGCACCACGTCCACCTGTTGCTGCTGCGCGGCAAGCAGATTATCGAAGGCATCTTCCCCGGCACCTTGAGCGCCCTGGAGCAGGGCGGCGCGCAGGTGGCCGACTTGGGTCACGACGTGAAGTGGTACCAGGGCGGGCGTTGGAAAAACCGTTACCGCAGTGGCATTTATGCCCATTACTGCAGCCGGCGCCTGATCGACAACCAGCTGCGCCGGGCCCTGCTCGGCGTGCTGAACATCGAGGTGCTGTCGAGCACCCGGGTCACGCAGATCGAGTTCACCGGGGTCGATCCTTCCCGGCGGGTCGAGGCGGTGACCGTCGACGATGGCCACGGCGAGCGGACCCTGCGCTGCGACCTGCTGGTCGACGCCAGCGGGCGTGGCACGCGCTTGCCGACGTGGCTGAAAGAGGCCGGCTTCGGCGAAGTCGAGACCAGCGTGGTCAAGACCGAGCTGGGTTATGCGTCGCGCATCTACCGGCGTCTTCCGGCCTATGCCGAGCAGTGGCAGGTCCTGCTGGTGCTGCCCAAGGCGCCGTTGCAGCGTTCCATGGGAGTGATCAGCCCGATCGAAGGCGACCGCTGGATGGTCACCACCGGTGGCTGGTTCGGTCACTTTCCCGGCAACGACCCGCAGGAGTTCCTGCAGGCGCTGGCGGCGCTTCCGGTGCCAGATATCCATGAGGTGATCCGCGACGCCGAGCCGCTGTCGCCGGTCTACACCTTCAAGATGCCCGGCAGTCGCCGCACGCACTTCGATCGGGTCGAGCACTGGCCGGCCGGGCTGCTGGTGGTCGGCGATGCCTTGAGCAGCATGAACCCGCTGTACAGCCAGGGCATGACCATCGGCGCGCTGGAGGCCGATTGCATCGACCACCACATCGACCAGGTATTGCAGGGCGGCCAGGGCTTTCGCCAATTGCAGGGCCGCTTGTGCGAAGTGGTCGATGGCGCCTGGAGCATGGCCACCACCGAAGACTTCCGCTTTCCTGAAACCGTTGGCCAGCGCAGTTGGCGCACGCGTTTCCATCATTGGTACGGCGCCGGCCTGGGCCAGGTCTCGGCGAACAATCGGCGGGCCCTGGAAACCCAGATTGGCGTGACCAACCTGGTGATGGAGCCCAGCAAGCTCTACACACCGGCGATCGCCTCGCGTATCGCCCTCAACGCCCTTCTTGCGGAGAAAACCCGACCATGATCGATGATCGACTGCACTTCTCGGGGATCGAACACCTGGTCTTCGACTGGAACGGCACCCTGATCGACGACATCGCCCTGGCGGTCAGCGCGGTCAATCGCTGTGGCGAGCGCTATGCGGTGCCGCCCATCGATGCCGGGCGCTACCGTGCGCTGTTCGACTTTCCGATTGCCGATTTCTACGCCTCCCTGGGATTCGACCTGCAGCGCACGCCCTTCGCGCGAATCGTCGAACACTACCTGGAGCATTTCGATACGCATGTTGCGCAGTGCCCGCTGCACGAAGGGGTATTCGAGGTGCTGGAGGCGGCGCGCAATGCCGGTATCGGCGTCTCCATCGTGTCCGCCTCGCATTGCGACGTGCTGCGCAAGACCCTGGAAGCCAAGGGCCTGCTCGGGCATTTCGAGCATGTCGTGGGGCTGAGCCACAACCAGGCCACCAGCAAGACCGCCGAGGCCCTGATGCTGCAGGAGAAGCTCGGCACACCGGCCGGGCGCACCCTGTTCATCGGCGACACCCTGCACGACTACGACGTGGCGCGGGCCGTCGGCTGGCAGCCGCTGCTGGTCAGCACCGGCCATCAGGACCTCAACCGCCTGCGGCAGGCCGACGCCCCGGTCTTCGGTGGGTTGGGCGAACTGCTGGGCCATTACGCCAGTGACGAGCGGCGCGCCGTCGTTCACGAGGGGGCCTGATCATGGACACCGAGCACATTGTCCTGTTGGGCCTGATCGCTGCTTCGCTGCTGTTGCGCGCGCTGGTGGCGTTCTATTACCGGGATGCGCAGCGGGTGCTGCGCCTGCTCAAGCTGATACCGCGCCTGGAGGGGCGGCGGGAGCAGTACTACCGCCCGCTGGATACCTGGTTCGCGCCGTTGCCCTTTGTCTGGACGTGGCTGGATATAGTCGCCGCGGTGCAGGCGGCGTCGATCTACTCGTCGCCGCTGGCCTGGCTGGCCGTGCTGCTGTGGAGCGGCGGGCGCATGCGCGCGTTGCAGGAGTTCGGACACAACGCGGTGCACTTTGCCCTGTGTCGCCACCATGCCTGGCAGTGGTGGCTGAGCAACGTGTTCTACCAGTTCCCGATGTTCAAGCGCGACATGCGCAGCCGGCACCAGACCCACACCCTGGAGCACCATCGCCACCCCAACCATCCGCAACTCGATCCCAACCGCGCCCGGGTGCATGCCGGCGGCTATGTGGCGGGCCTGTCGCCCAGCGGTTTCTATGCGCTGTTGCTGTACCCGCTGACCCCCCGCGGGGCCTGGGTCAATCTCACCACCCTGGTGCGTAGCAGCCTGCTCAACCACTCACGCCTGACCACCCTGGTGCGGTGCCTGAGCGTGGCGGCGGTGGCGGCGTTGCTGTACGCCTTCGGTGGCTGGAAAGGCGTGTTGTTCGGCTGGTTGCTGCCGTTGCTGACGTCCTATCCGGTCTTTGCCTGGATCTCGCTGCTGACCGAGCACCGCTGGTTCATCGAGGGCACCGCGCGCAATCGCCGCGAGCTGGAATACCTGGCGGGCCGGCCCACCGATTACTTCGGGGTTTCCGGCTGGCTGGTGCGGGTATTCATCGCCCCGACGTCCGACGCCTATCACCTGGCGCATTCCCTGTACCCCGGCGTGCGCTGGAACTACCTGCCGGCGATCGACCGGCACCTGAAAATCCACGAACCGCGCTACAGCAGCAACGCCAGCGAAGGGCTGCTGTTGCCTCGCGGCAATGCGCCCACGGCCCTGTCCGAACTCTATGAGCGCCTGGTGTGCACCGAACACGAACCGTCCCCCCTGAAGTCGAGAGGTAGCCTGTGACCCATTCCACTCCAACCCAGCACGTTCAACGTATCGGCATCATCGGCGGCAGCGGCCTGCAACAGCTGCCTGGCCTGCAGGACATTCAGCAAGTGGAATGCACGACGGCCTTCGGCACGCCGTCGTCGCCGCTCACCCTGGGCACGCTCAATGGCGTGCCCGTGGCCTTTGTGCAACGGCATGGCGTGGGGCATGTGATTCCGCCGGCCTCGATCAATGCCCGGGCCAACATCGCCGCGCTGCGCAGCGTCGGTTGCACGCAATTGCTGTCGGTCAGCGCGGTGGGCAGCCTGACCCACGACGCGCCTCCCGGCAGCTTTGTGCTGATCGACCAGTACATCGACCGCACCATCCAGCGGGAAAAAACCTTTTTCGGCCCCGGGCTGGTCGGCCATGTGCCTTTCGGCGAGCCGGTCTGCGCGCGCATGCGTGGCGTGCTCGCCGAGAGTGCCGAGGCCACTGATATCCAGGCGCGCAACGGCGGCACCTACGTGGTCATGGAAGGCCCGCAGTTCTCCACCCGTGCCGAGTCCCACCTGTACCGCCAGTGGGGCGGCACGGTGATCGGCATGACCGCGATGCCCGAAGCCAAGCTGGCCCGCGAGGCCGAGCTTTGCTACGCGATGATCGCCATTCCGACCGATTTCGACTGCTGGCACGAATCCCACGAGCCGGTGAACGCCACCCTGGTGGCGCAACGCATGGCGGACACCTTCAACCTGACCCGGCGCCTGGTGACCGAAGCCGTGACCCGCCTGGGCCAGCATGCAGGTGCCTGCCCCTGCGGTTGCGACCGCGCCCTGGACACCGCGGTGATGACCGCGCCCGAGCACAGGGACCCGCGGATGGTCGAGCGTCTGTTGAGCGTTGCGCCCCATGCCACTCATCTCTCTGCGAGCAAGGAATGAAGCGATGAACCAGGCCATCTCCACCAAGGACCGGGTGCGGATCCATCAGGTCGAAGTGCTTTCGGACAATTGGTACGTGCTGCGCAAGACCACCTACGACTTCCAGGGCCGCGACGGGGTCTGGCGCACCCTGGACCGGGAAACCTACGACCGCGGCAATGGCGCCACCATCCTGTTGTACAGCAGGGCCAAGCAGACGGTGGTGCTGACCCGGCAGTTTCGCTTCCCGGCCTTCGTCAACGAACACGACGGCATGCTGATCGAAACCTGCGCCGGGCTGTTGGACAAGGACGATGCGCGGACCTGCATCCACAAGGAGACGGAGGAGGAAACCGGCTATCGCATCCGTGAGGTGCGCAAGGTGTTCGAAGCCTTCATGAGCCCGGGGTCGGTCACCGAGCGCCTGCACTTTTTCGTCGGCGAATATTTCGATGAAGACAAGCAAAGCGAGGGTGGCGGCCTGGAACACGAGGGCGAAGAGATCGAAGTGCTGGAGCTGCCGATCGACCGGGCCCTGGCGATGATCGACAGCGGCGAGATCTGCGACGGCAAGACCATCATGCTGCTGCAGTACGCCAAGCTGCATCGGCTGCTGGAGGTCGCCGCCGATGACTGAGCTCAACGCCATCAGCTCGATGGAAAACGCCGAGCTGGCCGAATTCATCGCCGGCATCAGCCAGCACATCGGCATGCCGGTGCGCCTGACCCGTTGTTCCACCTCGGAGCTGATCGAGCGCCTGCACAGTGGCAGCGCCGGGGCCTGGGACCTGTTGCTGGGCACGGCGGCCACCGCCTTGCTCGACCCGGCCCTGGCCTGGCAACTGATGCCGCTGACGGACATCGAATTCGCCGGCCTGCCGGACGCCGCGGTGGCCACGGATCGCCGCTGGTTCGCGGCATCGGGTTTTGTCCCGGCCTTCTGTTATGACCCCAAGGTCCTGGCCCGCGAGGGCCTGCCGGTGCCGACCCGCTGGCAGGACCTGACAGGCCCCGAATGGGCCGGGCGCATCGCCTTGCCCGATCCCGCGCGCTCCGGTGCCGGTTACCTGCACCTCAGCGCGTTGCTCGAACATTACGGCGAACCCGCCTGGGCGCTGCTGGCCCAGGTGGCCGGGCATGGCCCTGCGATCAGCGGCTCCTCCACGGCGCCGATCGAGGCCGTCGTGCAGGGGCAGGCCTGGCTGGGGGTGACGGTGTCGACCGCGGCCACCCGCGCTGCCGAACAGCACCCGCAACTGCGCTGGTGCGTGCCCGAAGATGCACGCTGTTATGAGGACGAGGTGTTCGCCTGCAGGGCCGGCTCACCCAACGCCGCCTATGCGCAGCAGGCGTTGCAATGGATGCTCACCCCGGCCGCGGCGCAGATCAGCCAGCGTTATGGCAAGGTCGTGCCGGGCCAGGCTCACCCGGTCGGTGTGCTGCAACCGCTGGCGGCCTTGCAGGCCAGTCGCGACAAGGCGGCGCGCTGTCGGCATTGGCAGGCGCTGTTTAGCCGGGAGACGGCTCATGGCTGAAGCTGCGCGAGATTCCAGTCAAGCGCTCAGCCGCCAGGAGCAGGTCCGCGAGGCACGCCCGTGGTTTCTTTACCTGCTGTTCGGGCTGTTCGGCGCCCAGCAAGGGTTGCTCGGGCCGATCATGCCGTTCCTGCGCGACACCCTGGCCCTCGACCTCGGTTGGGCCGGCCTGCATTTCGCCGCCTATGCCGCCGGCCTGGCGCTGGTCGGCTGGCCCTATCGCTGGCTGGAACGACGGCTGCGCTCGACGAGCATGAGCACCATTGCCTGCCTCTCGGTGGTTATTGCCAGCAGCCTGTTCGCCCTTGCCGGACACTGGTCGCTGAGCTTGCTCGCCGCCGGGGCGATGGGCCTGTCGGGCGGATTTGTACTGGCGGTGGGGCAGGCGGCCCTGGGCGAGCGTTATCGCGAACAGGCCGCGCCGAGGCTGGTAGAGGCGCACATCGTCGCCGGGTTGTGCGTGCTCGGCGGCGCCCTGCTGGTGGGTGGCATAACCGGCCTGGGCCTGTCCTGGCGCCTGGTGCCAAGCAGCATCGCCGCCGTCGCGCTGCTGGTGACCTTGCTCTCGCGGAGTGCCTGGAACGCCCCGGCAATACTCGCCGCCACCGATCAAGCCCGTGAGAGCGGGCAGACCCACATGACCCGGCGGGTGCAACTGAGCCTGTGGGCCTTGGTGCTGCTGGGTATTTCCGCGGAATGGGGCGTCGGTTTCTGGGGCGCGGAATACCTGGCCGTGCATGTCCAGGTCAGCGCCTCGGCCGCGGCCACGCTGATGAGCCTGTATTTTGCCGGTACGGTGTGCGGGCGCCTGGCCAGCCGTTATGCGTTGATCCGCATCAGCCCGTTGCCGCTGCTGGTCGGCGTGATGCTCGGGGCCATCGCCACCCTGGTGCTGCTGTACTTCAGCCAGACCCGGCTGCCGACGGCCTTGTTCATCTTTGTCCTGGGCGCCTGCCTGGGCAATTTCTTCCCGCTGATCCTCGGTTCGGCGATGCGCATCGCGCCCCAGGCCAGCTCGGCCATCAGCGCCCAGGCCTCGCAGGCGGTGGGTGTGGCGCTGCTGCTGGCGCCTTTCCTGCTGGGCTTGCTGTCCTCGCGGATCGGTGTCGAAGCGGCTTTCAGCCTGTTGATCGTCTACCCCTTTCTCATGCTGCCGATCGCCCGCGGTCTGCATTTTTCCGGAGCACGCCCTTGAAGCTTTCTGCCTTGTTGTTCGATCTCGACGGCACCCTCATCGACACCGATGACCTGCACCTCAACGCCTACAACCAGTTGCTGGCGCGCTGGGGAAAATCCATGAGCCTGGATTACTACAAGGCCCATGTGATGGGCTTTCCCGACGACATGATTTTCTCCGGCCTGTTTCCCCAGGCACCGGCGACGCAATACCCGGAGCTGGCGGCGCAGAAGGAGGCCATGTTCCGCGCCCAGCTGCGCGAGACCATTCCGGTTCCTGGCGTGCTGCGCACCCTGGATTATGCCCAGGCGGCCGGCATCCCCATGGCGGTGGTGACCAACGCGCCTAGGGAAAACGCCGAAGCCATGCTCCAGGGCCTGGGGATTGCCGAGCGTTTCGATGCACTGGTGATCGGCGGTGAGCTGGCGCGCGGCAAGCCCGACCCGCTGCCTTATCTGACGGCTTTGCGCTTGCTGGACGCGAGCGCCGATCAGGCGCTGGCCTTCGAGGACTCGCTGGCCGGCGTGCGTTCCGCGGCAGCGGCGGGCATCCACACCTTTGGCCTGCTCTCGGGCCTGGAGGAAACTCAGCTTCGCGAGGCGGGTGCGCGGAGTATCATCCGGGACTTCAACGATGAGGCCTTGTGGCAGCGACTCCAGGTCCCTGCCTGAGCCCGGGCGGTCCATGCGGGACGGTACCGGGGCAGGGCGCCGTACTGCGAGGACCGTCATGGACCGATTCCAGGAAATGCAGGTGTTCATCAGCGTCGCCCAGGAGCAGGGCTTCGCTGCCGCGGCCCGGCGCCTGGGGCTGTCCGCGCCCAGCGTGACCCGGGCGGTGGCGGCGCTGGAGCAGCGTATCGGCACCCAGCTGCTGACCCGCACCACGCGCAATGTGCTGCTGACGGAAGCCGGCCAGCGTTACCTGGAAGACAGCCGGCGCATACTCGCTGAGTTGCAGGACGCCGAGGCCTCGGCCGCCGGCATCCATGCCCTCCCGCGCGGACAACTGACGATCACCGCTCCGGTGCTGTTCGGCGAGCTGTTCGTGACCCCGCTGATGGTGGATTACCTGGAACGCTTTCCCGAGGTCAGCATCAATGCCCTGCTGGTCGACCGGGTGGTGAGCATGGTCGAGGAAGGCATGGACGTCGCGGTGCGCATCGGCGAGTTACCCGACAGCGGCCAGCACGCGATGCGTGTCGGCGAGGTGCGGCGGGTCATCTGTGCTTCCCCGGCGTTTCTGACGCGGCATGGCCGACCACGGCATCTCCAGGAACTGCGCCAAGCGCCGGTGATTGCGCCGTCGTCCATCGGCCAGTCCAGAAGCTGGCTGTTCGACGATAACGGAACGCCCTTGAATATTCGTCCGGAGCCGCGGCTGGTGGTCACCGCCAACCAGGCGGCGATCAGTGCCGCCTGCCTGGGGCTGGGCCTGACCCGGGTGCTGTCGTACCAGGTCGCGGGCAAGGTGGCGACGGGCGAGCTGGAGATTGTCCTGGCGGAGTTCGAACTGGCGCCGCTGCCGATCCATGTGGTGTATCAGGGCGGGCGCAAGGCCCCGGCGCGGGTGCGCAGTTTCGTCGATTTCGCGGTGCAGGCGCTGCGCGGACACCCGGCGTTGCAACCGTAGCGCGGATTATTGCGCTGTCTGAAATGATGGATTGTGTTTTCTGGTGATTCTATTGTTTTGACCCGAGAGGGAAGATGGCGTCCGTCAGTGCCGCTCTTGTGAGCCGCACCCCTGCCCAGCGGAGTCTGCCATGCACGCCATCAAGCTCTACAGCTTCCCCCGTTCCGGTCATGCCCATCGCGTCGAACTGATGTTGTCGCTGCTGGGGCTGCCTTACGAGCTGGTCTTCGTCGATCTGGCGAAAGGCGAGCACAAACAGGCGGACTTCCTGGCGCTGAACGCCTTTGGCCAGGTGCCGGTGATCGACGACCAGGGCGTGGTGCTGGCCGACTCCAACGCGATCCTGGTGTACCTGGCGCAGAAGTACGGTCAGGGCCGTTGGCTGCCGAGCGATCCGGTTGGCGCGGCACGGGTCCAGCGCTGGTTGTCGGTGGCGGCGGGGCCGATTGCGTTCGGCCCGGCGGTGGCGCGGCTGATCACCGTATTCGGCGCCCAGCGCAACGCCGAGGAGGCCATTACCCGCTCTCATGCGTTGCTCAAGGTGGTCGAGCAGGAACTGACAGCCAGCCCTTACCTGGCGGGCAGCGAACCGACCATCGCCGATATCGCCGGCTACAGCTACATCGCCCACGCCCCCGAGGGCAATGTGTCGCTGGCGGATTATCCACAGGTCCGCGCCTGGCTGGCGCGCATCGAAGCCTTGCCTGGCTTCGTCGGCATGCCGCGCACCGCGGTGGGTCTGCAAAGCGCCTGAATCTGGCGGCCCGGCACCCTCCGGGCCCGCTGACTGCTGCGTCATCGACGCAGGGGAGCCCCATCATGAACATCGAATCCCCCTGGCATGCAGGCGAAACCCGCCTGCAAGCCCAGGCTGGCGTTGCCGAGCGCATGGACGTCGTCGGGCGCAAGGTGATCCGCAGCGAGATGCCCGACCAGCACCGGCAGTTTTATCAACAGCTGCCGTTCATGCTGCTCGGGGCTGTGGATAACCAGGGCAACCCCTGGGCCAGCGTGCTCGAAGGGGCTGTCGGTTTCGCCCAATCGCCAACCCCCGGGCGGCTAAGGCTCGACAGCCTGCCAGCCGCCGAAGACCCCGCCCAACTGGCGCCGGGCGCGGCCATCGGCCTGCTGGGCATCGAGCTGCACACCCGGCGGCGCAACCGCCTCAATGGGCGGATCGTCGAGCTGGACGACAGCGGTTTTGCCCTGGGGGTCGAGCAGTCCTTCGGCAATTGCCCGCGCTACATCCAGCTGCGACAGTTCGAGTCGGTGCCGCTGGCCGCGCACCGGCCGGTGCAGCGCCTGAACGCGCTGGATGAAGCGGCGAGGGCGATGATCCGGGGCGCCGATACGTTTTTTGTCGCCAGTTACGTGGAGCTCGAGGGACGGCTCTGGGTCGATGTGTCCCACCGCGGCGGCCCGGCCGGTTTCGTGCGGGTTGAGGGCAACCGCCTGAGCATTCCGGATTTCGCCGGCAACCTGCACTTCAACACCCTGGGCAACCTGCTGCTCAACCCCCGCGCCGGCCTGCTGTTCATCGACTTCAGCCGTGGCGACCTGCTGCAGCTCAGCGGCCGCACTGAAGTCGTGCTCGACGATCCGCAGATCGCAAGCTTCCCGGGCGCCGAGCGCCTGTGGCGCTTCGAGGTCGAGCAACTGGTGCGCCGGTCCGCAGCGCTGGCCTTGCGCTGGCGTCCGACGTAAAAAATCGTAGGAGCGAGGCTTGCCCGCGATAGGGCCGTACCTGACCCACCGCAGTGTCTGCATCGCGAGCAAGCTTCGCTCCTACGGATCAGGCGTAGGACAGGGCTTTTTCCTCCAGCAACTCCTGGTACAGCTCGCTCCACCTTTGGCCCATCTGGTCGGCGGTGAACAGCTGCCGGTAACGGGCTTCGGCCTTGAGGCCCATCTGCGCGGCCTGTTCCGGGTTGTCCCAGAGCTGGCGCATGGCGGCGCGGAAGGCCTGGGGATCGCTGGGCGGCACCACCAGGCCGGTTTCGCCATGGATATTGATGTAGCTGGTGCCGGTGCCGATCTCGCTGGAGATCATCGGTTTGCCGTACATCGCGCCTTCGAGCAACGAGATGCCGAACGCCTCGGAGCGCAGGTGCGAGGGGAAGACGATGGCGTAGCTCAGTTGCAGCAGGGCCACCTTGTCTTCATCCCCCAGGCGGCCGAGGAAATGCAGGTTGCGCAGGCCCAGCGCCGCGGCCTGGGCATGCAGTTCGGCCTCCAGCGGGCCGGCGCCGACGATCACCACCGGGTAGTCCACGTCCTTGAGGGCATCGAGCAGGATGTGCAGGCCCTTGTAGTAACGCATCACCCCGACGAACAGGAAAAAACGCTCGCCCAGGCGCTGGCGCCACTGGGCCATGCGTTCGGCGTCGGGCTGTGGATAACCAGCCTTGTTCAGGCCGTAGGGGATGACCCGGGTCTTGTCCGGGAACTGTTGCAGCACATCGCTGGTGTGCAGGTAGTTCGGCGACGCGGCGACGATCCGGTCGACGCTGTGCAGGAAGCGGTTCATCAATGGCCGGTACAGCTTGAGCAGGTGGCGCTGGCGGATGATGTCGGAGTGATAGGTGGCCACGCAGGGCTTGTTCATGCCACTCATGAAATGCACCAGGTCCATGAACGGCCAGGGGAAGTGATAGTTGACCACGTCGGCTTCGGCGGCCATTTCGCGAAACTGCTTGAACACGCTGTAGGAAAAGCCGGTGGAGGCGAACTGGAAATCCAGCTTCGCCTGATGCACCTCATGCTGGCCCACCTTCAGTGCGCCGGAGGAGGGAGTGGGGCTCAGCGTCAGGACCTGGCCGTCGATGCCATAGTGGGCACCGCTTTCGCAGAGCTGGAAGATGACCTGCTCAGTGCCGCCGACCGAGTCAGGCAGGTATGTTTTGTAGAAGTGTAAGACCCGCATTCAGCCTCCCATGGCCTGACGGTAGGCACGCGCGGTGATCCGCGCGCAGCGCCCCCAGGAAAAAAGTCTTGCCTGTTCCAATCCCGCTTCGCGGCACGCCTGCCAATGGCCGTCGTCTTCGATCAGGCGCAGCAGGGCGTGGCGCAAGCCGTCCACATCGTCGGGGTCGACATAGTTGCCGGCCGCACCCGCGACTTCCGGCATCGCCGAACATCGCGTCAGTACCACCGGCGTACCACTGGCCATGGCTTCCAGGACCGGAAGACCAAAGCCCTCGTAACGCGAAGGAAAAACCAGGGCCCTGGCCCCGGCGACCAGCTGTGCCAGCTGTTCGTCCGGCAGGTAGCCCAGCAGGCGCACATGGCCGCTGGCCAGGGCGCTGTACAGCGTTTCGCTGAATTGCCCCTGTTCCCAGCCCGCCATGCCGACGATCAGCAAGGGATAACGCTGGCGCAGGGTTTCCGGCAGCCGGGCATGCGCCAGCAAAGCCAGGGACAGGTTCTTGCGCGGTTCCAGGGTGCCCACGCAGAGCAGATAGCCGTGGGCTTGCAGCCCGTAGGTCGCGAGGCAGGGCTCCAGCTCGGCCGGAGCCCGGGGATGAAAGCGTGGAGCCGCCCCCAGCGGGGCCACGACAAAACGCTCGCGCGGCAGGCCGAAGTAGGCCTGGGCTTCATCGGCGACGAACTGCGAATCGGTCAGGATCACCCGCGCCTGCTCCATACCCGCGCCCAGGCGTCGCTCGATTTCCTTCAGCCGTGCCGGTGGCTGGGTGGCCGGGTAATGCACATGGGTCAGGTCGTGCAGGGTCATCACGGTCGGCCCCTCGAACGACATCGGCCACAAGGTGGGTTCGTGGTAGAGGTCGATGGTGGCGTGCCGGCCCTGGTCGAAGCGCCGCTGTTCCAGCCAGCGCCGCGCCTGGTAGGCCCCGGGAACCTGGCGCAGCCAGGGGCTGAGCCAGGAATAACCGGGCATCGCGGCAGCCGGCAGTTCACTGCTCCAACCCCAGCCATGGAACAGCGCCAGTTCGAGGCCCGGTTCGCCAGCCAGGGCCGGGGCCAGCTCCGCGACGTAGTGGCCGATGCCGGTACGTGGCGCCTGGAGAATGCGCGCGTTAAGGGCTACACGCATCGTTCATCTCCAGGGCCGCAGGGGCGTTCCGGTGCTGGCGGACAATGCGTTCGATCAACTGGTTGCTGGCGTCGCGCCAAGTCAGCCAACGCCACTCATCCACATCACGGGCTGCGGGGAACACCCCTGTGCGCTCCTGCTGGGTGACCAGCTCGGCCAGGCTCTGCGGATCGTTCAGGTCGAAATAGGCCATGAACTCGCCGCCGATTTCGCGAAATACCGGGATGTCGCTGCCCATGGCGGGCAGGCCACGCTGCATGGCTTCCACCAGGGGCAGGCCGAACCCTTCGACATAGGAGGGGAACACCAGCGCCGTCGCCTTGGAATAGGCGTACTCCAGGCTGTTGTCGTCCAGTGAATTGAACATGAACAGGCGCCGGTTCAACTCCGGGTGCCGGCGAATCCGTTCGATCAGCGCCTCGCATTTCCAGCCGATGCGCCCGGCGATGCACAGGCGGGCCTGGGAGCCACTGGCCCAGACACGCTCGAAGGCGTCGAGCAGGAAACCATGGTTCTTGCGTGGTTCGATGGTGCTGACCATCAGGAACACCGGCGCCCGATGCATGAACAGCTGCGTCAGGTCCGGGTCTATCCGCGAGTTCTCGCTGCACTGATCCAGTTCCGAACCCAGGTGGAAATAGTCGAACCAGCGCTGCGCGACCTGCTCGCGGCCAACCCGGCGGAGCATTTCCGCGTGCACCTGATCGCGGATGGTCGCGGAGATCGCCACGTAGCCGTCGGCGGTGCGGGCTATCCAGTCGAACCAGTGGTTGAACACCCGGACCAGCCCGGCGTCGCAGAACTGCGGATGGGTCAGGGGGATCAGGTCGTAGATCACCGAAACTATTCCCACGCCGTCGCGCTTGAGCTGTTCGGCCAAGGGGAAAAAGTCGGCGTGCCACGACGAGTCCAATAGCACCAGTTGATCGCCCGGTTGATGTTGCAGCGGCACACAGCGCTGGGGAATTTCATCCACGTTCACCAAGCGGTTGCACAGGCGCAGGGGGATGCTGAGAAAGGCAAAGGCCGTCAGGCGGCACGCGATGTAGAGCAAGCGCCGGGCGATGTATGAATCGGCAAAGGGTTTGCGGCGTTCCAGAGTCCGGTGGCGCAGCCAGAAAACGTTAGCGATCTGCTCCAGGCGTACCCGCAGGCTCATCAGGTTCCAGCGCCGGGTCGGCAGTGGCTTGAGGCTCAGAACCCGATACAGCTTGCCGCCGAGCATCGCCACCGGAATGCATTCCACCGCGCCGCTGGCCGCGGGCAACTCGCGGATGACGTTGCGCACCACGCGCTGGATGCCTGAGTTGGTTTCGGGGTGTTCGAACACGTAGGTGCATTCGATCAACAGGCGGCTCATGGTTCCACCTGCTGGCTGATTGGCTGGACGGGCTCCACGGAGCCCGGGAGGGTGCGCTCGATACTGGTCCGCGCCTGCAACCAGGAGCAGCCGACAAAGTCTTCCTGGCGGTTATTGATGACGTGGAAGACCAGGCCGTAGTCGCGCCATTCGAAGTTGCGATCCAGGTGCGAATCCAGCCGCGACAGGCTCAGGGCCACCGAGTAGTTGCCCTTGCCCAGGCCCATGGTGAAGGCGAAGCGGAAGGTGACCTTTTCGCCGGCGCTCAAGTCGGTCAGGGCCTGGTCCAGGCGATGGGTGTTGATGCCATACATGGGCTGGCCGAGACGGTCCTTGATCATGAAGCCCAGCACCAGCCGTTCGATGTCCTGGCGCACCTCGACCTGTACTTCCAGCACCACCGGCTGGCCGACTTCGGCCATCTCGATCGAACGCTCGCGTTCGTCGCGCAGGTGCACGCTGAGGATCGCGGCTTCGCCGGTGCCGGAAATGGTCCGTACCTGGCCGTTGGCGAGCATTTCCTGGCGCACCGTCTGGCCTTCGCGTTCGGCGAGCATGGCGTTGTAGTAGTCCATCACCTCTTCCGGCTTGCCGTGCATGGCCACACGGCCCTGTTCGAGCAGGATCGCGGTGTCGCAGATCGACTGGATCGCCGAGCGGTCGTGGGACACGATCAGCAGGGTGGTGCCGGCGCGGCGGAAGCTGCGGATGCGCTCGAAACTCTTGTGCTGGAAGTAGGCGTCGCCCACCGACAGCGCCTCGTCGACGATCAGGATGTCCGGGCGCCGGGCCGTGGCCACGCTGAACGCCAGGCGCATCTGCATGCCGCTCGAATAGGTGCGTACCGGATGATCGATGGCCTCGCCGATCTCGGCGAAGGCTTCGATTTCCGCCATCAGGGCCTGGATTTCCTCGACCTGCATGCCCAGCAGCTGGCCGGCCATGACCGCGTTCTGGCGCCCGGTGAAGTCCGGGTGGAAACCCATGCCCAGCTCCAGCAACGCCGCTACCCGACCCCGCAGGTGGATCTCGCCGCAGGTCGGCTGGGTGGTGCCGGTGATCATTTTCAGCAAGGTGCTTTTGCCGGCGCCGTTGACCCCGACTATGCCCACGGCCTGGCCCGGCTCGATCTCGAAGTCGACGCCCTGCAGCACCCAGTGCAGGTGATGGCGCGGCCTGGAAAACGGAATCATCCATTCGAACAGCCGGCTCCAGCGGTTCGGGTACTGCTTATAGGCCTTGCCCAGGCCGGTGACGCGTATATGTCCCATCAGAGCTCATCCACCATTTCACCGACGCGCTGGCGGAAAAGCCGCAGCCCCATGCCACAGAACAGCAGGCTGATCACCAGCATCGGGGTCAGCGAACTCCATTGCGGCCACTGGTCGTACAGGAACAGGTTCTGGTAGCTGTGCATCAGCGCGGTCAGCGGGTTGAGCGCCAGCAGGCGCTGGATCGACTCGGGCAGGATGCTGATGGGGTAGACGATGGGGGTCAGCCAGAACCAGAACTGCAGGAAGATGCCGAAGAACTGCGCTACATCGCGGAAGAATACGTTCAGCACCCCGAGGATCATCCCCAGGCCGGTGCAGAACAGCACTTGCAACAGCAGCAGCGGGATCAGCGCCAGCAGCGCCAGGCCCGGCAGGCGCCCGGTGATCAGCAGGAAGCCGAGGAACAGGCCGAGGATGATCGCGAAGTTGATGCCGGCGTTGAGCAGCACGATCACCGGCAGGCAGATGCGCGGGAAGCTGATCTTCTTCAGCAGGTTGGCGTTTTCCAGGAACATGCTCTGGCTACGCAGGGTCAGCTCGGAAAACAGGCCCCAGGTCAGCAGCCCGGCACAGAGGTAGACGCTGTAGGCCAGGCCGTCCTCGACCCCCGGCAGGCGAGCGCGCATCACCTGGGAAAAGATCACCGTGTAGACGACGATCATCGACAGCGGGTTGAGCACGGTCCACAAGGCGCCGAACAGCGAGTTGCGATAACGCGCCTGGAACTCGCGCTGCACGCTGCCGAGGATGAAGCCCCGATAGCTGCGCAGCGAGCGGTACAGATTGAGCAGCATCAGGCTGTCCTGCCGTATTGGTCTTCGAAACGGACGATGTCGTCCTCGCCCAGGTATTCGCCGCTCTGCACTTCGATGATGACCAGGTCGATCACCCCCGGGTTCGCCAAGCGGTGCTTGTGCCCGGCGGCGATGAAGGTGGATTCGTTGCTGTTGAGCAGATGCGAGCCTTCGCCGTTGTTGGTGACCCTGGCCGTGCCCTGGACCACCACCCAATGCTCACTGCGGTGGTGATGCATCTGCAGCGACAGCGTGGCGCCCGGCTTGACCACGATCTTCTTGATCTTGAAGCCCGGGCCTTCCTCCAGCACGGTGTAGCTGCCCCAGGGCCGGTTGACCGTGCGATGCAGGCGATAGGCTTCGTGGTTGCGGTCCTTGAGCTGCCTGGCCACCTGGCGCACGTCCTGGGCGCGGTCGGCGTGGGCCACCAGGATGGCGTCGGCGGTCTCGACCACGATCAGGTTGTCGACGCCCACCGTGGCGATCATCCGGCCTTCGCTCTGCACGAAATTGCCGCGGCTGTCGATGAACAGGGCTTCGCCGGTGGCGCGGTTGTCCTGGGCATCGGCGTCGACCAGGGCGCTGATCGCGCACCAGGAACCAATATCGCTCCAGTCGAAGCCGGCTGGGATCACTGCGACCTTGTCCGAGATTTCCATCAGCGCGTAGTCGATGGAAATATCCGGCATATCGGCGAAATGCGCCGCCGACAACTCGTGCTGGACAATGCGTCCGGTTTCCACCGGCGTGCTGGCCGCCTGGCAGGCGCGGCCCAGCTCCAGCAGCGCGGGAGCGTGCTGCTGCAACTCGGCCAGCAGGGTCGCGACCGTGAAGCAGAACATCCCCGAGTTCCACAGGAACCGGCCGCTGTCGAGGTAACCCTGGGCGGTCAGCGGGTCAGGTTTCTCGACGAAGCGGCGAACCCGGGCGCCGCCACGTTCGTCCAGGCTATCGCCGGATTCGATGTAGCCAAAACCGGTTTCCGGCGCGGTCGGGGTGATGCCGAACGTCACCAGGTAACCGGCTTCGGCCAGTTGCACGGCGTGGGCGACAGCATTGCGAAAGGCCGCCTCGTCCTGGATCAGGTGGTCGGCGGGCATGACCACCAGGGTTGCCTGATCGCCGTGCCGTGCCTGCACGGCCAGCGCGGCGGCGGCAATCGCCGGTGCTGTGTTGCGGCCCGAGGGTTCGAGGATGAAGTGGCCGTGGTGCTGTTCCAGCCTGGCGGCCTGGAAATGGTCCTTGCTTTGGAAAAAGTGCTCACGGTTGGTCACCGTGACGATCTCGCCGTTGCCGGCCAGCAGCCCGGCAGCTCGACGGTAGGTCTTGCCCAGCAGGCTCTGGCCGTCCGGCAGGGTCATGAAGGGCTTGGGCTGGCCTTCGCGTGACACTGGCCATAAACGGGTGCCGGCGCCGCCGGAAACAATTACAGGAATCAACATGCCTTACTCCTTGGCAACACGTGTCATGTCCGCATCCACCATCATGTGGATCAGGTCCTGCAGATCGGTCTTGGGCCGCCAGCCAAGGAGCTTTTGAGCCTTGGCCGGGTTGCCCAGCAGTACATCGACCTCCGCCGGGCGCAAGAACGTCGGGTCGATCTTCACGTAGTCACGGTAGTTCAGGCCGAGGTGTTCGAAGGCGATCCGGCACATGTCGCGCACTGTGGTGGTGACGCCGGTGGCCACCACGTAATCATCGGCCTTGCCCTGTTGCAGCATCAGCCACATGGCTTCGACATAGTCGCCGGCGAATCCCCAGTCGCGCTTGGCGTCGATGTTGCCCAGGCGCAGCTCCTGCTGCTTGCCCTGCTTGATCCGGGCGGCGGCATCGGTGACCTTGCGGGTCACGAACTCGATGCCACGCAGGGGCGATTCGTGGTTGAACAGGATGCCGCTGCTGGCATGCAGGCCGAAGCTCTCGCGGTAGTTCACGGTGATCCAGTGCCCGTAGAGCTTGGCCACGCCGTAGGGGCTGCGCGGGTAGAACGGGGTATTTTCGTCCTGCTGCTCGGCCTGGATCAGGCCGAACATTTCGCTGGTGGAGGCCTGGTAAAAGCGGGTGTGCGGGCTGAACTGGCGGATCGCCTCGAGCAGGTGTGTCACGCCCAGCCCGTCGACGATACCGGTGGTCACCGGCTGGTCCCAGGAGGCGGCGACAAAGCTTTGCGCCGCCAGGTTGTAGAGTTCGTCGGGCGCCGCCTTGATCACCGCCCGTTGCACGGAGCAGGCGTCGGCCATGTCGCCATCCAGGTAGCGGATCTCGCCCTCGATGCCCATCTCACGCAAGCGCCAGCGCGAGTCGCTGCTGCGTCGCGCCACCAGTCCGTGAACCTGATAGCCCTTGTCCAGCAGCAACTTGGCCAGATAGGCGCCGTCCTGCCCCGTGATCCCTGTGATCAGTGCACTTTTTGTCATTCTTGTAGTACCCGTGACTCCCAGTCGGACAGGATCGCCCGCAGGGATTGTTGTATAGGTGTTTCAGGCGCCCATCCGCTGTTCAGCCGCTCGCCATGGCCACCATGGACGCAACGCGATGCTGTCCGCCATGGACGGGCAGGGGGCTGGAGCGCGGTGGTGGAGGCCGGGGCAAGCGGGGTCAGAGGCTCGAGCAGGGGGCGGATGTTGTTGCGCTGGCCAGTCAGGTGGATCGCCGAGTCGGGTGACCGGGGTAACGGGCGCTGGAAGTTTTGGTGGGCGCTCGGGCCATGGGAGGAGGCAGGCAGCGACCTCCGGCCTGAGCCGATGCTGCTCAAGCGGGATTGGGTGTGACGACCCATGAATCCATTCAGGCCCGTTACAAACAGACGCTTCTTCAAGCGGCAGTCCCCTCATCACGAACTTGCGCGAAATCCCGGGCTTAAATGCGGGAAAATTCAGGAACTTCCGAAAAGTATCGAGAATGGCCTGCCACGCGAAGTTATTGTTGTAGTTATTTGGCAATCAATCTGTGCCAATTGCGCGGCAATTTCAATAAGTCCTATCGTGACCGGTAAGTTCTCCTTTTTGAGCATAGGAAAAATCTCTCCGGTAGGTTCCCGAACATTCGATGGATGTGTTTAGAATGCCTTTCGTCTCGACCCAAACGATCAGAAGCGGCTGTCTTTAGCCGCTGGAAACTGACCAATAGAACAAGAACGTAGACGGGCATGAGAACGATGGATGCACGCCCACAACACAGGCGTGGCGCCATGGCTCTACCGTCATTGTGTGAAGGTGCCAGGACGGCGGCTTCATCGTGAGATGCCATGAATTTCATTCTTTATTCGGATGTTAACGACGGCTCCATCAGCCAGAGCCTCGGGCGTCCGGAATACAGCTATTACTTCGTGCTCAAGGCCTATCGCCCGGTGTTGGAAAGCCTTGGGCGCGTGCATGTGGTGCAGACGCCGGCCGAGGTCGACCGGCTGTATCACGAACTGCGGCTCAAGGGCGAAGACTGCCTGTTTCTTTCGTTCGCCCCACCCCAGAAAACCCCGGTCGACCTGGACTGCCCGACCCTGTGCGTGGTGGCCTGGGAGTTCGATTCGATCCCCCACGAATACTGGGATAACGACCCGCACCAGGACTGGAGCCGCACCCTTGGCCGCCATGGCCGGGTGATCACCCTGTCCAGCCATACGGCCCGTGCGGTGCGTCGGGTGCTGGGTGAGCATTTTCCGGTGCTGGTGCTGCCTACCCCGTTGTGGGAGCGCTTCGATGGCGTTCGCGGGCAATACCCCAATGTACCGGTCAACGCCGGCACCACCCTGCAGATCAAGGGCTGCATCATCGACAGCCGGGCCCTGGGACTTTCCGCCGACGGCCTGATCGCGCCGGTGCTGGATGAGGCGCCGCCGCCTCCCGCTCCCGTCGAGGTCGAGATTGTCGAAGCCCCACTGCTGACCGTCAGGCGCCGGCTGTTCATCGCCAAGCACTATCTGCGCGAATGGTATCGGGCGCTGGCCGGCGGCGAATGGCGCCGGCCGCTGTTCATCAGCAAGCACTATGTTCGCGAATGCTACCGCGAGGGGTTGCGCGACCGGGTCCCCGCGCGCCTGCGGGCACTGATGGCGAAATCGAGACCGGAGCACGCGGCAGCGCTGCCCATCGTCCTGCCGGCACCCGCGCCTGAGCCGGAGCACCCCCAGGCCGTCCTCCCGGCCACCGATCAGCAGGTGGAGTTCCAGGTCGATGGCGTGGTCTATGTCAGCGTGTTCAACCCCGATGACGGTCGCAAGAACTGGCATCAACTGATTACCGCGTTCTGCTGGGCAATGCGCGACACCGAAGACGCCACCCTGGTGTTGAAGATGACCCAGAACGACCTGTCGACCTATTACGTCGAAATGCTGACCCTGCTGTCGCAGCTGTCACCGTTCAGCTGTCGGGTGGTGGCCATGCACGGCTATCTGGACGACGAGCAATTTGCAAGGCTGTACGGCGCGGCCAGTTTCTACGTCAACGCTTCGCGGTGCGAAGGCCTGTGCCTGCCGCTGATGGAGTTCATGGCCTGCGGCAAGCCGGTGATCGCGCCGCTGCACACGGCCATGCTCGATTACATCGACGAGGAGGTGGCCTTCGTCGTCAAGTCCAGCCAGGAGCCGGCGATCTGGCCGCAGGACTCGCGCATCCTGTTTCGCACCCTGCGCCACCGCCCGGATTGGGGCTCGTTGAAAACCGCCTACCAGGACAGTTACCGCATGGCCAAGGAAAACCCCGCGGGGTACCAGTCGATGTCCCTGGCCGCGGCCCGGCGCATGCAGGAGTACAGCAGCTTCGCCAGCGTCCAGGGGCGTCTGCGAGAGTTCTTCGCCCTGACCCCGCTGACCGAGGCCGACGGCGCGTCCTCCCTGGCCGTGGCGGGTAACGCCTGATGCTGATCCTCATCCACTCGGAAACCAACAAGAGCAACATCCAGCAGAACCTGGGCCGTCCCGAATACAGCTACTACTTCGTGCTCAAGGAGTTCCGGCCGGTGCTGGAACGCCTGGGCCAGGTGCTGGAGGTCAGCAACCCCGACGAGCTGGTGGACCGCCTGTATTTCGACTGCCAGAGCCGCGGCGAGGCGTGCATCTTCCTATCGTTCTCGCCGCCCCATCGCACGCCCAACCATTACGCTTGCCCGACCATCCCGGTGTTCGCCTGGGAGTTCAGCACCATTCCCACCGAAAGCTGGCAGGGCGAGCCGCGCCATGACTGGCGGCTAGTCCTGGGCACCGCGGGCGCGGCGATCACCCATTCCAGCTTTACCGTGCGAGCGGTGCGCGATGTGATGGGCGAGGACTACCCGATCTGCGCGATCCCGGCCCCGGTCTGGGATCGTTTCGCCCGCCGTGGCGAGCAACTGGGCAAGCAGCCACGGGCGTCCCGGGTGACCCTCAACCTGCACGGGCTGCTGCTCGACAGCCGGACCCTGGACCTGAGTGCCTACGGCCCGGGCACGCTGCGCGAAGGCCTGCCGCTGGCGCTCGATGCCACGGCCCGCGACTGCCAGCTGCTGCTCGACGGGGTGGTCTACACCTCGGTGTTCAACCCCTACGACGGGCGCAAGAACTGGCAGGACATGATCAGTGCGTTCTGCACCACCTTTCGCGACTGTGCCGACGCCACCCTGGTGCTGAAACTGACCCACCACGATATCGGCAACGCGCTGGCCGACATGCTGCACCACCTCTACAAGAACCAGTCCTACCAGTGCCGGATCGTGCTGATCCACGGCTTTTTGTCCGACCCGGACTACGAGCGGCTGGTGGAGGCCACCCGCTATGTGGTCAATTCCTCGTTCGGCGAAGGGCAGTGCCTGCCGCTGATGGAGTTCATGTCCTGCGGCAAGCCGGCGGTGGCGCCGTGCAACACCGCGATGGCCGACTACATCGACCCCGACAACACTTTCATCGTCGATTCCACCGACGAGTTGACCGCCTGGCCCCACGATCCGCGGGCGGCCTACCGGACCCTGCGCTACATCACCAACTGGGACTCGCTGTGCTCGGCCTATCGCGCCAGCTACGACGTCGCCCTAGAGGACCCCGAGCGTTATGCGCGCATGTCGGGCCATGCGATCGAAAGCCTGCGGCGCTTCTGTAGCCAGGCCACGGCCGAACAGCGCCTGGGTGAGTTCTTCCAGCAGGTGCTGGAGCGGCGCAAGGCGCCTGCGACCCCCGGGCTTCCCGCGTGATGCGGGCGTTCCTGCGGCGTTTGCGCAGGGGCGCGCCGTTGCCTGCGCCGCTGCTGGCCGAAGCGCCCAGGCCTGCGGTTTCTCCCCGCGATTGCGGCTTGCGCGACGCCATGCTCGATGGCTGGTTCCGTTCCGCAACCGGCGAGCTGCTCAAGGGCTTTGCCATCAGCGCCGACGACACCCTGCTCGATGTCGGTTGCGGCGAAGGCGTGGCGACGCTGTTCGCCATGCGCCAGGGCGCTTCGGTGATTTTCACCGACAGCGAGTTCGACAAGGTGAGCGACCTGGCCCGGCAAGTCGCCGAGCAATCGGACGTAGCGGCCCTGGGGCTGGTCAGCAACAGCCTGCCGTTGCCGCTGGCCCAGGGCTGCGCGAGCAAAGTGGTGTGCATGGAAGTGTTGGAGCACATCGAACAGCCCGAGCCGTTCCTCGCCGAGCTGGTGCGCATGGGCCGTCCCGGCGCGCAGTACCTGATCAGCGTTCCGGACCCGGTGGGCGAGCATTTGCAGAAGGGCATCGCGCCGTCCGGCTACTACCGCGCGCCGAACCATGTGCAGGTATTTTCCCGCGAAGGCTTTGGCCAGATGATCGAGGACGCCGGGCTGGTCATCGAACATCGGCAGGCCACGGGCTTTTTCTGGGTCATGGGCATGATCTTTTTCTGGGCCAGCGAACGGGCCGCCGGACGCGAGCCGCCGGGCGCCGTGCGCGACCGCATCCAGGCGCCGTACCCGGCGCTGATGGAAGGCTGGGCGCGGACCTGGGAGGAGCTGCTGGCGCAACCCGACGGGCTGGCGATCAAGCAGGTGCTCGATGGCTTCATGCCGAAAAGCCAGGTCATCATTGCCCGCAAGCCGCTGTCCGGCGCCGTGGCTGAGCCGTCTTGAACGACAAGCGGATCATGGACATCGAGCTGCTGCGGGGCATCGCGGTGCTGGGCGTGGTGTTCCATCATCTGCAAGGCAATCTGTTTCGCGACGGGCTCGCCTGGTTGGGCAGCGTCGCCGCCTACGGCCAGTTCTGGTGGGGCGTGGACCTGTTTTTCGCCATCTCCGGTTTTGTCATCGCCCGTAGCCTGATCCCGCAGCTGCGCGCCTGCACCAGCGCCGCGCAGTGTTGGCAACGGACCCGCGACTTCTGGATTCGCCGCGCCTTCCGCCTGCTGCCCTCGGCCTGGTTGTGGCTGCTGCTGATGTTGCTGGCGAGCCTGTTCCTCAATCGTTCGGGGGCCTTCGGTAGTCTGCACGCCAACCTGTGGGCCACGGTTGCCGGCCTGTTGCAGTTCGCCAATTTCCGTTTCGCCGACAGTTTTTTCCACTACGAGTACGGCGCCAGTTTCGTCTACTGGAGCCTGTCGCTGGAGGAGCAGTTCTACCTGTTGCTGCCGCTGCTGGTGCTGTTGTGTCGCAGGTACCTGGCCTGGGTGTTGCTGGCGCTGGTGGTCGTGCAACTGGTGAGCTTGCGCTCGGTGCTGTTGATGTTCATCCGCACCGACGCCATGGCCCTCGGCGTGCTGTTGGCGCTGTGGACAGCCCGATCCAGCTACCGGCACTGGGAGCCGGAGTGGCTGGGGCGGCATCCCGGGCTCGGCCCGTTGCTGCTGATCCTCTCCTGCCTGGGCATGGGCTGGCTGGCCACCGATGGGTTCCATGCGACTTTTTATCGGGTCGGCGCCCTGGCGCTGCTCTGCACGCTGCTGGTGTGGATCGCTTCCTACAACCGCGACTACCTGTTGCCTCGCGGCCCGCTGAAAAGCCTGCTGGCCTGGGTCGGCAGTCGTTCCTACGGGATCTACCTGATCCATATCCCGGTGTTTATGCTGGTCCGCGAAGCCTGGTTCCGCCTGTCGCCCCTGGGCACGACCGGGCTGAACGACCAGCCGCTGCTGGCGCTGGCCTGCGCCGCAGGCCTGCTGCTGTTGCTGAGCGAACTCAACTACCGTGTCATCGAGTTGCCCCTGCGCAATCGGGGCGCCGAGCTGGTGCAACGCCTGGGCACATCCCGTTCTCCCGTTCCTTCCACTGGAGTCACTTCATGCTGAGCCTTCTGAAAAAACTCACGGCGAGCGCTCCTGCGGCCGTGACGCCCGACGCACCGTCGCCGGCCAAGGTCGATCCGTACATGCTGGGCCTGCAGGACGCCATGCTCAGCGGCTGGTTCAACCAGGAAAACGGCGAGCTGTTCACCGGCTTTCCGGTGACGGCCGAGGACACCCTGCTGGACGTTGGCTGTGGTGACGGCGGCAACGTGCATTACTGCGCGATGCGCGGGGCGAAGATCATCATTGCCGACATCGACGCGGCCAAGGTCGAGGCGACGCGCCAGCGCCTGAGCGATACGCCGGCCCGTGGCGTGGAATGCCATGTCACTGACTGCAACCCGCTGCCGATTGCCGACGGCACCGCCAGCCGGGTGGTGTCCACCGAGGTCATTGAGCATGTGGACGATCCGGCGCAGTTTCTCTGCGAGCTGGTGCGGGTCGGCCAGCCGGGCGCGCTGTACCTGTTGAGCGTGCCGCACCCGAGCTCCGAGGACCTGCAAAAGGACATCGCCGCGCCGGAGTATTTCCAGAAGCCCAACCATATCCGCATCATCAGCGAAGAGCAGTTCAAGCAGATGGTCGGCGACGCCGGGCTGGAGGTGCTGAGCCATAGCCAGTACGGCTTCTACTGGTCGATGTGGATGCTGCTGTTCTGGGAAGCCAAGGTCGAATTCAGCAACCCCGACCACCCGCTGCTCGATCAATGGGCCAGCACCTGGCAGACCATCCTCAACTCGCCGCGCGGGGTGCAGATCAAGCACGCGCTGGACGCCGTGGTCGCCAAGAGCCAGGTCATCATCGCCCGCAAGCCGGCCTGAACCGGTTCCTGTAGCCGCTGCCGCAGGCTGCGATAAGGCCGCAGGCCTTCGGCGATCTTGTGGCCTTGCGCGCCCTTCGGTCGCGATCGCAGCCTGCGGCAGCGGCTACAGAGCTTCAGGCCTGTTGCACGAAAGTCAGGCGCAGGGCGAAACCGATCAGCAGGCTGCCGAACAGCCATTGCTGGACCCGCTGGGCGGCGCGGTTGTGCGCCAGCCAGCGGCCGATCCAGGCGCCGGCCAGGGCGTAGGCGCTGTCGAACAGCAACCCCACCAATACCAGCAGCAGACCGAGGCTGGCGAACTGCGCGGCCACGGGGCCGGCCTGCGGGTCGATGAACTGTGGCAGCAGCACCGAGCAGAACAGCAGCGCCTTGGGGTTGAGCAGGTTGGTCAGCAGGCCGCGGCGGATCGCTTCGCGCCAGCGCAGGGCGCTCGCGGCCTCGCCATCCCGCAGGCTGGGCAGCAGGTTGGCCCGCAGGCATTGCACGCCGAGCCACAACAGGTACGCGGCCCCGCCCAGGCGCACCACCTCGAAGGTCCAGGGCGCGGCCTTGAACAGGGCGGCCAGGCCCAGTGCCGCCAGTGCCACATGAGAGCCCCGGGCAATCGCCAGACCCACCGCAGTGGCCAGCGCCAGGCCCTTGCCCTGGCGGGCGCCGGTTTGCAGCAGGAGGATCATGTCGGGGCCGGGCAGCAGATAGACCACCGCCAATGCCAGGAAAAACATCCACAGTTGCGCCACCTTGCCACCCCCTTTCGTTGTCGATTCGGTAGGTAGAGTCTAGGGCCGAAGGGCAGGGCAGGTGCTTGCGTAGTCAGCCAGCAAGGAGGTGGAAATTGGCATAATCTTCCACCTGGACATGGAGTGACTATCGGAAAATGCCAAAAATGAAACTGGACGCCTACGACCGCAAGATTCTCGCCGCCCTGCAGCGCGACGGCCGCCTGAGCAACGTGCAACTGGCGGAGGAGATCGGCCTGTCTCCTTCACCCTGCCTGCGTCGGGTACGGATGCTGGAAGAAGCCGGGGTGATTCGCGGCTACCAGGCCAACCTCGATCGCGATGAAGTGGGCCTGGGGCTGACGGTGTTCGTCGGGGTCAAGGTCGAGCGGCACACCGATGAGCATTCCGAAGCCTTCCACAAGGCGGTGACGGCGCTGCCGGAGGTGCTTTCGGCGTTCCTGGTGTCCGGCGAGTCGGACTTCCTGCTGCAGGTGGTGGTGCCGGACCTGCGCGCCTACGACCGTTTTCTTACCGGCAGCCTGCTGAAACTGCCGGGCGTCAGCGATATCCGCAGCAACTTCGCGATCCACACGGTGAAAACCCCGGGCGCGCTGCCGCTGGGGCATTTGCCGACCTGACGCGATCATCTGTAGCCGCTGCCGAAGGCTGCGATCGAGACCGAAGGGCGCGCAAGTCTCAAGATCGCCGAGGCCCTTCGGGCCTTACGCAGCCTGCGGCAGCGGCTACAGGTTCTACATCTGCGTCGCCATCCCTTCCACATCCATCGCTGCCTGGCGCAACGCCTCGGAGCGGGTCGGGTGCGGGTGGCAGGTCAGGGCAATGTCTTCGGCCGAGGCGGAAAACTCCATGGCCACGCAGTATTCACCGATCATTTCGCTGACGCTCGGTCCTACCAGATGCACGCCGAGGATTTCATCGGTCTGCGCGTCCGCCAGGACCTTGGCGAAACCTTCGGTCTCGTGGTTGATCTTGGCCCGGCTGTTGGCCGTGAAAGGGAACTTGCCGGCCTTGTAGGCCCGGCCCTCGGCCTTGAGCTGCTCTTCGGTCTTGCCGACGCTGGCCAGCTCGGGCTTGGTGTAGATCACACTGGGGATCAGGTCGTAATTCACTTCGCCGGCCTTGCCGACGATCTGCTCGATACAGGCCATGGCCTCGTCCTCGGCTTTGTGGGCAAGCATCGGCCCGGACGTGACGTCGCCAATCACCCACACGCCGGGAGCCGCGGTGCGGTGCCGCTGGTTGGCGAGCATGCCGCGCGAGTCGGTGCCCAGGCCGACGTTCTCCAGGCCCAGGCCCTGGGTGTAGGGCCGGCGGCCGATGGCCACCAGCACATAGTCGGCTTCCAGCAGCTCCGCCGTGCCGCCCGCGGCGGGTTCGATACTCAACTGCACGCCATTGGCCGAGGTGCTGGCGCTGCTGACCCTGGTGCCGAGCCTGAAGGCGATTCCCTGCTTGGCCAGGGCCCGTTGCAGGGTCTTGCCGGCTTCGCCATCGACACCGGGGCAGATGCGGTCCAGGTACTCGACCACCGTCACCTGGGCTCCCAGGCGCCGCCAGACCGAACCCAGCTCCAGGCCGATCACCCCGGCGCCGATCACCACCAGGTGCCGGGGCACTTCGCCGAGGGACAGCGCGCCGGTGGAGTCGAGGATGCGCCGGTTGTCGATCTCCACCCCGGGCAGTGGCGTCGGCTCGGAGCCGGTGGCGATCACGATGTCCCTGGCCTGCAACCGGGTCTTGGCCCCGGCGCTGTCGGTCACCGTGACCTGGCCCGGGCCGTCGATATGGCCCCAGCCCTTGATCCAGTCGACCTTGTTCTTGCGAAACAGGAACTCGATGCCCTTGGTCAGGCCGGCCACGCTGTCGTCCTTCTGCTTCATCATCTGGGCGAGGTTGAGGCTGGGCTTGACCTCGATGCCCAGTTCGGCGAATTCCTTGCCCATGGCCGCGTCGTATAGCTCCGAGGCGTGCAGCAAAGCCTTGGACGGCATGCAGCCGACGTTCAGGCAGGTGCCGCCGAGGGTGGCGCGACCTTCGACGCAGGCGGCCTTGAGGCCCAGCTGGCCGGCGCGAATGGCGGCGTTGTAGCCACCGGGACCCCCACCGAGGATGACGACGTCGTAGCTGCTCATGGCTGTTCTCCTGCAATCGGAAAAGAAGGCTTTCAAAGGTAGTCGAGCGAAAAATTATGACCGTAATATGAGCGAGCAAAACAACCCCGGTCAAGCACGCAATTGCGTCTTCCTTGTAGGAGCGAAGCTTGCTCGCGAAAGCCGCGAAGCGGCGTGCCGTCAACCGGCACGCGTTATCGTTGGCGATCTTTTCGCGAGCAAGCTTCGCTCCTACAGAAGAAGGGGATGAGTGTTCAGGTCCACCAGTAGCGCACGAGATGGAAGAAGATCGGCGCGGCGAAACACACCGAGTCCAGGCGGTCGAGCATGCCGCCGTGGCCTTCGATCATGTGACCCCAGTCCTTCACCCCGCGGTCGCGCTTGATCGCCGACATGACGATGCCGCCGGCGAAGCCCAGCAGGTTGATCAGCAGGGCGATCAGGAACGACTGCCAAATGGTGAAGGGGGTAATCCACCACAGCGCGCCGCCGATCAGCGAGGCCAGGAGGATGCCGCCGACAAAACCTTCCACGGTCTTGGATGGCGACAGCCGCGGGGCGATCTTGCGTTTGCCGAAGAGCTTTCCACAGACGTACTGCAACACGTCCGACATCTGCACCACGATCACCAGGTAGGCGATCAGCAGCAGGTTGCGCCCTTCGTAGCCGGCGATGTCCAGGGTCAGCAGCGCCGGGACGAACGACACGCAGAACACCGCGATCATCAGCCCCCACTGGACCTTGGAGGCGCGTTCCAGGAAGTGCGTGCTGTCGCCGCCCAGGGACGCGAGGATCGGCAGCAGCAGGAACACATAGACCGGGATGAAGATCGAGAACAGCCCGTACCAGTCGAAGTAGATCAGCAGGTATTGCACCGGCAGGGCCAGGTAGAACGCCGCCACCAGCGCCGGGTAGTCGCTGCGCCGGGTCGGCATCAGGGTCAGGAACTCGCGCAGGGCGTAGAAGGACACCGCGTAGAACAGCAGGATCACCGCGCTGGTGCCGAGCCAGAAGGCGATACCGATCACCAGCACCATCACCCACCAGGCGTTGATGCGCGCATTGAGGTTGTCGATCACCGAGCTCGGCGCGCCACGACTGCGCAGCTTGAGCAGAAAACCGATCAGCGAGGCCAGCACCAGTACCGCGCCGATCCCGCCGAACAACATCAGGGTTTGCCTATCCATCTCAAGAATGCTCCGGGGCCATGGCCAGCAGCGCTGCGCGGCTGCGTTCGAGGAATTGCTCTTTGCTTTCGCCGTCCTCGAGGGACAGCGGCGCGCCGAAGCTGGTGGTGCATAACAGCGGCAGGGGCAGGAAACGGCCCTTTGGCATCACGCGGTTGAGGTTGGCGATCCACACCGGAATCACCTGGGCCTGTGGGTAACTTTTCGCCAGATGGTAGAGGCCGCTCTTGAACGGCAGCAGGCCTTCCTCCTCCAGGTTGCGCGTGCCTTCGGGGAAGATGATCAGCGAATCGCCGTTGGCCAGGGCATCGAGCATTGGCTGCAAGGGGTTATCCACAGGCTCCTTGCGCTCGCGGTCGATCAGCACGCCGTTGAACACCCGGTTGATGAGGTAGCGGCGCAGCGGGCGGGTCTGCCAGTAATCGGCGCCGGCCACTGGCCGCGTCACCTTGCGCAGCGCGGGCGGCAGCGAGGCCCAGAGCAGCACGAAGTCGCCGTGGCTGCTGTGGTTGGCGAAATAGATGCGTTGCACCGCCTGCGGCCCGCAGCCGAGCCACAGGCTGCGCGCCCCGGTGATGGTGCGGGCGGCGGAGGTGATGAGAGTGGCGACCAGGGGTTCGAGCATGAGAATTCCTTATCCGGCGACGGCCAGCCAGGGGCTGGCCAGGATGAAGCCCAGTGTCAGCAGTACTTGCGCCGCCAGCAGCCAGGCCTGGCGACGCAACAGGTTGAGGGCGCCGTGGCTGCGTTGTTGCCACGGGCGGCCGCCGGCATTCGCCGGTTGCAGGCCGAGGGCGCTCAGCGCCTGGTCCAGGGCAGCGCTGCGTTCGGCCAGCGGCAGCGGGCTGTCCGCCACCCGCTGGAACAGCTCGGCATCGAAGGCCACCCGCAGCGCCCAGTACTTTTGCAGCAAGCCCAGCACCAGCAGGGCGACGCTCAGGACGATGGCCCAGGGGGCGGACACGCCGAGCAGCCACTGGCCGAGGCCGAGCAGGGCGCCGAGCAGGCTCAGGCCTGTGGATAACAGGTCCAGCGAGTGCCCGCGGCGCAACAGGCTGGCCACCGCATGCAGTTCCATATCAGTGGCCATGGGCGCTCCCCTGGGCTGTGGATAAAGGCTCCAGGGCCTTGCGGTGCGCGGGTTGCAGGACGATCTGCGGGCGCGCGCGGCGGATCTGCACGATCGCCGCATCGACGCTGGCGGCGCGGCCTGTGTACAACAGCCAGGCGGCCACGGCGGTGGCGCTGCGCGAGTAACCCAGGGCGCAGCAGACCAGCAGCGGCGCGTGCTCACGCAAGCTTTCGATGGCTTGCGCGGCCTCGCGGCATTGCTCGGTGGTGGGCGCGGTCAAGTCGAGCACCGGCACGCAGCGATAGGCCAGGTGGCGACCGTCCACGGACAGTTCGGCACACAGGTCGAGCACCGCGCTGAACGGGCTGTCCTGTAGCTCGCCCGGGGTCGGGATGCGCCCCAGCCAGACGTTATCCACAACCTCATCGGGCTGTGGATGCTGGCGTGTCCATAGCCGGGAATTGATCCAGGCCGCCGCCAGATAAGGCGCCAGCAGCCAGCGCGTGGCGTTGCCCAGGCGGCCGTCCGCGCCCTTCTGGAAACCCTTGGCGTCGAACAGCCCATAGTTCAGCGCCACCAGCAGCAGGGCCAGTGCCGGCCACAACAGCCACAACCAGGCACCGGAAAAGGCCAAGGCCGGGATGGCAAGCGCCGCGGCGCCCACGGCATAGAACGACGCCAGGCGCCAGCGCTGGCGGTCGCGGGCCAGGCGCAGGTTGTGCAGCATCCCTGGGCGGTCCAGCGGCCACAGCCAGACGCACAGCCAGCCGGCCAGGGCGCCTGTGGGCACGTCGATAAAGTGGTGTTGATAAGTGGTCAGCACCGACACGCCGATCAGCGCGAACCAGCCGTGCACCAGCCAGCGCCAGGCGCCCTGGACATGCCGCGCGTAGCAGACCCACAGCACCACCAGCAGCGCGATGTGCAGCGACGGCGCCTGATTGAACGGCTTGTCGAAGCCGGCCAGCACGTCGAACAGCCAGCCGAACAGGCCATCCAGTTCCGGGCGCTGGAAGGTGAAACGCAGCGGCCAGAGCAGGAAGCAACTGACGGCGATGACTTGCGCGGTCAGCAGCCGCAGGGCGTGGCGCTTGAGTTCTTCGCGGCTGGTGGGCAACAGCAGGGAAAAGCCGTACAGCAGGTCGATCGACCAGTAGGGCACGATGCTCCAGGCCCAGAACGGCATCTGCCGCTCCCAGTCGAACACCAGGCTGCCGACCTCGGCGCGTTGCGCGGTGACCCAGGTGGCGAAGCCGTAGGTGCCGAAAAACAGCGGCGCCAGCAGCAACAGCCAGAGCACCGCGGGTTTCAGCAGGCCGGGCTCGCGGGTGTATGTCGCGGCGACCGTCATCATTGCACCCGCTGTGCCAGCGACACGCTGAAAATGCCCCACTGATCGACGCGCAGGGTGATCCGGCGGAACCCCGCGGCTTCCACCAGTTGGTCCATCTCGGCCTGGGTCCGGCGACGCATGACCCAGGCCTGGCCCGCGCGGTGGCTGGTCAGGGCGCGGGCGATCAGCTCCAGCTGCGGGTGCCACGGTTGCCCGGTGTAGACCAGGTAACCGCCAGGCTCCACGGCGGCGGCCAGGCCCGCCAGGGAATCGCTGACCATCGGGTTGTCGGCGAACAGCTCGTACAGGCCGGAGACCACCGCCAGCGTCGGTTTGGGCGCCAGGGCCGCGAGGTCGTCGCGGTCGAAGGCGTCGGCTTTGACGAAACGGGCAATCTCGCCCAGGCCTTTCTCGGCGATCAACGCGTTGCCGTCGCGCACGTTGATATCGCTGTAGTCGCGCAGCAGGATCGACTCCGGCAGCGGGCTGACCCCCTGCAAGGCTTCGAGAATGTAGCGCCCGTGGCCGGCGGCGATGTCGACGATGCGCACTTCGCGCTGCTCGGCGCGCAGTTTTTCCATGGCCAGGCGCAGCAGTTCTTCCACATGCAGCTTGCGTTGGCGAATGCCGCGCCAGCCGATGGAGTCCAGGTAGTTGCGGTCGATCATCCGGCCCAGGGCCGAGGTGCCGGTGGCTTGGTTGCGGTAGACGTAGTCCAGGGTGCTGCCGGAGTCGAAACCGGTGTCGAAACCCAGCTTGACCCCGGCCGAGAGCTGGCTGCCCAGGCGCATGCTGGCGCGGGTCATGCGCCAGTACAGGTCACGCAGGGAGTTGTGCGGCAGGGGCGCCGCCAGCGCCTCGGACTCGGCGCAGGTCAGGCCCAGGCGGTCGGCGTCGAGCAGGGCAGGGCGGTTCAGCGGTCGCGCGAAGTTCTGCAGGATGAAGCGCCGGGCGCTGGCGACGGCCGGGGCCCGGGCCTTCTCGCCGAGGGTGTCGTGGAAGAAGCCCGGCAGGATGTGTTTTTCCTTGTGCAGGCTGCCCAGGCGCTCGAAGAACTGTTCCTGGGGCCGGCGGTGGACAACGAAGTCGGCGCCGGAGATCAGCAGCTGGGTCGGCACCTGGATCGCCTGGGCATCGGCCACCACCCGTTCGGCGGCTTCGTACAGGCCAAGCAGCACGTTCACCGAGATCGCTTTGGTGATCAGCGGGTCGCTGTCATAGGAGGCCACGCGCGCCGGGTCATGGCTGAGGAAGCGCGCCTTGACGTAGCTGTTGACGAAAAAGTTGCCGCGAAAACGCCGCATCAGCGCCAGGCCCGGGCGGGCGAAAGGCACGTAGAGCTTGACCTTGAACGCCGGCGACGCCAGCACCAGGGCGCGGATGCGCGGCGCGTAATCGTGGACCCAGGTGGCGGCAATCACCGCGCCGACGCTTTGGGCCACCACGGCCATGTGTTCTTCGTCGATGCCGTGGCTGGCCCGCAGGTGATCGCAGAAGGTCTGCACGTCGCGCACGCTGGTGGCGAAGCTCGGGCTGTCGCCCCGGGCGCCGGGCGACTGGCCGTGGCCACGGGCGTCCCAGGCGAAGAAATCGAAGGCTGGCAGGTCCAGTTCGTCCACCAGGTGGGCGATGCGCGCGGAGTGTTCATGGCCGCGGTGGAACAGCAGCACCGCCTGGCGCGGGGCGTCCGAGGGGGCGGCGGTGGCCGGCCAGTGGCGGTAGAACAGCTCGACGCCGTCGTGGGTGGTGAAGGTCTGGTGGAGAGCTTCGCGCATGGCAACTTCCTTATTCCGAGGGGGCGTTTTGCTGCACTTCTTGTCGTTGGGTGTCTTGCAGTTGTACGTCGAGCAGGCCTTGGCGAACCCGGTTGATCAAGGTGTAGACCAACAACGCGGCGACCAGCGCCAGCACGCCGTTGATCCAGGCGGCGCTCAGCCAGCCCAGGGCGATGCCGGTGGCCAGCACGCCGAGCACGAACGCCCGGTCGCTCTTGCCCATGGGCCCGTCGTAGCGGCGCGAGGCGCCGATCATCGGCCCCAGCACGCCGGCGTATTCGCTGAACAGCGCCAGCAGCGTGACGAGCAGGACCAGCGGCAGGCTGACGCCGGCAATCAGCGCGAAAGGCAGGATCAGCGCGCTGTCGGCAATCACGTCGCACAATTCGTTGAGGTAGGCGCCCAGGCGCGATTGCTGGCCGAATTCCCGGGCCAGCATGCCGTCGATGGCGTTCAGCGCCATGCGCAGGATCATCCACAGCGGGATCAGGATGAACAGCCAGAGGTGGCTGGCGAAGCTGGCGATCAGGGCGCCCACCAGCACCGAAATCACTCCCGCCAGCACCGTGATCTGGTTGGCCGTGGTGCCGTTCTCGTACAGGCGCTGGACCCATGGCCGCAGCAGGTTCTGGAAGCGCGGTTTGAGCTGGTAGATGGAGAGCATGGCTGGACGTTTCCTTGTCACAAAGTGGGCCACGGATTATGGCCACAGATCTCGCGGGCTGGCATCAGCACAGCAGCGGTTTTCCCTGGGTTTGTGACGCGCCCACGGCAAATAAAGGCATAGGTAAGGGACGAAAATTTCACTACTATTGTTATATCGTAACGATTTGTGACAAATACAGCGGCCTGCCGGAGAGTTATCCACAGGCCCGAATGGGTTAACGACCAGCGTTGGGGTGCTATGCAAGTCGATCTTGAGACTGAAGGGGCGGGGGTCGAAGCCTTGCCGAGGTTTCAGCGGGCGGCCTTTCACGAACGCCGTCTGAAGCGTTGGGGCATCGGGCTGGCGGGACTGGCCGGGGTGGGGCTGGTGTTGGCGTTTTTCGTCGGCCTGTTTGCCCCGCAATCCTTATGGCCGGTGTTGCTGGTCAATCTGGCCGCAGCCTTGCTGGTGCTGGTCGGCGGCCTGCAGGCGGCGGGCTGGGTCAGTGCCTGGCGCGCGGGTGCGTTGCGGGCGCCAGAGGTGGCGCCGAGCCCGGAGCCGGTTGCGGATGAACCGCTACCCGACGACGGCTGGTATGAGCGGCTGCTGGAGGGCATCAGCCGGCGTTGGTCCAGTTTGTTGGCGCAGATCGGCGCGCCGACCTTGTGGTTGGGCGGTTGGGCCTTGCTGGTGCTGTTGGTGATCGAGCAGGCGTGGAACCTCGGCCTGCCCGCCGGAACCCTAGGCCTGGCGGGCAATGTCGGCGCGGTTCTGGCGCTGTTGCTGGCCTTCGGCTTGCTGGTGTTCGAGCGCCAACTGAGCCAGGAACACCCTGGCGAATGGCCGGAAGCTGCGGCGCTGGCGCAGTTGGTGCGAGTGGCGATCATCAGCCTGGTGCTGGCGGCGCTGTGCCTGTTGTTCAGCAGCGACACGGCGCTCTGGCCGATGCGCCTGGGGGTGCTGCTCGGGGTATTGCCGGCGCTGGTGGCCCTGGAGTTCCTGCTGCGCGCAGTATTGTTGTTATTCAGCCCGCGTCGCGCGCAACTGGAGCCGCGCATGCTGGCCCACAGTGTGGTCGCCGACCTGTTGCGCTGGCCGCCGCAACCCTTGCTGGCCTTGCAGCACGAATTGCACAACCGCTTCGGCATCGACCTGCGGCAGATCTGGGCCTTCACTTATATGCGCCGGGCGTTCCTGCCGGTGCTGCTGGTGGTGCTCGGGGTGGGCTGGTTGCTCACCGGCCTGCATGAAGTGCCGTTGCAGGGGCGGGGCATCTACGAGCGTTTCGGCAAGCCGGTGGCGGTCTTTGGCCCGGGTTTGCACGCGGGCCTGCCCTGGCCGCTGGGCCGGGTGCTGAGTGTCGAGAACGGCGTGGTGCACGAACTGGCCACCAGCGTCGGCGAAGCGCCCAGCGTGATCGAACCGGCCTCCGCCGAAGGGCCGCCACCGTTGGTGGCCAACCGCTTGTGGGACGCCAGCCATGTCAACGACAAGTCCCAGGTGATTGCCAGCGGCGCTGCCGACAAGCAGAGCTTCCAGATCGTCAACATGGACGTGCGCCTCGTCTATCGCATCGGCCTGAGCGATCAGGCGGCCCTGGCGGCGACTTACAACAGCGCCGACATTCCGATGCTGATCCGCAGCACCGCCAGCCGCATCCTGGTCCACGACTTCGCCTCGCGCACCCTCGACGGCCTGCTGGGCGAAGACCGTACCAACCTGGCCGAGGATATCGGCCGCGCGGTACAGGCCGACCTGGAGAAACTCGACAGCGGGGTGGAGATCCTCGCCACCGTGGTCGAGGCCATTCACCCGCCGGCCGGCGCGGCCAATGCTTATCACGGCGTCCAGGCCGCGCAGATCGGCGCCCAGGCGCTGATCTCCCGCGAGCGTGGCGCGGCCAGTGAGCAGACCAACCAGGCGCAATTGCAGGCCAGCATCGCCCGCGATCAGGCCCAGGCCACGGCCCATGAAGTGCAGGCCACGGCGCAAGCGGCCGACCTGCGGTTCAGCGCCGAGCAAAAGGCCTATGCCAGCGCCGGCCAGGCATTCGTGCTGGAGCAGTATTTGAGCCAACTGAGCCAGGGCCTGCGCAACGCCAAGTTGCTGGTGCTCGATCATCGCCTGGGCGGCGCCAATGCACCGACCCTCGACCTGCGTACATTCACTTTGCCGACCGAGCCTTCGGTACCGGGTAACACCGCTCAGCCAGGAGCCGTCCATTGAGCCAGTCCCATTCCCACGATCATCAGGATCACGGCGGCCATCACCACGGACACCACCATCATCACCACCACGGCGCGCCGGAAGAGGCGGGGCCCTTTCCCTGGCGGCGCATGGCCTGGGCGCTGTTGCTGGTGTTGTTCGCCGTCGCCGCGGCAAGCCTGGTGCAAGTGCGCTCCGGCGAAGCCACGGTGATTACCCGTTTCGGCAACCCGGCACGGGTGCTGCTGGAGCCGGGCCTCGGCTGGCGCTGGCCGGCACCGTTCGAGGCGGCGATCCCGGTGGACCTGCGCCTGCGCACCACCTCCAGCGGTTTGCAGGATGTCGGCACCCGCGACGGTTTGCGCATCATCGTCCAGGCCTATGTGGCGTGGCAGGTGCAGGGCGATGCGGACAACGTGAAACGCTTTATGCGCGCGGTGCAGAACCAGCCGGACGAAGCGGCGCGGCAGATCCGCACCTTTGTCGGCTCGGCCCTGGAAACCACCGCCAGCAGTTTCGACCTGGCCAATCTGGTGAACACCGATGCCAGCAAGGTGCGCATCGCCGACTTCGAAGCCCAGTTGCGCAAACAGATCGAGCAACAGTTGCTGAGTACTTACGGCGTGCGCGTGCTGCAAGTCGGTGTGGAACGCCTGACCCTGCCCTCGGTGACCCTGACCGCCACCGTCGACCGTATGCGCGCCGAGCGTGAAACCATCGCCACCGAACGCACGGCCATCGGCAAGCGCGAAGCGGCGCAAATCCGTTCCGCCGCCGAGCGCGATGCGCGCATCGTTCAGGCTGATGCCACGGTGAAAGCCGCGGACATCGAAGCGCAATCGCGGGTGCAGGCGGCGGAGATCTACGGTCGCGCCTACGCCGGTTCGCCGCAGCTGTACAACCTGCTGCGTTCGCTGGACACCTTGGGCACTGTGGTGACCCCAGGCACCAAGCTGATTCTGCGCACCGACGCCGCGCCGTTCCGGGTGCTGGTGGACGGGCCGCCGACACTCGGCAATAAAGCCGCCGGGTCGCAACCATGAGTTTGGTTCCACGTGGAACACATGAACTTGGCAGCCCATGGATTCAGGCCGGTCGTCTGGCGTTTCTCGCCCTGTATGCGGTGACTGTGCTGGCAGCCCTGGCCTGGGCGTTTTCCAATGTGCGGCAGATCGATCCGCAAAATCGCGCGGTGGTCCTGCATTTCGGTGCCCTGGATCGCATCCAGAACGCCGGCTTGTTACTGGCCTGGCCGCAGCCGTTCGAACAGGTGGTGCTGTTGCCCGCCGCAGATCGGGTGATCGAACGCCGGGTGGAAAGCCTGCTGCGTTCCGATGCGGCCTTAAAGGGTGACAAGGTGGCCAGTTTCGCCGTGCCCCTGAGCGATGCCCTGGCCGGTTCCGGTTATCTGCTGACCGGCGACGCCGGGGTGGTGCAGCTGGATGTGCGGGTGTTCTACAAGGTCACCGAGCCTTATGCCTTTGTATTGCAGGGCGAGCATGTGTTGCCGGCGCTGGATCGACTGGTGACCCGCAGTGCCCTGGCCCTGACCGCCGCCCGCGATCTGGACACCATTCTGGTGGCGCGTCCGGAACTGATCGGGGCCGACAACCAGGCCGCCGAGCGTCGCGAACGGCTGCGCGGTGATCTGGTGCAAGGCATCAATCAGCGGCTGGCGGATCTGGCGGCGACCGGGCAGGGGATCGGTATCGAAGTGACCCGGGTCGACGTCCAGTCCAGTTTGCCGGGGCCCGCGGTCAGCGCCTTCAATGCGGTACTGACTGCCAGCCAGCAGGCCGACAAGGCGGTGGCCAACGCCCGCACCGAAGCCGAAAAACTCACGCAAACCGCCAACGAACAGGCCGACCGCACCTTGCAGGTGGCGCACGCCCAGGCCGGTGAGCGCCTGGCCAAGGCCCAGGCCGATACCGCGACCATCCAGGGCCTGGCCCAGGCGCAACGCAGCGGCACCGACCCGGAAATGCTCTTGCGTATCTACCGTGAGCGCTTGCCGAAGATCCTTGGGCAGGCCGGCTCGGTGACCACGGTCAATCCCAAAGACGATTCCCGCCTGATCATTCAGGGAGCCCAACCATGACTGTTCACACCCATGCCGCCGCGCCGGCGAGCATGCTCACCTCTGCCGAACAACGTAGCGCCGCGCGTCAGCTGACCCTGGCCATGCTCGCGTTGGGGCTGCTCGGCCTGGGCCTGGTCTGGCGCTGGCTGGCCCCGGAGCAGACCGGCGTCAGCCAGTTGCTGCTGGGGTTCGCTTCGTTGCTGGTGGCGCTGCCGGTGATGCGTTCGGCCTGGTACAGCCTGCGCTACCCGAGCCTGCATGGCATCACTGACCAGTTGATCGCCCTGGCCATGCTCGGCGCCTGGGCCACCGGCGACCTGCTGACCGCGGCGCTGTTGCCGATCATCATGATCTTCGGCCACGTGCTGGAAGAGCGCAGCGTCATCGGCTCCCAGGAAGCCATTCATGCCCTGGGCCGCTTGACCCGCAGCCATGCGCGACGGGTGCAGGCCGACGGCAGCATTCTGGAAGTGGACAACGCCACGCTCAAGGCTGGCGATGTCGTCGAAGTGCGCGCCGGCGACCGGGTGCCCGCCGATGGTTTGGTGCTGTCCGGACAGGCCAGCCTCGACACCGCACCGATCACTGGCGAGTCGGTGCCGCTGGAGGCCGATGTCGGCATGCAGGTGTTCGGCGGGGCGATCAACCTCGACGGCCTGTTGCGCCTGGAAGTGACCCGCACCGGCCACGAATCGACCCTGGGCAAGGTCATCGCGCTGATGCAAAGCGCCGAGCGTTCCAAGCCGCCGATCACCCGTTTGCTCGAACGTTACGCTGGCAGCTACATGGTGCTGGTGTTGCTGCTGGCGGCGGTGACCTGGTTCATCACCCACGATGCCCAGGCGATGCTCGCGGTGCTGGTGGCGGCCTGCCCCTGTGCCCTGGTGCTGTCCGCGCCGGCCACGGCGATTGCCGGGATCGCCGTGGCGGCGCGGCACGGCATCCTGATTCGCAGTTCGGCGTTCCTCGAGGAGCTCGCGGACCTGACCTCGCTGGTGGTGGACAAGACCGGCACCCTGACCTTCGGCACCTTGCGCCTGCAATCGATCGACAGCCCGCGGGAAGATCGCCAGGCCTTGCTGAACCTGGCGGCCAGCCTCGGTTCGGCCAGCAGCCACCCGGTCAGCCGCGCGCTGGCTGGCCTGGTGGCCCAGGAGCATTTCCTGGTGCTGTCGGATATTCGCGAGCGCCAGGGGCTGGGAGTGGTGGCGCAGACCGAGCAGGGCGAAGCCGCCCTGGGGCGTCCCGAGTTGTTCGGCCAGCTCGGCATCGCCACCACGGCAGTGCCCGAACATGACGGACCGATTGCCGGGCTGGCGCTGAACGGCGAATTTCTCGCCTGGCTGTTGCTGGCCGACAGCGTCAAGCCGGAAGCGCGGTTTGCCCTCGACGAGCTGCGCGAACTGGGGCTGGGCCGCCAGTTGTTGCTGACCGGCGACCGCCAGAGCGTGGCCGACAGCCTGGCGCGGGATGTCGGCATCGGCGATGTCGAAGCCCAGGCGCTACCAGAAGACAAGCTCAAGCGCGTGCTGGGGGAAATCGACAGCGGTTTCCGGCCGATGGTGGTGGGCGACGGGATCAACGATTCCCTGGCGCTCAAGGCTGGCGTGGTCGGTGTGGCCATGGGCGCGGGTGGGGCGGACATTGCCCTGGCGTCGGCCGATATCGTGCTGATCGGCAGCGACCTGCGGCGCCTCGGCACCTGTGTGCGCCTGAGTCGCCAGTGCCGCCAGACCCTGCAGGTCAATGTGATCATCGGCCTGGGCTGGACCCTGGCCATCGTCGCCTTTGCCGCGTTCGGCTGGCTCGGCGCGGCGGGGGCGATGATCGCGGCGGTGCTGCATAACCTCAGCACCTTGCTGGTGCTGGGCAATGCCGGGCGCTTGCTGCGTTTCCAGGAGCCATTGCTCAAGTTGCAGGGGCGTGGGCCGGGGCGGAAAAGCGCGGGTTTGAGCGTCTGGAGCTAGAATTAAACCAGGTCGAACTGTGCGCCCGCCTGGCGGTCATCTGTGAAGAGGACCCAGCTTCCGGGACGGTCGGCTGGCTGTTCAGCAGGGATTGTTGCACTGCCGGCACTGATGAATTTCAGCTATCAGATCGATAGCCTGCTAATTTTTCAGTATGGTCTAACCTCACTCAGACGTCTGAAACAAGGGGGATAATCCATGCTCGCGCAACTTCCACCGGCCTTACAGAATCTGCAACTACCGCTACGCCTGCGACTCTGGGACGGCCATGAGTTCAACCTGGGGCCGGCGCCCAGCGTCACTATTGTGGTCAAGGACCCGCAACTGGTCACCCAGCTCGCCCATCCCACTCTCAACTCGCTGGGAGCGGCGTTCGTCGAGGGCAAACTTGAGCTGGAAGGCTCTATCAGCGAAGTCATCCGGGTCTGCGACGAGCTGAGCCAAGCGCTGCTGGACGGTGAGGAAGAAGTGCTGCCAGTACGTTCCCTGCACGACAAGGCCACCGATGCGGCCGCCATCTCCTACCACTACGACCTTTCCAACGACTTCTACCAGCTGTGGCTCGACAGCGACATGGCCTATTCCTGCGCCTATTTCGAGACCGGCAGTGAGAGCCTGGAACAGGCCCAACAGGCCAAATTTCGCCACCTGTGCCGCAAGCTGCGCTTGCAGCCTGGTGAATATCTGCTGGATGTCGGTTGCGGCTGGGGCGGGCTGGCGCGGTACGCGGCGCGAGAATTCGGGGCCAAGGTCTTCGGTATCACCCTGAGCAAGGAACAACTGGCGCTGGCCAGGGAGCGGGTGATCGCCGAAGGCTTGCAGGACCTGGTGGAACTGCAATTGCTGGACTACCGCGACCTGCCCCAGGACGGCCGCTTCGACAAGGTGGTGAGCGTCGGCATGTTCGAGCACGTGGGCCACGCCAACCTGGCGCAGTACTGCAAGACACTGTTTGGCGCGGTGCGCGAAGGCGGCCTGGTGATGAACCACGGAATCACCGCCAAGCACACCGATGGACGTCCCGTGGGCCGTGGAGCCGGCGACTTTATCGAGAAGTATGTGTTCCCCAATGGCGAGCTGCCGCACCTGGCGATGATCTCGGCCGAGATCAGCGAAGCGGGGCTGGAGATCGTCGACGTGGAAAGCCTGCGCCTGCATTACGCCCGCACCCTGGACCACTGGAGCGAGCGTCTGGAAGACAACCTGGAAGCCGCCTCCCGGCTGGTGCCGGCGCAAGTCTTGCGCATCTGGCGCCTGTACCTGGCCGGCTGTGCCTATGCCTTCGCCCGCGGCTGGATCAACCTGCACCAGATTCTCGCGGTCAAGGCTCACGCCGATGGCAGTCATGAGCTGCCCTGGACTCGCGACGACCTGTATTACTCGTGAAGCGCCGACGCTAGAGAATCGGTGAAATAAGCCGGGCGACCCGCATGCCAAGCTGTTGCAGGCGGTGGGTTTCCCGGCTTTCTTCTTTGGCGATTTCGCGGGAACGCTCGAAGTCGAGGTTGAGCATATGTTCCACCTCCCTGGCGAAGGCTTCGTCCACGGTCAGCAACATCACCTCGAAATTCAGGCGGAACGAGCGGTTGTCCAGGTTGGCGCTGCCGATCGCGCTGATTTCGCTGTCGATCAGCACCACTTTCTGGTGCAGGAAACCCGGCTGGTAACGGAACACCCGCACCCCGGCGCGTACGGCTTCGAAGGCGTACAGGCTGGACGCCGCGTAGACGATCCGGTGGTCCGCGCGCGACGGCAGCAGGATCCGCACATCCACCCCGCGCAGGGCAGCCAGGCGCAAGGCGGCGAACACGGCCTCGTCGGGAACGAAATAGGGGCTGGTGATCCACACCCGTTCGGTCGCCGCGTGGATGGCTTCGACGAAGAACAGCGAGCAGGTTTCATAAGGGTCCGCCGGGCCGCTGGCCAGCACCTGGCACAGCACGCCGTCATCGGGGTAGGTGTCTGGCAGGATCAACGGCGGCAATTGCCGTGAGGCCCAGAACCAGTCTTCGGCGAAGGATTCCTGCAGGCAGGCCACCACCGGACCGCTGACCGAAACATGGGTATCGCGCCAAGGCGCCAACGGCGGTTTTTTCCCCAGGTATTCGTCGCCCACGTTATGCCCGCCGACAAACCCCAGCAGGCCATCCACCACCACTATCTTGCGGTGATTGCGAAAGTTGATCTGGAAGCGGTTGAGCCAGCCGCTGCGGGTGGCGAAGGCATGCACCTGGATGCCGGCGTCGCGCAGGGGCTGCACATAGGCGTGGGGCAGGGAATGGCTGCCGATGCGGTCGTAGAGCAGGTGGATCGCCACGCCTTCGCCAGCCTTTTTCAGCAGCAGCGCTTGCAGGCGTCGGCCAAGGTCGTCGTCGTGGATGATGAAGAACTGGATCAGCACCGCCGTGCGGGCACGTTCGATGGCCTGGAAAATCGCGGCGAAGGTGGCATCGCCGTTGATCAGCAGTTGTACATGGTTGCTGGCCAGGCAGGGCATGCGGCCCAGCTTGGGCATGGCCCGCAGCGAGGTGTAGGCGGCGGAGGCGCGGGCGCTCAGGGCCTCCTCGATCCAGGGGCGCCAGTTCAGCTCGTTGATCGCCTTGCGCATCTCCAGGTTGGCCTGGCGCCGGGCCTTGATATAGGCATCGAAGGTGCTGCGGCCGAACACCAGATAAGGGATAAGGGTCAGGTACGGCATGAACAACAGCGACAGGGCCCAGGCGATGGAGCCTTGGGCGGTCCTGACGGTCAGCACGGCGTGGATGGCGGCGATCAGGCCGAGAAAGTGCAGGGTGGCAATCAGATAGCCAAAAATATGTGGGCCAAAATAATCCATGGGGACAGCCTTGCTCCTGAAGATTCAATGCTGGGGTCCGTATGAAAAGCGGCGTGCCGGGCGCCTTCGGCGCTACGTGCAAACAGGCGCGACCTTGCTCGCCAACTCTTCGTTGCAGACCCTAACAGACCATGTTCGAGCATGATTGTCGCTAATTAATTCGCCATGCAACGCCGCTGCATTTTTGGCGTCTAACGGCCACTACTGTCTAGGAGTCATTCGATGAAGCTTCGTCTACTGGGTTTGGCCATGGCCGCCGTTGTCTCGCTTCCGCTGGCCGCGCAGGCCCAGATGCTGCAACCGGGCCTGTGGGAACTGACCACCAGCAACATGAAAGTCGATGACCAGAGCCTGCCGGACCTGTCGTTGATTCTCGGTCAGTTGCAACAACAGCTGACGCCCGAGCAACGGGCGCAATTGGAGAAGCAGGGCGTGACCATGGGCGGCAAGGGCATCCGCGTGTGCCTGACGCCGGAGCAGGTGAAGTCCGACACCATCCCGCTGCAGGACCCGCAATCGGGTTGCCGCCAGGAGGTTACCGACCGCACCTCCAACCAGTGGAAATTCCGCTTCAGCTGCCCGAAAGCCCAGGGCTCGGGCGTGGCGAAATTCCTCAGCGATCGTGAGTTCACCACCAACGTCATCGGTACCTTCAATGCCACCGGCTTCCAGCAGAAGGGCAGCATGGACACCCGTGCGGTGTGGCTGGGGCAGGATTGCGGGACGGTCAAGCCAAGGGCCTAAGAGCATCGCGAGCAAGCTCGCTCCTACAGGGGATCGTATTAAACCTGTAGGAGCGAGCTTGCTCGCGATGGCGTCTGTCGCTACAACTCTATCCGCAAGCGCTCCACCACCTCGCTCACCGCCCACCGCCCCAGATCCTCGCCATTGCGGCTGCGCAAACTGACAAATCCCCCGTCCTTTTCCTTGTCGCCCACCACCAGCAGGTACGGCACCTTTTGCAGGCTGTGCTCGCGGATCTTGTAGCTGATCTTCTCGTTGCGCAGGTCGGCGCTGGCTCGCAGGCCCTGGCGCGACAGGCTGTCGGCCACCGACCGGGCATAGTCCGCCTGACCTTCGCTGATGTTGATCACCACCGCCTGCCGCGGCGCCAGCCAGCAGGGCAGGGCGCCGCTGTAATGCTCGATGAGGATGCCGATAAAACGCTCCAGGGAACCGAACAGCGCGCGATGCAGCATCACCGGGCGCTGGCGTTCGCCGTGCTCGTCGATGTAGCTGATCTCGAAGCGTTCCGGCAGGTTGAGATCGACCTGCAGGGTGCCGCATTGCCAGTCACGGCCGATGGCGTCGCGCAGCACGAACTCCAGTTTCGGGCCGTAGAACGCGCCTTCGCCGGGGTTGATCCGGTAGTCGATCGCCATCGTTTCCAGGGCGCCGGACAAGGCGCCTTCCAGCTGGTCCCACAGCGCGTCGCTGCCGATGCGATGGGCCGGCCGGGTGGAGAGCTTGACCGCGACGTCGTGGAAGCCGAAGTCGCGATAGATGTCGAACACCAGGGCGATGGTGCTCGCGCATTCCGCCTGCATCTGCGCCGGGGTGCAGAAGATGTGCGCGTCGTCCTGGGTGAAGTGGCGCACCCGTAGCAACCCGTGCAACGCGCCGGAGGGTTCGTAGCGATGCACCTTGCCGAACTCGGCGATGCGCAGCGGCAGGTCGCGGTAGCTTTTCAGGCCACGGCTGAAGATCGACACCGCGCCGGGGCAGTTCATCGGCTTGAGGGCGAACACCCGCTGGTCTTCGGTGGTGGTGCTGAACATATGGTCGCGGTAGTTCTGCCAGTGCCCGGAGGTTTCCCAAAGGCCGCGGTCCATCACGTCCGGGGTGTTCACTTCCTGATAGCCGGCCTGGTCCTGGCGCCGGCGCATGTAGCCGATCAGTTGCTGGAACAGGGTCCAGCCCTTGGCATGCCAGAACACCGAACCCGGCGCGCAGTCGTCGAAGTGGAACAGGTCCAGTTGCTGTCCGAGCTTGCGGTGGTCGCGCTTGCCGGCTTCTTCCAGGCGGGTCAGGTAGTCCTTGAGGTCTTTCTGGGTGGCCCAGCAGGTGCCGTAGATCCGTTGCAGCGGGGCGTTCCTGGCGTCGCCGCGCCAGTAGGCGCCGGCGACCTTGGTCAGCTTGAACGCCTGGAGGATGCCGGTGAACGGCACGTGGGGGCCACGGCACAGGTCTTCGAAATCGCCCTGGCGGTACAGCGACAGCACCTGGTCCTGCGGGATGTCGCGGATCAGCTCGGCCTTGTAGTGCTCGCCCAGGTTGGCGAAGTATTCCTGGGCGTCGTCACGGCTCAGCTCGCGCCGGCGTACCGCGTGGTTGGTCGCGGCCAGGCGGGTCATGCGCGCTTCGATGCGCTGCAGGTCGTCGGGGGTAAAGGGCCGTTCATAGGCGAAGTCGTAAAAGAAGCCGTCCTCGATCACCGGGCCGATGGTGACCTGGGCCGAGGGGTACAACTCCTTCACCGCCATGGCCAAAAGGTGCGCGCAGGAGTGACGCAGGATCTCCAGGCCCTCGGGCTCGCGGGTGGTGACGATGCTGACCCGGGCATCGCCCTCGAGCATAAAAGAGCAATCCACCAGTCGATCGTTCACCCGGCCGGCGACCGCCGCCCTGGCCAGGCCGAGGCCGATGCTCGCGGCCACCTCGTACACGGAAAGCGGCTGGTCGTACTCACGTTGTGAGCCGTCGGGCAGGGTGATGTGAATCATCGGGTGTTCCTTGGTGTTCCAGGGGAGGGGTTCAGGGAAGGGATCAGCGGGTAAAACGCAGCGGCAGGCCCTGGCAGTTGTCGTACAGGCGCCCGGCGTGCCAGGCCAACTGCCCCGATACCAGAGTGGTGTCGACGCTATGGCGGAAACGCTGTTCGGCGAAGGGCGTCCAGCCGCACTGGGCGAGGATCGGCTGCTGGGCCACGGCGAGGCCCTCGGGCTCGGGCCTGATCAATACCAGGTCGGCCCAGTAGCCTTCGCGCAGGTAGCCGCGATCGGGAATGGCGAACAGGTCGGCGACCCGGTGGCTGGTTTTCTCCACCAGGGTGGTGATGGGCAGCACGCCATCGGCCACCAGTTCCAGCAGGGCGGGCAGGGCGTGTTGCACCAGCGGCAGCCCGGAAGGCGCCTGGCGGTAGGGCAGCTGTTTCTGTGCCCAGGTGTGCGGCGCGTGATCGCTGCCGATTACATCCAGGCGGTTGCCGAGCAAGGCCTGGCGCAGGGCGTCGCGGTCGGCGCGGGTCTTGATCGCCGGGTTGCATTTGATCAGGTGCCTGAGGCGCGCGTAATCACGGTCGTCGAACAGCAGGTGGTGCAGGCAGACTTCGGCGGTGATGCGCTTTTGCGCCAGAGGCTGGTCTTCGAACAGTTCCAGTTCGCGGGCAGTGGTCAGGTGCAAGACATGCAGGCGAGTGCCGTGACGCCTGGCCAGATCCACGGCCAGCGACGAGGAGCGATAGCAGGCTTCGGCATCGCGGATCAGGGAGTGGGCCACGGCGGGCATCGCTTCGCCGAAACGCTCCTGCATGCGCCGCTCGTTGACCTGGATGCTGGGCGTGTGTTCGCAGTGCGCCAGGAGAATGGTCGGCACCTCGGCGAACAACCGCTCAAGGACCTGCGGATCGTCCACCAGCATGTTGCCGGTGGAGGCGCCCATGAACACTTTGACCCCGGCCACCCGACACGGATCGAGGGCGGCGACCGTGTCGAGGTTGTCGCGGCTGACGCCGAAGTGAAAGCCATAGTTGGCCACCGAGTGGATCGCCGCTCGGCGCTTCTTGTCCTCCAGCGCGGCCAGGGTCAGGGTCGCGGGCTGGGTGTTGGGCATGTCCATGAAACTGGTGATGCCACCCGCCACGGCCGCCCGCGACTCGCTGTGGAAGCTGCCTTTCTCCGGCGCGCCGGGATCACGGAAATGCACCTGGTCGTCGATCATTCCCGGCAGCAGCCACTGGCCCTGGGCGTCGATCTCGGTGCGGGCATTCTCGCCTTCGATGCTGCTGGCGATCTTGACGATGCGCCCATGGTCTACCAGCAGGTCGGCGTCGAACTCGCGTCCTTCATTGACCAGCCGGGCGTTGCGAATCAGCACGCTGTTCATGTTCAGAACTCGTTCTGCAGGGCTTTGTAACCGCGCACCAGATCGACGTTGGTGCGCGCCACGTCTTCGGAAAACTCCGAGGCGCTGACGCTGACCGGCGGGAACTGCGAGAGGTCGGTATTGGGCCCGATACGGGTGGTGGAGGGCACGTAGAAGCCTTGCGGCAGGTCGCGGCCATCGACCACCGAGTTGTGTCGCACCACGCTGCCGTCGCCGACCGCGCAGTTGAACAGCACGCTGTTGAAGCCGATGAAGACCCGGTCGCCGACCGTGCACGGGCCATGGACGATCGAGCGGTGGGCGATGGAGGTGAACTCGCCGATGGTCACCGCCGCGCCGGATTTGGAGTGGATCACCACGCCGTCCTGGATGTTCGAATTGGCGCCGATGACGATCGGGTCCATGGCGCCTTGCTCGTTGACTTCGTCGGCACGGATCACCGCGTAGGGGCCGACGAATACGTTCTCGCCGATCACCACCTTGCCGCAGATGATGGCGGTCTTGTCGACATAGGCCGACTCGGCGATGACCGGCAGATCACCGGAGGGGTTCTTGCGAATCATGCTGGGGTTTCCTGTAGCGGCGCGCTGATGACCTGCACCGCACCGTCGCGAATGGCGTTGTAGAAACAGTTGGGGCGCCCGGTGTGGCAGGCCGGGCCTTGCTGGTCCACCAGCAGCAGGACGGCGTCGCCGTCGCAGTCCAGGCGCGCTTCGAGCAGACGCTGGCGATGCCCCGAGCTTTCGCCCTTGCGCCACAGTTGCCGGCGCGAGCGCGACCAGTAGCAGACCTGCCCGCTGGCCAGGGTCTCGGCCAGCGCCTTGCGGTTCATCCAGGCCAGCATCAGCACCTCGCCGCTGTCGTGCTGTTGGGCGATGGCGGCGATCAGGCCGTCGGCGTTCCATGGCAGGGCATCGAGCACGCTGGTGAGCGGCCAACGGCTGCCCAGGGGCGCGCTTTCCAGGTCGAGCATCGACAGCGGTGGGCGCTTGTTCATGGTTGGCTCAGGGCGTCGTACAGGGTGTTCAGGTTGTATTCGAACAACCCGGTGAAGGTGCTGGCTGGCCCCTGCGCAGCGAGAGCGTCGGAGTACAGGGTGCCGCCGATATGGGCGCCGCTTTCGTCGGCGATCTGCTTGAGCAGGCGCGCGTCCTTGATGTTCTCCATGAACACCGCCTTGACCTTGGCGTTGCGGATCTGGGTGATCAGCGCCGCGACTTCGGCGGCCGAGGGTTCGCGTTCGGTGGACAGGCCTTGCGGGGCCATGAAGTCGATGCCATAGGCCTGCCCCAGGTAACCGAAGGCGTCGTGGGAGGTGACGATCTTGCGATTGCCCGGCGGCAGCGCGCCGAACTTGGCCTTGGCTTCGGCCAGCAGCGCGTAGATCCGTTTCAGGTAGGCCTGGCTGTTGCGTTCGTAATCAGCTTTGTTCGCCGGGTCGGCGGCCACCAGCGCCTTGGTGATGTTGCCCACATAGAGTTCGGCGTTCGCCAGGTTGTGCCAGGCGTGCGGGTCGGGAACGGTCTCGCCGTCCTCATCCAGCGAGCGCGGGATCACTCCGCGACTGGCGGTGATCACCGGGGCCCGGGTGCCGGTACTGGCCACCAGGCGATCCAGCCAGGGCTCGAAACCCAGGCCGTTCTTGATGATCAACCGGGCCTTGAGCAGGGCCTTGGCATCGTCCGGTGTCGGTTCGTAGGTATGGGCGTCGGCGTCCGGACCGACCATGTCGGTGATCTGGATATGCTCGCCGCCGACCTGGCGGGTGATGTCGGCGAGGATGCTGAAGCTGGTGACCACGGCGAGTTTGTCCGCGGCCTGGGCGGGCGACAGCGACAACGGCAGCAACAGACTGAAGAGCACGAGTAGGGCGCGCATCGGGGAACACCTCATGGGGATGTGAGCAAAGGCGGGCGGCGCAGCAGACCGTGCACCGGACCGAACACCACGGACAGCAGGTACAGGCCGCCCGCCACCAGGACGATGGCCGGGCCGCTGGGCAGCGAGTAGTGGAACGACAGCAACAGGCCGAGCCACACCGAGAGGCAACCGAGCAGCGCGGCAATGCCGATCAGCACCGGCAGGCGCCGACTCCAGAAGCGCGAGGCGGCGGCCGGCAGCATCATCAGGCCGACCACCATCAAGGCGCCGATGGCCTGGAAACCGATCACCAGGTTCAGCACCACCAGGGTCAGGAACAGGCCGTGGGCGAGGGGGCCGAGGCGGCTGACGCTGTTGAGGAACAGTGGGTCGAGGGTGTCCAGCAGCAACGCTTTGTAGATCAGCGCCATGGCCAGCAGGCTGAACCCGGAGACCCAGAGCATGCCCTCCAGGGTCGGCCCATCCACCGCCAGGGCCGAGCCGAACAGCAGGTGCAGCAGGTCCAGGCGTTTGCCGGCGAGGCCGAGAATCAGCACGCCGCTGGCCAGGGAAATCGGGTAGATCGCGGCCAGGCTGGCGTCCTCGCGCAAGCCGGTGCGCCGGGTAATCCAGGCGGCCAGGCCGGCCATGCCGAGTCCGGCGCCAAGGCCGCCGAGCGTCAGTGCCGGCAGGCTCAGCCCGGCGAACCAGAAGCCCAGCGCCGCGCCGGGGAGGATGCCGTGGGCCACGGCGTCGCCGATCAGGCTCATGCGCCGCAGGATCAGGAACACCCCCAACGGTGCGGTGCTGCATGCCAGCGCCAGGCCGCCGAGCAATGCCCGGCGCATGAACACGAACTCGTGGAAGGGCTGCCAGAGCTGGGCGGCGGCGAGCATCAGGCCACCTGCATCTGAATGGGCTGGACGATCAGTTCCTCGCTGCTGCCGAACCGGCAACCGCTGGCTTTGATCAGCAGGGTCTGGGGGATGTGCTGGCGCACGGCGGCGAGGTCATGGCAGACCACGATTTGCGTGCGACCTTGCTGCTGCCAGGTGTGGATGTGTTTCCACAGCAGGGCCTGGCCCAGTTCGTCCAGGGCGGCGTGGGGTTCGTCCAGCAGCAACAGCGGGGCATCGGCGAGACTCAGGCGGGCGAGCAGGGCACGCTGCAATTCGCCGCCGGACAGGGCCATCAACGGGCGTTGTTCCAGGCCGCTCAGGCACCAGTCTGCGAGCACCTGCTGCAAACGTCCGGCACGCTGTTGCGCGCTTTGCCGATCGCCCCAGAAACCGGCGGCCACCAATTCCTGCAGGGTGATGGGGAACTGCCGGTCAAGGTACTGCTGCTGTGGCAGAAAGGACAGGCCGCCACGGCGAGGGACCTGCAACTTGATCTTCCCGGCCAAGGGCTTTTGCAGGCCGGCGATGACTTTCAGCAGGCTGCTTTTGCCCGAGCCGTTGGCGCCGATGATGGCGGTCAGGCTGCCGGGCTCCAGCTCAAGGTCGAGTGCCGGCGTCAGCGGCTGGCCGGGCGTGCCCCAACGCAGCGATTGCAGGTCGATCATGCAGCCTCCCAGTTCCAGCGGCTTTCCGCTACGGCGTCATGGGCGTGCAGGCTTTCGGCGTGCACCACGCGCACCTGGAAGGCGCGGATGCCTGGCGAACGTTGCAAGGCGAGGTTCAGGCGGCGCGCGGCGTCTTCGCAGAACATCAGGTTTTGCCCGTTGGCCAGGGCGAAGGCTTGTTCGTCGGCGCGTTTCACCGCGGTTTGCACGGCGGTGCCGAGGGCGGCTTCGGCGTCGTTGATCGCCGCCATCAACGGCAACTCGTCGAGAAAGTCATCCAGGCGCAACTGCAATTGCGCGGTGCTGCGCTGGCTGTGGGGCGTGGCGACTATGCCTTTCGAGGAGCCGAGCCAGGTCAGGATGTCTTCATGGTGCAGCGCCCGGTTGGCGAAATCATCGATGAATTGTTGCTGAATCAGCTGCCTGGAAAGCGCGGCTGAACAGGGGCATGTCGAGGAATAAGGCACCTCGATTTTTAGTTCCACGTGGAACATTGCGCTTTTCAGGTGCGCTTCGATGCTCACCGGATAGGTTTTCCAGCCGGCCAACGGGCTGATCAAGGCGGGGCGTTTCAGTAGCAGATCGGCATGAATTCGTAGGTAGGCACTGCTGGACAGCCCGTCGTGGCTGTCGAGAAAGCGTTGCAGTACCTGGCGCATCAGGGCCGGGGTGAGATTTTCCTGTTCGAGCATTTCCAGCGCCAGATACAGGCGCGACATATGAATGCCGCGGGCTTCGCCGTCGTCGAGGCTGACGCCGGCATCCGCTGTTGCGCCAATCCGCTGGCCATCAAACAACACAGGTAAGGCAATGCCACACATGCCCACCCACTCAAGGGGCAGGGCCTGGCGTGCGGCCTGCGCGGCGATATCCGGCAGAGTCAGCGCATTCATGAGCAGGTCCATCGTTGGAAACAATTTGCCATGTTATATTATAACAATGCAGTCGATGAAACCTTTTTCCTGAACGTTTTTTCACCAAGCCTTTCGAGTACGGATGCTCCTCAATCTGCGGTGTAAGTCATGCACAGACGTCAGTTGCTCAACCTGCTGTTGGCCAGCGCGGCCTTGGTTCTACCTTTGGGGGTATCCGCCACCCAGATTCGCAACCTGCGTTTATGGAACTCGGCCGACAAGCTGCGCCTGGTGCTCGATCTGAGTGGGCCGGTGCACTACAAGACCTTCTCTCTCAGCGCGCCGGAACGGCTGATCATCGACCTTCGCGGCGCGCAGCTCAGTGGCGATTTCAGCCAACTGGCCCTGGCCAATACGCCGATTCGCTCGATCCGTTCCGGGCACTTTGGCCAGGGCGATACGCGGATCGTCCTCGACCTGGCCGAACCGCTGCGGCTCGACAGCTTCTTGCTGCCGCCCCAGGACGGCCAGGGCCACCGCCTGGTGCTCGATCTGAGCAACGCCAGCCGCGTCCCGCAGCAGATCGCGGCGGTCGCCGCTCCCGCTTTGCCGCGTGAAACACCGGCGGACCGGGCGCATCCCAAGCGCGACATCATCGTCGTGGTCGACCCGGGTCACGGCGGCAAGGACCCGGGGGCGGTCGGCGCCCGTGGCGAACGGGAGAAGGATGTGGTGCTGGCGATCGCCCAGCTGTTGGCCAAGCGGTTGAAGCGTGAGAAGGGCTTCGATGTGAAGCTGGTGCGCAACGACGATTTCTTCGTGCCGCTGCGCAAGCGGATGGAGATCGCCCGCAAGCACAAGGCCGACATGTTTATCTCGGTGCATGCCGATGCGGCGCCACGCCTGACGGCGTCCGGGGCTTCGGTTTACGCGCTGTCGGAAGGTGGTGCGACGTCGGCCACCGCACGCTTCATGGCGCAGCGGGAGAACGGCGCCGACCTGCTGGGCGCCACCAGCCTGCTCAACCTGAAAGACAAGGACCCGATGCTCGCCGGGGTGATTCTCGACATGTCGATGAACGCCACCATCGCCGCCAGCCTGCAGTTGGGCGGCACTGTATTGGGCAGCCTGGCGGGCATCACCACCCTGCATCAGAAGCGCGTGGAACAGGCCGGTTTCGCGGTGCTCAAGTCCCCCGACGTGCCCTCGATCCTGGTGGAGACGGGCTTCATCTCCAACAGCCGCGACAGCCAGCGCCTGGTCACCGCGCGGCACCAGCAGGCGATTGCCGATGGGCTATTCGCGGGCTTGCAGAGCTACTTCCAGAAGAATCCGCCGGTGAACAGCTACATGGCCTGGTTGCAGGAACAGAAAAAAGCCCAGGCCTGACGCGGCCCAGCCTTCTATAGGAGCACAGCTTGCGTGCGATGAAGACGCTGCGGTGTATCAGCTATACCGCGTAAGCGTCGATCGCGGGCAAGCCTCGCTCCTACAAAATGCTTTGCTCAGCAGCCGCTGATCCGGCTGCAAGTGAACTTGCCGCTGCTGCCGCCGGAGCTGGAAAAGCGGTTGCGGGTGGTCCAGCCGACGCGCTGGCTATAGCCGACCCAGGCTTCGCCGTCGGAGGCCAGGCCGGTAAAGAAGGTCAGCTGGCCATAACGGCTGTTGGTCTGCGCCCAATAACGTTTGCCGGCGACCTCGAAACCCCGCAGATAGGTTGTACTGCCCGCGGCCGCGACGCTGTAGGCGTTGCCTTCGGCATCCACGCAGGCCAGCAGGTTGGCGCTGCGGATGCAGGTGGCCAGGGCGCTGGGCACTTGCGCGATGGCGGTGTCCGCGACCAGCAGGGACAGGCTCAGCAGCGTGTATTTCAAGGCGTGGCGCATGGGGTTTCTCGGCAGGGGAGGCTCAAGCATCCCGCCCTTCGTCGCGGGCGGCAAGAGAGGGCTGGTTTATTTGTATTGTTATACTATAACATTAAATAAAGCCTGATCCGTGACCCACCATGACTGAACGCCCGATGACCGAAGCGCAACTTCTCGCCCAGCCCGAGGCGGACTACATGAACGACGTCCAGCAGGCCTATTTCCGTGAGCTGCTGCTGGCGCAGCGCGTTGAGCTGCAAGAGCGCATCGATGGCGAGTTCGAGGTGCTGCGCGAGCAGGAGCCCCACAGCGACCCCGCCGATATCGGCAGCGCCGAAGAGCAGCGTCAGTGGCAACTGCGCCTGCTGGAGCGGGAAAAGAAGCTGCTGGACAAGATCGACGAAGCCCTCGAACGCCTGGCCCGTGGCGAGTACGGCTGGTGCCGCGAAACCGGCGAGGCCATTGGCCTCAGGCGCCTGCTGCTGCGGCCCACCGCCACCCTGTGTATCGAAGCCAAAGAACGCCAAGAGCTGCGCGAACGCCATCAACGGGCGATCTGACCCAGCCCCCCAGCCCCCGATGAGGATCACCTGATGACCGACCGTCTTCCCGTTACCGTGCTGTCCGGCTTTCTCGGCGCCGGCAAAAGCACGCTGCTCAACTACGTTCTGCGCAACCGCGACAACCTGCGGGTGGCGGTGATCGTCAACGACATGAGCGAAATCAACATCGACGGCAGCGAGGTGCAGCGCGATGTCAGCCTCAACCGCGCCGAAGAAAAACTGGTCGAAATGAGCAACGGCTGCATCTGCTGCACCCTGCGCGAAGACCTGCTGGAAGAGGTCGGCAAGCTGGCCAGGGACGGGCGTTTCGATTACCTGCTGATCGAGTCCACCGGCATCTCCGAGCCGCTGCCGGTGGCCGAGACCTTCACCTTTCGCGACGAAGCGGGGCAGAGCCTGGCCGATATCGCGCGGCTGGACACCATGGTCACCGTGGTCGACGGCATGAACTTCCTGCTCGATTACCAGGCCGCGGAAAGCCTGGCGTCCCGCGGCGAAACCCTGGGCGAGGAAGATGAGCGTTCGATCACCGATCTGTTGATCGAGCAGATCGAGTTCGCCGACGTGATCCTGATCAGCAAGATCGACCTGATCGGCAGCGACGAGCGCCAGGAACTGATCGCCATCCTCGAACGCCTCAATTCCCAGGCGGAAATCATCCCCATGGTGATGGGCGAAGTGCCGCTGGCGAAGATCCTCAATACCGGTCGTTTCGACTTCGAGCGCGCTGCCCAGGCGCCGGGCTGGCTGCAGGAGCTGCGCGGCGAGCACGTGCCGGAAACCGAAGAATACGGCATCGCCTCCAGCGCCTATCGGGCGCGCCGACCTTTCCATCCACAGCGCTTTTTCGACTTCATCAACCGCCCCTGGAGCAACGGCAAGTTGCTGCGTTCCAAGGGCTTTTTCTGGCTCGCCAGCAAGCACCAGGAGGCCGGCAGCTGGTCCCAGGCGGGGGGGCTGATGCGTCATGGTTTCGCCGGACGCTGGTGGCGTTTCGTGCCGAAGCAACACTGGCCGCAGGATGCGGAAAGCACCGCGGCGATCATGCAGAACTGGACCGCCGCCACCGGCGACTGCCGCCAGGAACTGGTGTTCATCGGCCAGAACATCGACTTCGCCCGGCTCACCGCCGAGCTCGACGATTGCCTGCTGACGGACGACGAAATGGCCCTGGGCACGGAAGGCTGGCGCCTGATGCGCGACCCGTTCGGCCCCTGGCATGAAGAGGCCGCCGCCTGATGCTCTACCAACCACTGTCCCCTGTGGGAGCGCACCTGCTTGCGAAGCCGCTCCTGCGGCCAACCCTGCAAAAACCGATACGCTGCGAGGCTTGCGGCCCGGCCCCTATCGTCCTCGCTGAGGCGCTGGACGACGAGGTCAACCTGGCCCTGTGGCAGCGCCAGTTGCCGGCGCATATCGCCGATTTCGGCGCCTTGCTGCTGTCGCTGAACGAGCCGCTGGCCGAGTCGCTGTCGCTGGAACTCGACACCGAGGACGCCGAGCCGAACCTGCGCGGCCTGGCTTCTGGCTTCAGCGATCTGCTGGGCTACGATGGCTTTATCGCCGATGTCGCCTGGCTGGTCAGCGCCTTTGCCTGCCTGCTGGGGGCCAAGCGCGTCGGCCTGCGCTTGCGGGTGCTGGATAAGGCCATGTGCCCGCGCTTTCATGTCGACCATGTGCCGGTACGGCTGATCACCACCTATGCCGGCGCCGGCAGCCAATGGCTGCGCGAGGGCGCGATGGATCGTCGGCAACTGGGCCAGGCCGAGGCCGAACCCACGGATGCCGCGCTGGTCCAGCAGATGGCCAGCGGCGAGGTGGCCCTGTTCAAGGGTGAGAAATGGCTGGGCAACGAGGGTTTCGGCCTGATCCACCGCTCGCCGCAACCGGCCCCCGGCGAGCGCCGGCTGATCCTCACCCTGGACTGGCTCGGCTGACCCTGTAGCTGCCGCAGGCTGCGATCGGCTCCGCAGGAGACGTGCTCTTGAGGCCCTCGGAAGGCGCTGCGCGCCTTATCGCAGCCTGCGGCAGCGGCTACGGGAATTTCGCTGCCGCGGGTTAGCGCGTAGGATCAATCACCTCCTTTCCGAGCGTTCCCCCCATGCTGCACAACATCCCCACCCACGTCATCACCGGCCCCCTCGGCGCGGGCAAGACCAGCCTGATCCAGCACCTGTTGGCGCAGCGTCCGGCCCATGAGCGCTGGGCGGTGTTGATCAACGAGTTCGGCCAGATCGGCCTGGACGCGGCGCTGCTGGCCCGGGACGAGGACGGTATCGCCCTGGGCGAAGTGGCCGGCGGCTGCCTGTGCTGTGTCAACGGCGCGCCGTTCCAGGTGGGCCTGGGGCGCCTGCTGCGCAAGGCCCGGCCCGACCGCCTGTTTATCGAACCTTCCGGCCTGGGGCACCCCGCGCAGCTGCTCCAGCAATTGCGCGAGGCGCCCTGGCAAAAGGTCCTGGCCGTGCAACCTTGCGTGCTGGTCCTCGATGCCCAGGCGCTGGCGGCCGGCAAGCCGCTGCCGCAGGCCCAACAGGAAGCATTGCCCAGCGCCGGCCTGTTGCTGCTGAACAAGGACGAAGGGCTCGACGCGGCGCAGCGTCAGGGCATTCTCGAGCAGTTGCCGGCCTGTCCGCTGCTCTGGACTACCCGCGGAACCTTGGCTCTGGAGCGTTTGCCTGGCGTGGAGGCTCGCGCGGGGGCTGCCATTGAGGCCTTCGAAGTACCCAAGGGATTGGCGCAGCTGCCGGCTATCTGGACCGATCCGGCCCGGCCCATCTGCCTGAGCCAGGCCCAGGAGGGCGGCTGGAGCATCGGTTGGCGCTGGCACCCGAGCCGGGTGTTCGAGGTCGGGCACGTCGAGCAATGGCTGGCGAGCCTTGATTGGCGCCGGGCCAAGCTGGTGATCCACGGTGCGCAGGGCTGGGTCTCGGGCAACGCCCTGGATAACGCCGCGCTGGACTGGCAAGCCAGCGAATGGCGCCGCGATTCACGTATCGAGTTGATCTTCAGCGAGCCGCAGGACGTGGCCACCCTGCAACAGTCCCTGGCTGAGTGCTGCCAATAATCCAACCCCTGCTTCTGTAGGAGCGGCCGGTCGACGCTCGATTGCCCGCGAAAAACTCGTCAACGATGACGCGTTTTGCCAGGAAAAACCGCCGCTTCGCGGCTATCGCGGGCAAGCCTCGCTCCTACAGGAGTGCATAGGCGGTTGGCCTTACTTGCTGCGTCCTTCGCGCCATTGGCTCAATTCGATCACTTCGGCGCTGTGTGTCGGCACGGGTGGCGGCGCGGGCGTTGCAATCGGGTAGGGCGCCAGCTCGATCTGCGCGCTGTGGGCGCCGAACTGGGTGATGGTCCCCGCATGGCGGGTTTCGCCGGTGACGGTGAATTCGAAGGTGTAGATCCGGGCCAGGCGCCGGCGACCACTGGCGTCCCTGACGAAACCGATGCGCTTCAACGCCACGTTGCCGTCCAGCAGCTCGATATCGAGCCGCGCGCAATGCTGCTTGACCCTCTCCAGCGCCCGTTCGCGCAGGCCGTGGTTGTGCCATAGCCAGGCGGCGCCGGTCGCCAGCAGCATCAGCACGAAAATGTTTCCAAGGGTCAGCATGAGGTGCGCTCCAACGAAGTCGCACCAGCTTAACTGCGTCTTCGGTCTGTCGTACAGGTTGCGTTTAGTCGCATACTGCGCGGCTCGAATTTCAATCGTTTTACGGAATGACCCGAATGAAACGTACGCCTCATCTGCTCGCGATCCAGTCCCATGTGGTCTTCGGCCATGCCGGCAACAGCGCCGCGGTGTTTCCCATGCAGCGGGTCGGGGTGAATGTCTGGCCGCTCAATACGGTGCAGTTCTCCAACCACACGCAATACGGCCAGTGGGCCGGCGAGGTGCTGTCGCCGCACCAGATCCCGGAGCTGGTGGAAGGCATTGCCGCCATCGGCGAACTGGGTAACTGCGACGCGGTGCTGTCCGGCTACCTGGGCAGCGCGGCGCAGGGGCGGGCGATCCTCGGTGGCGTGGCGCGGATCAAGGCGACCAACCCCAAGGCCCTGTACCTGTGCGACCCGGTGATGGGCCACCCGGAAAAGGGTTGCAGCGTGCCCCAGGAGGTCAGCGACTTCCTGTTGGAAGAGGCGGCGGCCGTGGCGGATTTCCTCTGCCCCAACCAACTGGAGCTGGACAGTTTCGCCGGGCGCAAGCCGCAGTCGCTGTTCGACTGCCTGGCCATGGCCCGGGCGCTGCTGGCGCGTGGTCCGAAAGCGGTGCTGGTCAAGCATCTGGATTACCCGGGCAAGCTGCCGGACGGCTTCGAGATGTTGCTGGTGACCGCCGAAGGCAGCTGGCACCTGCGTCGTCCGCTGCTGGCATTCCCGCGCCAGCCGGTGGGTGTGGGCGACCTGACTTCGGGCCTGTTCCTGGCCCGGGTGCTGCTGGGCGACAGCCTGGTGGCGGCGTTCGAGTTCACCGCCGCGGCGGTCCATGAAGTGCTGCTGGAAACCCAGGCCTGCGCCAGTTACGAACTGCAACTGATACGGGCCCAGGACCGGATCACCCATCCACGGGTGCGGTTCGAGGCGGTACCGATCGAGCTGTAACTAACGGGTTGCGCAGGGGCTTATCGCCAACAGGCTCGCTCGGCAGAAGCGAGCCTGTCTCGGACGATCAGGCGTCGGCCTTGATTTCCTGATAGCGCTTTTCCAGCTCCTGGCGGATCTGCCGGCGTTGCTGGGCCTGCATGAAGCGGCGCTTGTCTTCGCTGGTTTGCGGTTGCAGTGGCGGCACGGCGGCGGGTTTGCGCTGGTCGTCCACGGCCACCATGGTGAAGAAGCAACTGTTGGTGTGGCGCACCGAGCGCTCGCGGATGTTCTCGGTGACCACCTTGATACCGACCTCCATCGAGGTGTTGCCGGTGTAGTTGACCGAGGCCAGGAAGGTCACCAGTTCGCCGACGTGGATCGGCTCGCGGAAGATCACCTGGTCCACCGACAGGGTCACCACATAACGGCCGGCATAACGGCTGGCACAGGCGTAGGCGACTTCATCGAGGTACTTGAGCAGGGTGCCGCCGTGGACATTGCCTGAGAAGTTGGCCATGTCAGGGGTCATCAATACCGTCATCGACAGCTGGGCGTTTCCGGGTTCCATAGCACACTCACGGGTTAAGGCAGGGGTTGCGGGGCGCACCTCTGCGGGTGCTTGGTCAGCGTTTCAAACCATCGATAACGGGACGCTGCGCCCGCGATCGCCGTCACGCGGCGATCTATCTGTTTCCATATATTGCACCGCCTTTCTGGCACAAGTCGCGATGTTAACCTTCAAAAGCCCGTCCCAAGGGCTTTTCCCGCTGGCCGGCAGGCTGCGCAACGCCTCCGCGCCGCCCGCAAGAACACGACCCCAAGGAGCCCCACGCCATGCATGCCATCAGCTTTATTCAGGACCTGGCAGTGATCATGCTGGTCGCAGGCGTGGTGACCATTCTCTTCCACCGGCTCAAGCAGCCGGTGGTCCTCGGCTATATCGTCGCCGGCTTCATCATCGGCCCGCACACCCCGCCGTTCGGCCTGATCCACGACGAAGACACGATCAAGACCCTGGCCGAGCTGGGGGTGATTTTCCTGATGTTCTGCCTGGGCCTGGAGTTCAGCCTGCGCAAGCTGTTCAAGGTCGGCGCCACGGCCTTTATCGCGGCGTTCATGGAAATCGTGCTGATGATCTGGATCGGCTACGAGATCGGCCGCTGGTTCGGCTGGAACACCATGGACTCGCTGTTCCTCGGCGCGATCCTGGCGATTTCCTCGACCACCATCATCGTCAAGGCGCTCAACGACCTGAAGATGAAGAACCAGCGCTTCGCCCAGCTGATCTTCGGTGTGCTGATCGTCGAAGACATCCTCGGCATCGGTATCATCGCCTTGCTCTCGAGCATCGCGGTCAGCGGCACCGTCAGTTCCGGGGAAGTGTTCTCCACCGTCGGCAAGCTCTCGCTGTTCATGATCGTCGCCCTGGTCATCGGCATCCTGCTGGTCCCGCGGCTGCTGGCCTACGTGGCCAGGTTCGAAAGCAACGAGATGCTGCTGATTACCGTGCTGGGGCTGTGCTTCGGCTTCTGCCTGCTGGTGGTCAAGCTGGAGTACAGCATGGTGCTCGGCGCCTTCCTGATTGGCGCGATCATGGCCGAGTCGCGGCAATTGCTGAAGATCGAGCGGCTGATCGAGCCGGTACGCGACATGTTCAGCGCCATCTTCTTCGTCGCCATCGGCCTGATGATCGACCCGCAGATCCTCCTGCAATACGCCTGGCCGATCGCGGTGATCACCGTCGCCGTGGTGCTGGGCAAGATGCTGTCCTGCGGCCTGGGCGCCTTTATCGCCGGCAACGATGGCCGCACCTCGCTGCGGGTCGGCATGGGCCTGTCACAGATCGGCGAGTTCTCCTTCATCATCGCGGCGCTGGGCATGACCCTGCAGGTCACCAGCGACTTTCTCTACCCGGTGGCGGTCGCCGTATCGGCCATTACCACCTTGCTCACGCCTTACCTGATCCGCGCCGCCGACCCGCTGTCGCTGAAGCTCGCCGCCGTGATGCCGACCCGCCTGAGCCGGGTGCTGGGCATGTACGGCGAATGGTTGCGCAGTATCCAGCCCCATGGCGAGGGGGCGCTGCTGGCGTCGATGATCCGGCGGATCCTGTTGCAGGTCGGGGTCAATCTGGCGCTGGTGGTGGCGATCTTCTTCTCCGGCGGTTATTTCGCCGCGCGCATTGGCGAATACCTGCAGGACTGGATCAGTGATCCGAGCTGGCAGAAGGCATTGATCTGGGGCGGGGCGCTGCTGCTGTCGCTGCCGTTCCTGATCGCCGCCTATCGCAAGCTCAAGGCCCTGTCGATGCTGCTGGCGGAGATGGGGGTGAAGCCGGAAATGGCCGGGCGTCACACCCAGCGCGTGCGCCGGGTGATCGCCGAGGTGATTCCGGTGCTGTCGCTGCTGGTGATCTTCCTGCTGCTGGCGGCGCTGTCTTCGAGCATCCTGCCGACCACCGAGCTGCTGGTGCTGATTGCGGTGGTGACGGCGGCGGTGGCCGCGCTGCTGTGGCGCTGGTTCATCCGCGTGCACACCCGCATGCAGGTGGCCTTGCTGGATACCCTGGATAACCACAAGGAAGACAATGGGCACTAATTGCCCGGTGATGCACAACTCAGCGGTTGGTCGCGCCAGTGTCGCCAGGCTTCGACCCAGCCCTGGTCGTGGGTGACCCCGGGCAGGCTGACGGATTGTACGCAGAAGGCTTTCGTCCCCAGCGCCTGTCGGTAGGCGGGGTAGAGGCTGGCAGGCACGCTGCGGTCGGCCTGGCCGAGCAAATGCCGTTGCGCCACCAGGGCCAGCTTGGGTGCCTGGTCCAGCGGCTCGAGGGAGCCGTGCAACGGGCTCAACCCCAGCGCACTGACCCATAGCCGAGGGCTCAGGTTGCCGGCCAGGGTTTGCACCTGGGCAATATCGTCTCGCCGCGCGGCCAGCAACAGGGCCAGTGCCGCGCCACCTGAATAGCCGATCAGCTCGAAATCCTGATTGCCATAACGCAGCTTGAGGCGGTCGAGGGCCTGGTCGAGGCTGCGCAGTACCGCTGGGGAAAAGCGCTGGTCGGTCCAGATAGCCGCCGTGCAGTCGGCCGCGCTGACGAATTGGCAGGGGCGGGCCAGATAGACGCTGGGACGGGGATCGCTCAGCGCCAGTTGCACCATCAGCAGGTGCTGCGGACTGGGGTCGAGGCTGGGTTGGCGGGCTGTCGACCAGGCATGGCCGTCGCCTTCAAGGTAGACGCGCAGGCGGGGTTGTTTGGATAAGTGCAGGGGTAGGCTGCTGGCGAGCGGGAAGGGTGAAGTGGGCAGGACTTCGACCTGATGGGCGTACTGCGTGCTCAGGTTTTGCAACTGAGCCATGGGCGACTGACAACCCGCCAGCAGGCTGCTGGCGAGTAGTGTCAATGCGGCGATCGACCGGGTGGCGCGACCGCTTGTGAACGTCATGCAACGGGTGGCAGTCGATCCATGCGCCTGCGCCCGCGGGGCGAAACCGCGCAAGGCCGATCAGCTTTCCAGCCAGACGTCCCGCGCCCAGTGCCATACCGATTCCCAGGATTCTTCGGTGATCAGCTCTTCTTCGCCGGACCACAGCACCACGGTGCCGTCTTCCTCGACGCAGTAGTAGTCATCACCGTCCTGGCAGATCGGGATCAGCTCGCGCGGCACGCCCATGTCCCAGGCGGTGGCGGCCACTTCCGGCAGGTAGGTGTGGGACTGCGGGTCGGTCACGGTGACCGGCTCCAGGCTGCCGTAGACGACATCGCTCACGGTCAACAGGAACTCTTTGAAGACGAACGGGATATTGATGAACAGCTGTTCTTCGATTTCCACCAGCAGGTCTTCATCCGGCAGTTCCAGGGGAACGGGTACCGGTTCGTTTGCTTCACGGAGTTGCTCGATGACTTCTTCCACGGCCTGGGTCCTCTTAGCTCTATGGCGCGGTTTAATAGACGGCGGTTTATACAGTAGCTCGCTATAAGTGCAATCGTGAAATGCAAAACCCCGACCTGAGCCGGGGTTTTGCGATTACCGATGTGACACTGGAGAGAATCAGCCGTTCTGGCGGATACCTGCAACCAGCCAAGGCTGATTTTCGCCCTGGGCGCGCTCCATGTTCCAGCTTTCGCTGAACACTTCGCCCTGGTCGAAACGCGAGGTCTTCGACACGCCGGTGAAGGTCAGGGTTGCGATGGTCTTGTCGGCGCGGTCGTCGACGCCTTCCAGTTGCACATTGAGGTTGTCGATGTAGGTCGACTGGAAGCCGTCGCCCAGATCGGCACGTTCCTGCTTCAGGAATTGCAGCATCTGCGGGGTCACGAACTCGGCGATCTTGTCCATTTCGTTGGCGTCCCAGTGTTGCTGCAGGGACTGGAAGTGGTTGCGCGCGGCTTCGACGAAACGCTCTTCGTTGAACCAGGCTGGCGCGTTGATTACCGGACGGGCCGCGGCGGCAGGTGCAGCCGAACCACCGAAGATCGAACCGGAGGCAGGTTTTGGCTCGAAGGCTTCACGCTGCATCGGTGCGTGGCCGGCTGGAGCGTACTGCTCCTGCTGCTTGCGACGACGGGCGGCGATAAAGCGGAAGACCAGGAAGGCGATGACCGCCATGATCAGGATGTCGAAGATCTGCATGCCCTGGAAGCCGTCGCCCATGAACATGGAGGCCAGCAAGCCGCCTGCGGCGATACCGGCCAATGGGCCGAGCCAGCGCGAAGCGCCGCTGGCCTTGGTGGCAGCGCCCGCGGCACCGGCAGCGCCGGCGGTCGCGGCAGTGGAACCCATGCCGGAAGAGGACGGAGCCATCTGGCTGGTCTGGTGGGTCGGCGCGGCGCCAGCGCTTTTGCCGCCACCGAAGCGCTTGGCGTTGGCGTCGAGGCTCATCGTCAGGCCGATGCACAACGCCATGGCGATGCTAAGAAAACGTTTCATAAAGGGAATTCCCATTTGTGGATGGCACGCGCGCCATGTTGCACAGGTGAAGTGTCACTGGCTAGCGGCAGAGTGTTTCGGGCTTTTGCCTGACAGCCACGGTTCAGCTTGGGTCGAGGCAAGTGGGCCCTGTACAGGTTTGTCCGTTGTGCGGATGCAACGGCTCAGTGGCCGGTCAGCCCGATTTCGCCCCATGCCGCGGGGCATGCTTCTGGTTCAGAAGCATCGCCCCGGCATGGCGAAGGAGGTCAAGGCGTCAGATGGCTTCGAGCTTGGCGTAGCCGAGCATCAGCCACTTGCTGCCTTCGCTGAAGTTCACCTGGACCCGGGCCTGGGCGCCGGCGCCTTCGAAGTTGAGGATCACACCGTCGCCGAATACCGAGTGGCGTACCGCCTGGCCGAGGCTGAGGCCGGTGTCCGGGATCTCGCTGCCGCCGAACAGGCTGCTGGTGCTCTGCGACTGGCCACCGCCGAACGGGCGGCTGACGCTGTTGGACAGGCGCACTTCCTGGATCAGCCCCTTCGGCACCTCCCGTACGAAACGCGACACCTTGTTGTAGGTCTCGCTCCCGTACAGGCGTCGGGTTTCGGCGTAGGTCATCACCAGGTTCTGCATCGCCCGGGTGATGCCGACGTAGGCCAGGCGACGTTCCTCTTCAAGGCGGCCGGGCTCTTCCAGGCTCATCTTGTGCGGGAACAGGCCTTCTTCCATGCCCACCAGGAACACGTAAGGGAATTCCAGGCCCTTGGCGCTGTGCAGGGTCATCAGCTGGATGCTGTCTTCGTGCTCGTCGGCCTGGGTGTCGCCGGCTTCCAGCGAAGCGTGGCCGAGGAAGGCCGCCAGCGGCGTCAGTTCCTGGTCTTCTTCGGTGTGCTCGAAGTTGCGCGCGGCGCTGACCAGTTCCTCGAGGTTTTCTACCCGGGCCTGGCCTTTCTCGCCTTTTTCCGCTTCGTGGTAGGCGATCAGGCCGGACTGCTCGATAACGGTCTGGGTCATCAGGTGCAACGGCATCTCGGCGGTTTTCGCCGCCAGGTGCTCGATCAGCTCCATGAAGGCGCCCAGGGCACCGGCGGCGCGCCCGGTCACGCCTTTATTGGCCACCAGCTGGCGCATCGCTTCCCACATCGACACATGGCTGTGGCGCGCGTGTTCGCGAATCGCTTCGACGGTCTTTTCGCCAATGCCGCGGGTCGGCACGTTGATCACCCGCTCCAGGGCCGCGTCGTTGCCGCGACCTTCGAGCAGGCGCATGTAGGCCATGGCGTTCTTGATTTCGGCGCGTTCGAAGAAGCGCTGGCCGCCGTAGATGCGGTACGGAATGCGCTCGCGCAGCAGCGCTTCTTCCAGCACCCGCGACTGGGCGTTGGAGCGATAGAGGATGGCGATATCGCTGCGGGCCAGGCCGGTTTTCAGGGCGCTTTCGATGGTTTCCACCACGTAGCGCGCTTCATCGTGTTCGTTGAAGGCGGCGTACAGGTTGATCGCTTCGCCTTCGCCGCCGTCGGTCCACAGCTCCTTGCCCAGGCGCCCGGTGTTATTGGCGATCAGGGCGTTGGCGGCCTTGAGGATGCCGGCGGTGGAGCGGTAGTTCTGCTCCAGGCGGATCACTTCGGTGTCCGGGAAGTCTTCGGAGTACTGGTGAATGTTCTCGATCTTCGCGCCGCGCCAGCCGTAGATCGACTGGTCGTCGTCGCCCACCACCATCAGGCTGTCGCCGCCCTTGGCCAGCAGGCGCAACCAGGCGTACTGCACGGCGTTGGTGTCCTGGAATTCGTCCACCAGCACGTGGCGGAAACGCTTCTGGTAGTGCGCCAGCAGGCCCGGGTGGTCGCGCCACAGGTCCAGGGCACGCAGCAGCAGCTCGGAGAAGTCGATGACCCCGGCGCGCTGGCAGGCGGCCTCGTAGGCTTCGTAGATGCCGCGCATGGTGGCCAGGAACAGGTCGCCGCTGGCTTGAATGTGTTGCGGACGCAGGCCTTCGTCCTTCTGCCCGTTGATGAACCACTGGGCCTGCCGGGCCGGCCAGCGCTGCTCGTCCAGGCCGAGGTCGCGGATCACCCGCTTGACCAGGCGTTGCTGGTCGTCGCTGTCGAGGATCTGGAAGGTCTGGCTCAGGCCGGCCTCTTGCCAGTGCGCCCGCAGCAGGCGGTGCGCCAGGCCGTGGAAGGTACCGACCCACATGCCGGCCGGGTTGATACCCATCAACTGCTCGATGCGCTGGCGCATCTCGGCAGCGGCCTTGTTGGTGAAGGTCACCGACAGGATGGAGTGGGGTGAGGCGTTCTCGACCTGGATCAACCAGGCGATACGGTGCACCAGCACTCGGGTTTTACCGGAGCCAGCACCGGCCAGGACCAACTGACGACCCAAGGAGGCGGCTACGGCCTGGCGTTGGGCATCGTTGAGGGAGTTCAGCAGAAGGGAGAGATCATCGCGCATCGGGGCATTCTAGGGGGCTGGCGCACACCGGGCAAACCAAGCTTTGGTTTAGCCGATAAAAGAACGCCGGGGACGACCGGTCGGTCACGGGCTGCAGCCGTTGGCCGGGCTTGGCTGGAGGAATTTCGCAGGGATCGGCGCTCGCGCGGATTTGCCGATTTTATGATTCCAGGCAGTTTGGTCCGGGCGGTTGCTTGTGTATGCTCCGGCGACGTTTCGGGCTCAATCATTATAAGAACACTGCCTATGACACTCAGCACTGGCCCGTCCGGACCCTCCGTGGAGCCTCGGGTTGTTCGCAAGCAATACGCCATGGAGATGGCGGTAGAGCGCACGCGCCTGCTTTATCAGGGCTCCCTGTTGCCCACCCTGTTCATGCTGCTCAACGGCCTGGTCTGCGCCTGGCTGCTGTGGAGCCCCGAGCGTTATTGGCTGGTCAGCGTGTGGATGGTCTGGTTGCTGGCCCTGGTCGCCCTGCGGGTGATCCAGGTGGCGGCGTTCGACTCGGCGATTCCAAGCCGCCAGGCGCAGCCGGTCTGGCGCCGCATGTTCCTGCTCGGCTCCGCCGTCAGCGGCCTGACCCTGGCCTGCGCCGGCATCGCCCTGATGCCCACCGACAATTTCCTGCAGCAGGCCTGGGTCTTCGGCCTGATCGGCGCGGCGATCCTCTCGGCCAGCGTGGCCTACGCGGTAAGCCTGCCGGCCTTCCTGTCCTTTACCTTGCCCTGTTTGCTACCGGCGATCGGCTACCTGTTCTGGGGCGGCGACGAGCAGCAGCGCGGCTGGGGCTGGCTGGGGTTGATCCTGCTGGTGTCGCTGAGCGTAGTGGCCTGGCAGGTCAACCGCCTGATCCAGATGGGCTTGCTGCGGCGTTTCCAGAACCAGGCCCTGATCGAACATCTGCAACAGGCGCAGAGCCGCAGCGAACAGCTCAACAGCGAACTGCTGCGGGAAGTCGAGCAGCGTCGCCGCGCCGAAGAGCAATTGCGCGAAGCCCAGGTCGGCCTGGAAAGCCGGGTGGTCCAGCGCAGCCTCGAGCTGGATGCGGCCAACCAGGCCCTGAGCAAGAGCGAAGCGCGCCTGGCCCTGGCTCTCAAGGCCAGCCAGCTGGGGCTGTGGGACTGGAACCTGCAGACCGACGAGGTCCATCACAGCCATATCAAGGAGCTGTTCGGCCTGGAGCCGGAGTTCGTGCGGGCGATGCTCAGCCACCTCAAGCCGCTGCTGCATCCCGAAGACCTGCCGCTGCTCAAGCGCGCGCTGGTGGAGCACCTGAAGGGGCGCACCGAGGATTACCTGGTGGAATATCGCGTGCGGCATGCCGATGGCCACTGGGTCTGGATCGAGGACCGTGGGCGCGCCGTGGAGCGCGGCCCAGGCGGGCGGGTGCTGCGCATGGTCGGCACCCGGCGCGATATCAGCGCCAGCAAGCAACAGGAAGAGCAGCGTCGCCTGGCGGCGATGGTGTTCGAGGCGGCCAGCGAGGGCATCGTGATCCTCGACCCCGATTACGTGCTGCTGGCGGTCAATCAGGCGTTCAGCCGGGTTACCGGTTACCAGATCGAGGACATGCTCGGGCGCAATGTGGTCGACCTGCCGTGCAGCCGCGACGCACGGCGGCACTTTCCGGTGATTCATCAAGCCCTCGAACAGCATGGCAGCTGGCAGGGCGAACTGGTGGAGGCGCGCAAGAACGGCGAGCTGTACCCGCAGTGGCTGCAATTGAACGTGGTGCGAGATACGCGGGGAAAGGTCAGTCATATTGTGGGCTTCTTCGCCGATCTGTCGGCGCGGCGCGAATCCGAAGAGCGCATGCGCTACCTGACCCATTACGACGAGCTCACCGGCCTGGCCAACCGTTCGCTGTTTCGCGAACGCTTGCGCGAAGCCCATCAACGGATGCGCCAGGGCGGCCGCAGCCTGGCCCTGGTGCATATCAACCTGGACCGTTTCAAGCTGCTCAACGACAGCCTGGGCCACGACATCGCCGACCAGCTGTTGCAGAAAATGGCGCGGCGGCTGGTCAACGCGCTGCCGGAAGCCGACACCATTGCCCGCTTGTCCGGCGATGAGTTCGCGGTGCTGTTCGATGCCTATGGCAGCCTGTCGAGCCTGACCCGGGTGGCCACCCGCTTGTCGGCGAAGCTGCGTTTGCCGATCACCGTGGAAGGCCATGAGCTGGTGGTCAGCGCTTCCATGGGCATCAGCATGTTGCCCGACAGCGCGCGGGAAATTCCGGCGCTGATCAGCCAGTCGAACATCGCCATGCAACACGCCAAGCACCTGGGCGGCAACAACTTCCAGTTCTACACCGCCAGCCTGCAAGCCAGCACCCTGGAGCGCCTGCAACTGGAGAACCAGCTGCGCAAGGCGGTCGAGGAGCATCAGCTGAAGGTGTTCTACCAGCCGAAACTGTGCCTCGCCACCGGCCGCCTGAACGCCGCCGAAGCCCTGGTGCGCTGGGACCATCCCGACCTGGGCCGGGTGCCGCCGGGGGACTTTATCGGCCTGGCGGAAGAGATCGGGCTGATCGGCCCGATCGGCGAATTCGTCTTGCGCCAGGCCTGCTGGCAAGCCTGCGAGTGGCAGCGCCAGGGGCTGCCGGCGATTCGGGTCTCGGTGAACCTGTCGGTGCATCAACTGCGCCAGGGCAAGCTGGTCAGCCAGGTGCGCAGCGTGCTGGAAGAGACCGGGCTGGCGCCGCACTTCCTCGAGCTGGAACTGACCGAAAGCCATCTGCTCGACAGCGTCGAACACATCGTTTCCACCTTCCAGCAGCTGCGTGACCTGGGGGTGAAGCTGGCCATCGACGACTTCGGCACCGGTTATTCCTCGCTGAGCTACCTCAAGCGGATTCCGGTGGACTATGTGAAGATCGACCAGGCATTCATCCGCGGCCTGAGCGAAGGCAGCGCCGACGCGGCGATCACCCGGGCGATCATCGCCATGGCCCACGGGCTGTCGCTGAAGGTGGTGGCCGAAGGGGTGGAGCATCCGGAGCAGCTGGCATTTCTCAAGGAGCAGAAATGCGATGAGGTGCAGGGCTACCTGATCAGTCGGCCGGTGGAAGCCGAGGGGCTTGCGGCGCTGTTGCGGGCCGAGACCCTGTAGCCGCTGCCGCAGGCTGCGATCGGCTGCGCAGCGGCCGCAAAAGGCCAGGAATATCTGAAGTTTTTACGAATACCGGCTGCCCGGCTCCAGCAGCTACAAAGAGCAGGCGAGGCTAAAACAGTGGGGCGCAAAGGTGATTCAGTTACGCATTGAGCAGGCAAAAAGCGAATTCATGTAGTATAACTACAAAATTGCTACATCCTTGGGCGTCTGCCCCATAACAATGAGTCCAGCCCTTTGAATCTGTTGCAGCACATTGCCCAATCACGCCATCTCTTGCGCAAGTCGGAGCTCAAGGTCGCCGATCATGTGCTGCTCGACCCTGCGGCTGTGATGCACAGTTCCATGGCCGACCTGGCCCACAGCGTGGGTATCAGCGAGCCGACCATCGTGCGCTTCTGCCGCGCCATCGGTTGCTCGGGGTTCCAGGACCTGAAGCTCAAGCTGGCCCAGAGCCTGGCCGCCGGGGCGAGCTTCGGCCAGTTCGCGATTCATGAAGACGACTCGGTCGCCGACTACAGCCTGAAAATCTTCGACACCACCCTGCACACCCTGATGGAGGTTCGCGAGAAGCTCGATCCGGTGGAGTTGCAACGGGCTGTGACCCTCATGTCCCAGGCCCAGCGCGTGGAGTTCTACGGCTTCGGCGCCTCGGGCGCGGTGGCGGCGGACGCCCAGCACAAATTCTTCCGCCTGCTGCTGACCGCGGCGGCCTATTCCGACCCGCATATGCAGGCGATGTCGGCGGTGACCCTCAAGCCCACCGACGTGGCGATCTGCATTTCCCAGTCCGGGCGTTCCAAGGACCTGCTGATCACCGCCAACCTGGTGCGTGAAAGCGGTGCCTCGCTGATCACCCTGTGCCCGAGCCAGACGCCGCTGGCCGAGCTGTCGACCGTCAACCTGGCGATCGACGTGCACGAAGACACCGAAATCTACACCCCGCTGACCTCGCGCATCGCCCACCTGGTGGTGATCGACGTCCTGGCGATGGGCGTGGCCATGGCCCGCGGCCCGAGCCTGGTCAACCACCTCAAGAGCGTCAAGCGCAGCCTTCGCAGCCTGCGCCTGTCGCCCAAGTCGGTAAAAGCCCTGGACGACTAGCCCGGTCTTCCGTAGGAGCGAGGCTTGCCCGCGAAGAATGATGACGCGGTGGGCCAGAAGCCCAGCGGCGGGGCCTTCGCGGGCAAGCCTCGCTCCTACAGGCGGTGGGGGCAACTTTCATCATCCTGTAACCGACCCGCAGCCAAATCGTCATTGGCAGGCGTCATCGTGAAACTCCCGTACTCGCATTGGGAGACTCGAAATGGCCCGGCCTTACGAAGAGAGCAGCAGCGCAGTCAAGACCCGTCGTCAACAGGAAGACCAGCGCCGCATGGAATTTCGCCGCGCGATCGAACATCGCTGTGAGCTGCGCCGTCTGCAGCAGGAAATCAACGACTACCCCGAGCTGGACGCCGTCAATTACTGGCAGGCAGCCTCGGCAGCTTCCCGTCAAAACGCTCAACAAGCCCGCTGATCTGCACCCGTTCGCTGCGGATAAACCCCAGGAACGCATGCGCTACCGGTGACAGGCGTTTAGCCTTGGCCTGCACCAGGCACCAGCTGCGATACAACGGCAGCTCTTCGACCGGCAACTCGACGAGTCCCCCGGTCGCCAACTCAAGGTTCAGGGCGTGGCGCGTCAACAGCGCCACGCCCAGACCCGCCAGCACACACTCGCGCTGAGCCTCGGCCGACGACACTTCCAGGGTCTGGGTGAAGTGCACGCGCTTTTCCTTGAAATACTCCTCGCAGGCCAGGCGCGTGCCCGAACCCTGTTCGCGCACCAGCAGGTTGTAGGGCTCCAGGTCCTGCAGGCGCAGCGGCCCGAGGTGGCACAGCGGATGGTCGGGCGGCGCCACGGCGACGATCGGGTTATTGAGGAACGGCAGGAATTCCAGGCCCATGTCCTGCGGGACCATGGACATGATCACCAGGTCGTCGCGGTTGTCCGAGAGGCGGCGGATCACCTGGCCCCGATTGACCACCGTCAGTTGCAGGTTGACCTCCGGGTGCTGGCGCTTGAAGGCGGCGAACAGGTGCGGCACGAAGTACTTGGCGCTGGATTCCACCGCCAGCTTCAGCTGGCCCTGCAAGGAGCCCTGCATGTCCGACAGTTGCATGTCGAGGTTCTCCAGGCGCCCGAAGATGTCGCGGCTGGCCCGTTGCAGCGCCTCGGCGGCCTCGGTCATGTAGAGCTTCTTGCCGACGTAATCGAACAGGGGCTGGCCGATCAGCTCTTCCAGCTGGCGAATCTGCAGGCTGACGGCGGGCTGGGTCAGGGACATTTCGTCGGCCGCCCGGCTGTAGGAGCGCAGATCGCAGACCTCATTGAAAATCTGCAATTGGCGTAATGTCATACGCATCAAGGACTTACGCATTATCTAAGGTCTCGCGCCGAGGGCTGTCGGATCAACTATAAGTCTTTGCTTATGAGCGACCCAATAATTATTGATTTTTGTTAATTCATCGACAGGAATAGTGTGGGCCTGCGACTGGCTTGAAACATTTGGTCACGCGCCGACCCGGTCGAGGGTCTGTACGAAAAGTAGGCGAGCGAAGGCCAGGCAAGGCAAAAACAGGCGAGGAAGCGGAGTTTAGGGGCCTAAATGAGCATTCCGAGCCTGTTTTTAACGCAGCATGGCCTGCGTAGCGCCGAAGGCGCCCAGCGCGCAGCCACTTTTCGTACAGACCCAGCGGGTTGTTTGTTCCAACGGCTCAAGGGTACCTCCAAGTGATAAAAAAGATCCTGATCGCCAACCGTGGTGAGATTGCCGTACGAATTGTGCGTGCCTGCGCCGAGATGGGCATTCGCTCGGTCGCGATCTTCTCCGACGCCGATCGCCATGCCCTGCATGTGAAGCGCGCGGATGAAGCCCACAGCATCGGTGCCGAACCCCTGGCCGGCTACCTGAACCCACGCAAGCTGGTGAACCTGGCCGTGGAAACCGGCTGCGACGCGCTGCACCCCGGGTACGGCTTCCTTTCGGAAAACGCCGAGCTGGCGGACATCTGCGCCGAACGTGGGATCAAATTCATCGGCCCATCGGCTGAAGTGATTCGCCGCATGGGCGACAAGACCGAAGCCCGCCGCAGCATGATCAAGGCAGGCGTGCCGGTCACCCCGGGCACCGAAGGCAACGTCGCCGATATCCATGAAGCCCTGAGCGAAGGCGACCGCATCGGTTACCCGGTGATGCTCAAGGCCACTTCCGGCGGTGGCGGCCGCGGCATTCGTCGCTGCAACAGCCGGGACGAACTGGAACAGGCGTTCCCACGGGTGATTTCCGAGGCGACCAAGGCGTTCGGTTCCGCCGAAGTGTTCCTGGAAAAGTGCATCGTCAATCCCAAGCACATCGAGGCGCAGATCCTCGGCGACAGCTTCGGCAACGTGGTGCACCTGTTCGAGCGCGACTGCTCGATCCAGCGCCGCAACCAGAAGCTGATCGAGATCGCCCCCAGCCCGCAATTGACCCCGGAACAGCGCGCCTACATCGGCGACCTGTCGGTGCGCGCGGCCAAGGCCGTGGGCTACGAGAACGCCGGTACCGTGGAGTTCCTGCTCGCCGACGGCGAGGTGTACTTCATGGAGATGAACACCCGGGTGCAGGTGGAACACACCATCACCGAAGAAATCACCGGCATCGACATCGTTCGCGAGCAGATCCGCATCGCTTCCGGCCTGCCGCTGTCGGTGAAGCAGGAAGACATCCACCACCGTGGTTTCGCCCTGCAGTTCCGGATCAACGCCGAAGACCCGAAGAACAACTTCCTGCCGAGCTTCGGCAAGATCACCCGTTACTACGCGCCCGGGGGCCCCGGTGTGCGGACCGACACGGCGATCTACACCGGTTACACCATTCCGCCGTTCTACGACTCCATGTGCCTGAAGCTGGTGGTCTGGGCCCTGACCTGGGAAGAGGCGATGGACCGTGGCTTGCGCGCCCTGGACGACATGCGTCTGCAAGGGGTCAAGACCACTGCTGCCTATTACCAGGAAATCCTGCGTAACCCGGAATTCCGTAGCGGCCAGTTCAACACCAGTTTTGTGGAAAGCCACCCTGAGCTGACCAACTACTCGATCAAGCGCAAACCCGAAGAGCTGGCCCTGGCCATCGCCGCCGCCATCGCCGCCCACGCAGGCCTGTGAGGAAAAGAACAATGAGCAAGAAGATCTTCGTTACCGACACCATCCTGCGCGACGCCCACCAATCGCTGCTGGCGACCCGCATGCGCACCGAAGACATGCTGCCGATCTGCGACAAGCTCGACAAGGTCGGCTACTGGTCGCTGGAAGTCTGGGGCGGCGCGACCTTTGACGCCTGCGTGCGCTTCCTCAAGGAAGACCCGTGGGAGCGCCTGCGCAAACTGCGCGCCGCGCTGCCCAACACCCGCCTGCAAATGCTCCTGCGCGGGCAGAACCTGCTGGGCTACCGCCATTACAGCGACGACGTGGTCAAGGCCTTCGTCGCCAAGGCGGCGGTCAACGGCATCGACGTGTTCCGCATCTTCGACGCCATGAACGACGTGCGTAACCTGCGGGTGGCCATCGAAGCGGTGAAAGCCGCCGGCAAGCACGCCCAGGGCACCATTGCCTACACCACCAGCCCGGTGCACACCATCGAGGCGTTCGTGGCCCAGGCCAAGCAAATGGAATCCATGGGTTGCGACTCGGTGGCGATCAAGGACATGGCCGGCCTGCTGACCCCTTACGCCACCGGCGAGCTGGTCAAGGCACTGAAGGCCGAGCAATCGCTGCCGGTATTCGTCCACTCCCATGACACCGCCGGCCTGGCCGCGATGTGCCAGCTCAAGGCCATCGAGAACGGCGCCGACCATATCGACACCGCGATCTCCAGCTTCGCCTGGGGCACCAGCCACCCGGGCACCGAGTCGATGGTCGCCGCCCTTAAAGGCAGCGAATTCGACACCGGCCTGGACCTGGAACTGCTGCAGGAGATCGGCCTGTACTTCTATGCCGTGCGCAAGAAGTACCACCAGTTCGAAAGCGAATTCACCGCGGTCGACACCCGGGTGCAGGTCAACCAGGTGCCGGGCGGGATGATTTCCAACCTGGCCAACCAGCTCAAGGAGCAGGGCGCCCTGAACCGCATGAACGAAGTGCTGGCGGAGATCCCGCGGGTGCGTCACGACCTCGGCTACCCGCCGCTGGTGACCCCGACTTCGCAGATCGTCGGCACCCAGGCGTTCTTCAACGTGCTGGCCGGCGAGCGCTACAAGACCATCACCAACGAGGTGAAGCTGTACCTGCAAGGTGGCTACGGCAAGGCACCGGGCGAGGTGGATGAGAAGCTGCGGCGCCAGGCCATCGGCAGCGAAGAAGTGATCGACGTGCGCCCGGCCGACCTGCTGAAGCCGGAAATGACCAAGCTGCGCAATGACATCGGCGCCCTGGCCAAATCCGAAGAAGACGTGCTGACCTACGCCATGTTCCCGGACATCGGGCGCAAGTTCCTCGAAGAACGCGAAGCCGGCACCCTGACACCGGAAGTGCTGCTGCCGATTCCGGAAGCGGGCGGCGTGAGCTCGGCCGGCGGCGAAGGCGTACCGACCGAGTTCGTCATCGACGTGCACGGCGAGACCTACCGCGTCGACATCACCGGTGTCGGTGTGAAGGCCGAAGGCAAGCGCCACTTCTACCTGTCCATCGACGGCATGCCGGAAGAAGTGGTGTTCGAGCCGCTCAACGAGTTCGTCGGCGGTGGCAGCAGCAAGCGCAAGCAGGCCAGCGCGCCGGGCCACGTCAGCACCACCATGCCGGGCAACATCGTCGACGTGCTGGTCAAGGAAGGCGACACCGTCAAGGCCGGCCAGGCGGTGCTGATCACCGAAGCCATGAAGATGGAAACCGAAGTCCAGGCGGCCATCGCCGGCAAGGTCACCGCCATCCACGTGGCCAAGGGCGACCGGGTCAATCCGGGCGAAATCCTGATCGAGATCGAAGGCTGAGTTCAGGCCTTCATCTGCAACGTTTTACCTCGGGGGGGCACATGCTCCCCTTTTTTTTGCCTGGGGTTTTCTGATGTCTCGCGGTCAGAAACTCATCTGCCACTGCCCCATCCAGGCATGATTGCGGCTGTTGCTCCCCAGTTCCCCGTTGTAGCCCACACTCAAGGTATGACGCGCCGACAGTCCGACATCCAGGCCAGCCTCGATCATCAGGCTGTCGCGATCCAGGGCGCTGCCTTCGACCTTGAAGGCGCTGCCGCCCAGCACGAATGCCTGACGGGTTTCGCTGTCGACATCCCCGTAGGTATGGCGCCAGCCAAAACTGGCCCGTGGCGTCAGGCTGATGCCGTTTTGCAGCTGATTGAGTTGTGCCAGGCGCACGCCGAAGGTGCTGCTGAAGTTGTCCTGGGTCTGGGAGTGCACGTCCAGTGATGCCGCGCCGCCTTTCTCGGTATAGCGGTCGCGGTGGTAACGCTGGTAGCCCAGGTTGGTGAAGGGTTCGACATTGAGCCGGCCTGTGCCTAGGGTGTAACCCAGCTCGGCGAACGCCTGTTGGCTGTCGGCGTCGTAGCTGCCCTTGGGGCGATCGCTGAAGCGGTCGAACTCCACCGTGCGCTTGTTATCCCCGTCGTGCTGGCTGTACGTCGCGCCCAGGCGCAACGCCAGCGGCCCGTCCTGGCGCATGGCATAAATCCCCAGGTGCCAGCTGCGAAGCTTGCCGTCGACATCGCTGTTGCTCAGGTCGGTTTTCGAGTAGCCCCCCAGTACGCCCATGCGCCAGACCGGTGACAACGACCAATCGATACCCAAGACGCTACCGGCGGTTTTCTGCTGCAACCCGGGGTTGCCATGTTCGCCATCGAGCTTGCCGTAGCTGCCGATACCTTGCAGCCAGACGCGACCCCGGGCGTTCGGGTCATTCAAATTGCGCAAGCTGCCGGGCACGCCAGTGGCTGCGAGGGTCGGGGTTTGTGCTTGATCGAGCCCCACCAGTAGGCCGGCGCCGCTGCCCGTCTGGTGCATGGCGGCAAGCATGGACGTAGCGACCTGCGAGCTGGCGTTCAGGGTGGCGATGCCCAGATTGGCGTTGCCGCTGCCGGCCAGTTTTTCGATGGCGATGCCCGCGCTGCTTTCGCTGGTGTTCAGCAGGGCGTTGTACAGGGCATTTTCTTCTGCCTGGTGCATCTCTTCTATGCTTCGCACGGCACGCGCACCATTGGCGGTGCGGGCGTATTCGCTGAAGTCGGCTCCGTTGCGGGTATACGTCAGATCAACAGCGTTGGAACCATAGGTAATGACCGGATCGAGGAAGGCATAGGTATCACCGGTGACCTTGGCGAAGGTCCCCGTAATGCTGCCGGCCTCCAGCACCCGGTATTGGCTACGCCACGGATAGTCGTCTACGGAGTCGTCGGCGCGCACGATCAATGATGAGCCGGTCAGGTTGGCGTTGCCTGCGACCCGGGTGGTGCCGGCGCTACCGTCGGCATCGACCCCGAACAGCAACGTAGAGCCACTGCCCATCACCAGGTCACCCTTGACCTGCGGAGCGCTGAGCTGAGCGCTGGTGCTGAGCAAGCCATTGATGGTCAGGTTGTTGACCGTGCCGTTGCCGCTGTATTGCGCTTGCGGGTCGACGAGCACATCGCCCGCGATACCACCCAGGTTAGTCAGGTGCGCGAAGTCGAAGACGTGCACCCCTTCGCTGAAATCGCCTTTGCCTGTCAGTGTCCAGTTGCCCCGGCGTACTTCCAGGACCTGGAAGTTACGGCTGTCGCCGAAGCTGCCAGCGGGAGCAGTATCGTTGTCTACGGTCATGACCAGGGTGTTATGGCCAGTGCCACCATCTACCAGACCTTCGAAGCTGCTGCCGTTGAGCAGGGTCAAGCGATCGTCACCCCCGCCCATGTCCAGGGCCAGGCCGTTGCTGCCGCTGATCAGGCCGCTGTTTCTGACCTCGTCGGCGAAGTCGCCTACGAACTTCACCCCAAAACCATCCAGGCCACGAATGATGCCGCCGTTGTTGAGGGTCGTTGCGGCGACGGCTGAGCCGCCGTTGCCATCGTCGATCAGGATGCCGTTGTTGGCACCGCTGATTAGAGCGGCCGACATGCCGGGTGCAGGTGCCCCCGCGTTGGTAATGGAGCCGCCGCCGATGGAGAGACCTTCACTGGTATTGGCTGCGCCGTGTTGGTTAACACCGCTGGCGCCGGTTCCCTGGATGATGCCGGAGTTGGTTATCAAGGCAACGTTGGCGATCCTGATACCGTCACCGTCCGCGTCGTGCAACCCGCTCACATTGCCGCTGATGATGCCGGTATAGCGATTGGAAACTTCGCCGTTGCCTGCGCTGAAAAAGCCGGCACCATTGCGCCCCGTGACGGTCCCGACATTCACCAGCGTGGCATCCCGAAGCGTGGCTATACCGTGCCGACCACCGGATATCAGGCCCTGGTTGTCGACCGAGACTGCAATACCCGTGTCGATACCGGGGCTACCAGCGTCGATGCCGTCGAACTCGTCACTGGCGGTTCGAGTGTCGCCGGTCGAAATCTCTCCGTGGTTGATGATGCGACTCTTGTCGCTCGCCTTGATGCCGTCATTGAAAGTGGAATGGATTACGCCGCTCGCGCGGTTGGTCACCGAGGCACCGTCCATGAACCATCCGGCCCGGCTTAATTCCAGGCCTTCGCCGTTGAGCGAGCGAATCGTGCCGGCGTTATCGATGGCGATATAGCTGGCGGCGTAGTCATTGATGCGAATGGCCGCGTCCGCGCCCTGAATCAGTCCGCCCGCATTGTTCTGAATCTGGTAACTACCCAGCGACCAGACGGGATTGCGGCTTATGTCTATCGCCAGGCCACCCGTGGAAATGATCTGGCCGGAGTTATAGATGCGTCGATCGCCGGTTTCGTAATCGGAGTGCAGGCCCAGCGCTGTTGGACTGGTGATCAGGCTGCCCGTGGGGGTAACCGTGACCCTGGTAACGTCCTGGGTGTCGGGGGGCGTGGTGATCGGGCTGTCGATGATGAGATCGGTAGCCTGGGCCTGGGCCACCAGGCTGCCGGAAACGATCAGCGCAATACGCAAGGCCAGACGGTGGAGCGCAAGAATCATGGGAAGTCCTTTTCTGAAGGATGACATGGTCCTATATGCCAGTTTGGTATTACAAGAACCGACTCTCCTTGCTCGGGCTTTTTTTCAAGAAGGCATCCTGCCAGTGAAACTGTCGCTCAACCGCGCTGGGCGTAGGCCTTGCCGTAATGCCTTTCCATCCGCGCCTGGATCAGTTCCAGGCCGATCGACAGTAGCCAGTAGATGATCGCCGCGGTGCTGAGCATTTCGATGTAGCGGTAGCTGGAGCGGCCGTAGGACTGGGCCAGGAACATCACTTCCCAGACGCCCATCACCGAGATCAGCGACGAATCCTTGAGCATCGAGATGAACTGGTTGGTGGCCGGCGGGATGATGGTGCGCATGGCCTGGGGCAGGGTCACCTGCCAGAAGATCACGCTGTCACTCATGCCCAGGGCCAGGGCCGCCTGGCGTTGGCCGTGGGGCACGCCGAGAATGCCGGCGCGGAAGATCTCGCTGAGGTAGGCGCCGTAGTTCAGCGACAGGGCGATGATCCCCGCGGCGATGGCGCCCGGCACCACGCCCAGTTGCGGCAAGCCGAGGTAGATCAGCAGGATCTGGATCAGCAGCGGCGTGCCGCGAAAGAACGAGGCGTAGAAGCTGGCGATGCCAAAGGCCACGGCGCTTTTCGACAACCGGGCCAGCGCGGTGACGAAGCCCAGCAGCGACGACAGCACGATCGAGCAGAGGCAGAGGAACAGGGTCAGCGCCGCGCCTTGCAGAAAACCGTTGGGGGCCAGGGTGATGCCGAGCAGGTTGGGCAGCTTGTCGAGGATGATCGAGAACTTCAGGTCGAAGCTCAGGAAGAAACTGGCGAACAGGCCGAACAGCACCGCCCAGGTCAGGTACAGGCGGGTGCGGAAACCGAAGAGGCGTTTGACCAGCGGCTCGACCAGCGTTTGCGGTGGCCGAGGTGGTTGCGAAAGAGAAGTCATTGGCTGATGTCGGCGCCGATCCATTTCTGTGAAAGCTTGCTCAGGGTGCCGTCCTGCTTCAGCTGGGCGAACACTTCACGGACCTTGGCATGCCACTGGGCGTCGCCTTTTTCGATGGCCACCGAGTTGGGTTCGGCGTACAGCGGCTCGCCGGCGAGCTTGAAGCGCGGGTCCTGGGCCAGGCGCGGCTGGGCCGTTACCAGGTTGGTGAGGATCGCGTCCAGGCGCACGCCAGCGCCCAGGCCGAGGTCCTGGAAGGCCACATTGTCGGTGTCGTACGGAGCGATCTGCACGTTGTCGAACGGGTACTGCAACCGGGTGTCCTCGGCACCCTCGATCACCAGGTTCTTGTTCAGGTAGCTCTCGTAGCTGGACGCGCTGGTCAGGCCGACCTTCTTGTCGCTCAGGTCCTTGGCACCGTGGATGCGCTGGTCCTTGGCGTTGACCACGATCACCGCTGGCGAGGCGTAGTACTGCACCGGAAAATCGAAGACTTCGGCGCGGGCCTTGCTCGGGGTCATGGAGCAGATGCAGATGTCGTAGCGGCCGCTCCAGCGGCCGGCGGCGATCACGTCCCAGGACGGCGTTTCCAGGCGCAGCTTCACCCCCAGTTTGTCGGCCACGGCCTTGGCCACATCGACGTCGAAGCCATCGAGCTGGTTCTGATCGTTGAGGAAGGAGAAGGGCGGGTAGCTTTCCATCAGCACGCCGACCAACTCTTTTTTCTGTTCGATACGGTCCAGGGTGGCACCGGCAAAAGCCTGGCTGGAGGCAGCGAGAATCGTCAGGCCCAGGGCCAGCAGCGGTTTGAATTTCATTGGAATCCCGGGCAGAAAAAAGGTTGTTATTAACTGAACGGTGCGTATTAAATAGTTATAAGAACGACTCAGATAGTGAGTTATTTTCATAAGCATATGAGTAAAGAGCATATGGGCGCAGGCAGCAGGGTAATTCTGGATGGCGGCATGGGTCGTGAACTGCAACGCCGTGGGGCGCCGTTCAGGCAGCCCGAGTGGTCGGCGCTGGCCCTGAGCGAAGCACCGCAGGCAGTGGAAGCGGTGCATGCGGCTTATATCGAAAGCGGTGCCAACGTCATCACCAGCAACAGCTACGCGGTGGTGCCGTTCCACATCGGCGAAGCGCGTTTTGCCGCCGAAGGCCAGGCGCTGGCGGCGTTGGCCGGCGAACTGGCGCGGCGCGCGGTACAGGCTTCCGGCAAACCGGTGCGGGTAGCCGGTTCGCTGCCGCCGCTGTTCGGCTCCTATCGCCCGGACCTGTTCGAGGCCGGTCGTGCCGCCGAGTTGCTGGCGCCGCTGGTCAACGGCCTGGCCCCGCATGTCGACCTGTGGCTGGCGGAAACCCAGAGCTCCACGGTCGAGGTGCGGGCGATCCATGCCGGCCTGCCCAAGGACGGCAAACCCTTCTGGCTATCGTTCACCTTGCACGATGAGAACCCTGACCAGGTGCCACGCCTGCGCTCCGGCGAGCCGGTGGCGGACGCGGCGGCGGTGGCTGTGGAGCTGGGGGTGGAAACCCTGCTGTTCAACTGCAGCCAGCCGGAAGTGATAGGCGCGGCGATCGATGCGGCGCGGGCAACCTTCGAGCGGCTGGGGGTGACGATCAATATCGGCGCCTACGCCAACGCCTTCCCGCCGCAACCGAAAGAAGCCACGGCCAACGATGGCCTCGACCCGCTGCGCGACGACCTCGACCCGCCGGGTTACCTGCAATGGGCGGCCGACTGGCGGCAACGCGGCGCCAGCCACCTGGGCGGTTGCTGCGGTATCGGGCCGGAGCACATTGCGGTGCTGGCGCAGCAGCTGGCCTAAACCGTGCGACTCCTTGATATCCCGGCCACGCTCGATGCTCTATGTAGCCGCTGCCGAAGGCTGCGATCGAGCGGCACGCTCGCAGCGTTCTTGCTGGCGCCGGAGACCCTGCGGGTCTATCGCAGGCTGCGCCAGCGGCTACAGGGGCCGTGCCAGGCACGATAATGGGGCCGTGCTCATGCTTTGTGTAGCCGCTGCCGAAGGCTGCGATCGAGCGGCACGCTCGCGGGGATCTTGCAACCGCCAAAGACCCTGCGGGTCTATCACAGGCTGCGCCAGCGGCTACAGGGGCAGTGCCAGGCACGATAATGCAGCCGTGTTCCATGCTTTGTGTAGCTGCTGCCGAAGGCTGCGATCGAGCGGCACGCTCGTGGAGGTCCTGCTACCGCCGGAGACCCTGGGGGTCTATCGCAGGCTGCGCCAGCGGCTACACCGGCTTACCCCCGGCACTCAGCCAACCCCTTCAACTGCCCCGAACCGCTCTGGTTGTCCTCGCTCAACCAGCGCTCGAACCCGGCGCCGACCTTTGGCCATTCGGAATCGAGGATCGAATACCAGGCGGTATCGCGGTTCTGGCCCTTGACCACCATGTGCTGGCGGAACACCCCTTCGAAACTGAAACCCAGGCGCTCGGCCGCATAACGCGAGCGGGCGTTGGCGTTGTTGCACTTCCACTCCAGGCGGCGATAACCGAGGGCGAAGGCTTCCTTGGCCAGCAGGTACACCGCTTCGGTGCTCTTGGGCGAGCGTTGCATGGGTGCGCCGAAGGTGACGTGGCCGATCTCGATGCGGCCCTGGGCCGGGACGATCGACATCAGGCTGAGCAGGCCCTGCACCTGGCCGCTGGCCCGGTCGACCACGCTGAAGAAATACGGGTCGCTGTTGGCCGCATGGTTGTTCAGCCAGTCATTGAAGGCGCTGCGCTCGGTAAAGGGCCCGTAGGGCAGGTAGTCCCACAGCTTGGGGTCGGCGCCCGGGCCCTGGAAGGCGTGCCACAGGTCGTCGGCGTGGCGCGCCGGGTCGAGTTTTTCCAGGCGGATAAAGCGCCCTTCGAGCAGGGTGGTCGACGGCGGCGGTACGCCTTTCCAATCGGCGAGTGAGGTCGGCATGGGTTCTCCTTGAACGCTTAAAGGGCTTTGCGAAATTGAATGAAACCCGGGCGTTCAGCGATCCGCTCGTAGAGCTGGATGGCAGTGGCGTTGGTTTCGTGGGTCAGCCAGTGGACCTTGCAGCAGCCGTCGGCCTTGGCGGTGGCGTAGACGAATTCGATCAGTTGGCGACCGACGCCGGTGCCGCGTTGCTCCGGGACCACCAGCAAGTCCTGCAGGTAGCAGGAGTTCTCGATGCTCCAGTTGGAGCGATGGTAGATGAAATGCACCATGCCCACCGCCTGCTCGCCGTCCCAGGCCAGGGCGGCGTGGGTCGGCTCGGCGGGATCGAGGAAGCGCTGCCAGGTGCTGCGGGTGACCGCGTCGGCCAGCTCGGTCTCGTAGAAACGCAGGTAGGCCTGCCACAGCGGCAGCCAGGCTGCGTGGTCAGCGGCGGTGACGGGACGAATCTGGATCTGGCTCATGGCTGCTCCTGGCGCATCAGTTGGGAAATGCTCTGGTCATGGGGATCGGCGCTGGCGGCCAACCCTTCGCGCACGCCGGCGATGTCGGCGGCGGTGCGGTTCTGGCTGAGTTTGCGCTTGCCCTCCAGGCGCTGGATCGGCAGGGCGAAGCCGACGATGGCGCGCAGCATGCTGTCCATGAATTCGGCGGGGGCGTCCTCGAATTTCCAGGGGCTGGCGCGGCCGGCTTCATGCTGGTCGGTCAGGGCGCTGACCACTTCGCGGATGCGCTGCGGATCGTGGAACACCTCGGCCACGCCATAGGCATGCACGCTCACGTAGTTCCAGGTCGGCACCACTTTGCCGTGCTCGGCCTTGCTCGGGTACAGCGACGGGCTGACGTAGGCTTCGGCGCCCTGGAAGATCAGCAGCGCCTCGGCGCCGCTGGCCAGTTCCTGCCATTGCGGGTTGGCCCTGGCCAGGTGGCCGTAGAGGGTGCCGTACGGGCCCTGGTCCGGGGCGAACGACAGCGGCAGGTGATTGGCCTGCAGGCCGCGCTCCCCGTAGGTCACCAGGGTGGCAAGGCGGGTTTCCCCGATCAGCTGGTGCAGGGTAGGCAGGTCTTCTTCGGCGAAAGCGCGGGGTAGGTACATGGAAAAATATCCTTGGCGAATGGCTGCATCCTAGGCAGGCTATTGGTCTGTTGTAAGAGCCATCTTCAGTCATTTTCATAGGTCCATTGGCGGGTCCATTCAGCCGGCCGGGGGGAGTCCATGAACAGCCCGACATTGCCGCTTTCCTTCAACCCCGCCGGTATCGAGCTGGACCGCGGCCAGGGGCTCAGCCGCCAGCTGTACCAGGCGCTGCGCCAGCGGGTGCTGGACGGCCGGCTGGCCAGCGGCACGCGCCTGCCGGCCAGCCGCGACCTGGCGGCGGCCCTGGAGATTTCCCGCAACAGCGTGGTGCGCGCCTACGACCAGCTGTACGCCGAAGGTTTTATCGAAGGCCGGGTGGGCGATGGCACCTACGTGGCGCAATTGCCCGAGAGCCGGCTGCCGATCAAAAAGTCGGTGAGAAATTTATCCACAAAAGTATCCACAGGGTTATCACCAGGCTTACCCACAGGGTTATCCACAAAATGCCTGGATTTACCTGGGATTACATCCAGTAAAGTTATCCACAGCGAGGCGTTGGAGCGGGTCGAACAGCACCATTTGGCGACTCCGCAAAGCGGTCCGCCACGGGCTTTTCGGGTGGGGATTCCGGCCTTCGATCTGTTTCCGTTCGAGGTCTGGGCCAAGCTGAATGCGGCTTTCTGGCGCAAACCGGATCTGGGTCAGCTGTGTTATGGCGATTCGGCCGGTGAGGAGCGCCTGCGCGGATTGATCGCCGCCTACTTGCGCAGTTCGCGCGGCATGCAATGCAGCGCTGAACAAATTGTGATCACCAGTGGTGCACAACAGGGCATAAGCCTTTGTGCACAGTTGCTGGTGAACCCTGGCGACGGGGTGGCGGTGGAAAATCCCGGCTATCGGGCGGCGGGGCATGCCTTCGCGATTGCCGGCGCGCGCCTGCACGGGGTGGCGGTGGATAACGAGGGCTTCGACTGCGGGGCGCTGGCAGCCCTGAGCGATTGCCGACTGGTCTACGTTACGCCGTCCCATCAGTACCCCACCGGGGTCACCCTGAGCCTGGCCCGGCGCCTGGAACTGCTGGCCTGGGCCGAGCGCAGCAATGGCTGGATCGTCGAGGACGACTATGACGGCGAGTACCGCTACAGCGGGGCGCCGCTGGCCCCCCTGGCGGCGCTCGACCGGCAGGGCCGGGTGCTGTACGTCGGCACTTTCGGCAAGGTCGCGTTCCCGGCCTTGCGCCTGGGTTACCTGGTGCTGCCGCTGGCGCTGGTGCAACCCTTCGCTCAGCGCCGGGCGCTGGATGTGCGCCATTCCGAGGTCAGCACCCAGGCGGTGATGGCCGAGTTCATGGCCGCCGGGCATTTCCAGCGGCATATCCGGCGCATGCGCCGCGCTGCCCTGAGTCGGCGCAATGCCTTGCTGGCCGGCTGGCCTGTGGATATCCCCGGGGTGGGCAAGGTGCCGAACGTGGCGGCGGGCCTGCACCTGACGATCCCGGTGCAGAGCCTGGCGCGGGAGCGCGAACTGGTGGAAAAGGCCGCCGCCGTGGATGTCGAGATCAACGGCCTGAGCAACTACTGGCTGCCGGACTCGCCCCAGCCAGCGGACCAGCGCGCTGGCCTGGTGCTGGGCTTCGCCGCGGTGCCCGAGGCCGCTATCGCCTGTGCCCTGGAGCGTCTGCGCCGGGCCTGGGGCGTGTGACGGCTATACTCGCGGCCATTGTCTTTGTCGAGAACCCTTATGAGCCTGACTCTTTCCGCGACGCCCGAACGCAAGTTCGGCGCGCCCTTGTTCGCTTTGATCGTGCTGCTGGCCGGCGCTGTATTCCTGCAGGCCCAGGTCGGCTCGCGCCAGGTGTGGCTGTTGCTGCTGGGCGCGGCCCTGGGCCTGACCCTGTATCACGCCGCCTTCGGTTTCACTTCGGCCTGGCGGGTGTTTATCCGCGATCGTCGCGGCGCGGGCCTGCGGGCGCAGATGGTCATGCTGGCGCTGGCGGTGCTGCTGTTCTTCCCGGCTCTGGGCGCGGGCAGCCTGTTCGGTTCGCCGGTCACGGGGCTGGTGGCGCCGGCCGGCGTCTCGGTGATTGTCGGTGCGTTCATTTTCGGCATCGGCATGCAGCTGGGCGGTGGTTGCGCGTCCGGCACGCTGTTTACCGTGGGCGGCGGCAACGCGCGGATGCTGGTGACCCTGCTGTTTTTCATCTGCGGTTCGCTGATCGCCACCCACCATGTGGACTGGTGGTTCGCCTTGCCGTCGCTGCCGCCGGTGTCCATCGTGCAGCGCTTCGGCGTGGTGCCGGCATTGGGGCTCAGCCTCGGTCTGTTCGCCCTGATCGCCCTGGTTACGGTACGCCTGGAGAAGAGCCGCCACGGCACGCTGGAAGCGCCGGTCGACAGCGCGCACCAGGGCTGGCGCCGCCTGCTGCGCGGGCCCTGGCCATTGGTGTGGGGCGCGGTCGCCCTGGCCCTGTTGAACTTCGCCACCCTGGCCCTGGCCGGACGCCCCTGGGGCATCACCTCGGCGTTTGCCCTGTGGGGCGCCAAGGTCGCCAGCGGGCTGGGGGTGGATGTCGGCAGTTGGGTGTTCTGGCAGGGCGCGGCGAACGCCAAGGCCCTGGCGGCGCCGGTGTGGCAGGACATCACCAGCGTGATGGATATCGGCATCGTCTTCGGCGCCTTGCTGGCGGCGGGCCTGGCCGGGCGTTTCGCGCCAAGCCTGAAGATTCCCGCGCGCTCGCTGGTGGCGGCGGTGATCGGTGGTTTGCTGCTGGGTTACGGTGCGCGCCTGGCCTACGGTTGCAACATCGGCGCCTACTTCAGCGGCATCGCCTCCGGCAGCCTGCACGGCTGGCTGTGGCTGGTGGCGGCCTTTATCGGCAACGGCGTGGGCGTGCGCCTGCGGCCGTGGTTCTTTGCCGAGGAGCGTCAGTCGCAAGGGCTGACGGGCTGCTGAGCTTCCGTAGGCGCGAGGCTTGCCCGCGATGAACGATAACGCGGTGTAGCCGATACACTGCGGCGCCCCTATCGCGGGCAAGCCTCGCTCCTACGGACGCCGGGTAATCAGGTCCCGGCCTTGATCTTGGTCCAGGCCCGGGTCCGCGCCCGTTCCGCGTCCCGTGGCAGCGGCCGCAAGGTGTACAGCGTGCTCATCGCCGCGTCGGTCGGGTACAGGTTGGGGTTGTTGCGGATCGACGGATCGACCTGCTCGGTGGCGTCCCTGTTCGGGTTCGGGTAGCCGACGAAGTCGCTGACCGGGGCGATCACCTTGGGTTGCAGCAGGTAGTTGATGAAGCGGTAGGCATCGTCCGGGTTCTTCGCGCCTTTGGGGATCGCCAGCATGTCGAACCAGATCGGCGCCCCTTCCTTGGGCAGGCGCATGTCTACTACCACGCCGTTCTTGGCTTCCTTGGCGCGGTTGGCGGCCTGGGAGAAGCTGCCGGAATACCCCACTGCCACGCAGATGTCGCCATTGGCGATGTCGGCCATGTACTTGGACGAGTGGAAGTAGGTGACGTAGGGGCGGATCTTCAGCAGCAGCGCTTCGGCCTTGGCGTAGTCCGCCGGCTGCTTGCTGTTGGGGTCCAGGCCCAGGTGCTGCAGGGCCAGCGGCAGGATCTCCGACGGCGAGTCGAGCAGGGCCACGCCGCACTGCTTGAGCTTGCTGATGTTCTCTTCCTTGAATATCAGGTCCCAGCTGTCCACCGGCGCGTTCTCGCCGAGGGCGGCCTTGACCTTGGCTGGGTTGAAGCCGATCAGGATGGTGCCGTACATGTAGGGCACGGCGAACTTATTGCCCGGGTCGTTGGCCTCGATCAGCTGCATCAGCTTGGGATCGAGGTGGTTCCAGTTCGGCAGCTTGCTGCGGTCCAGCGGCTGGAACACCCCGGCCTCGATCTGCTTGGCGAGGAACACGTTGGACGGCACCACCACGTCGTAGCCGGAGTTGCCGGTCAGCAGCTTGGCTTCCAGCGCCTCGTTGGTGTCGAAGATGTCGTAGACCAGCTTGACCTGGCTGTTCTCGGCCTTGAAGTCTTCCAGGGCCTTGGGGGTGATGTAGTCGAACCAGTTGTAGACGCGCAGGGTGCGTTCTTCAGCCTGTGCGGCACTGCCCAGCAGCGCCGCGCAGAGCGCGGGCAAGAGGTAGCTTTTGAGCCTGTTCATGTGGCGGGTTTCCTTCACTGGGCGTTTTGAAAGCCTTCGAGAACGTTGACGGCGTTGATGCCGATCTCTTCCACGGCGTAGCCGCCTTCCATGACGAACAGCGTCGGCGTGCCCAGGGCGGCAATGCGTTGCCCCATGGCCAGGTAGTCCGGGCTGTCGAGCTTGAACTGCGAGATCGGGTCGTCCTTGAAGGTGTCCACGCCCAGCGATACGACCACTATGTCGGCGCCATAACGGCGGATTTCCTCGCAGGCCTGTTCCAGCGCCGCGCTCCAGCTGTCCCAGCCGCTGCCGGCGGGCAGCGGGTAGTTGAAGTTGAAGCCCTCGCCGGCACCTTCGCCGAGTTCGTCCGCGTACCCCAGGAAGAACGGGAATTCGGCTTCCGGGTGGCCGTGGATCGAGGTGAACAGCACGTCACTGCGTTCGTAGAAAATCGACTGGGTGCCGTTGCCGTGGTGGTAGTCGACGTCGAGGATCGCGACCTTCTTGTGGCCCTGGTCGAGGAAGGCCTGGGCGGCGATGGCCGCGTTGTTCAGGTAGCAGTAGCCGCCCATCAGGTCGCCGGCGGCATGGTGTCCCGGTGGCCGGCACAGGGCGAAGGCACTGCGCGCGCCGCGCTGGATCACCGCCTGGGCAGTCAGGGCGACTTGCGCGGCGCTGTAGGCCGCCTGCCAGGTACCGGCGGTGATCGGCGCGCCGCCGTCGAAGCTGTAGTAGCCAAGCTGGCCGTGCAGGCTGGTGGGGATCACGCTGCGCAGGGTGCGCGCCGGCCAGGTGTAGGGCAGCAGGTCGCCGTCGATGCCCTGGGCGGCCCAGCGGTCCCAGGCGCCCTTGAAGAAGTCCAGGTAGGCGCGGCTGTGGATGCGTTCGATGGGCCCCAGGCCGAAGTCCCTGGGCGCCTCGACCGGGCCCAGGTTGCGATACTTCACGCGGTCCAGCACGTGGTCGGCGCGCGACGGCATTTCGAAGCAGGGCATCAGTTGCCCGTCGATCAGTTCGCAGCGGCCGTGGTGCAGGTGGTGATCGTCCGAGTAGATCGTCAGCATTTCTTGTTCTCCGCAGGCTGGTTCGGTGCTCACAGTCTTGCGGCGCCGGGGCTTTTGGAGAACGGCAGGAGCGGCCAAAAGGGGATCGATATGGCCAAAACCTGTGTCCGCAATTCGCCCCTTGAAACAGCACGGCGCCCCATTGCGGGGCGCCAGCGGGGTCAGCTTGCGGGCGGCGCTTGATCGAAGCGCTGCAGCACCTGGAGCATGTCCTCGCGTTTTTTCCGGGTGAGGATACCCAGCAGCAGGGCGCGGCCGTTTTTCTCGCAGCGCTGGCCGGCATTCGGATCGGCGCCTTTCTCCAGCAGCAGGGTGAACATGTCCAGGGTCTCCTGCTGGCTGACAGTGGGGGACTTGTCGTCGGCGGAGGTCTTGTCGGCGACGAACGTCAGCAGGCTCTGGCCGCCGGGTTGCTGGTTGGAGCAGGTGCCACGACCGTAGTTCAGGTTGAGATTGGCACCGGCTTCGATCAGTTGCCTCATGGCCGTGTAGTTGTTGCCCCAGAACGCCCGGTACAGTGCGGTTTCGTTGTCATCCACGGTGCGCAGTTCGAGGTTCTGCGGGTGTTGCAGCAGCCAGGTGAAGCCTTCGAGGTTGCGTGTCTGCTCGGCCAGTTGCATCAGCGGGGTGTAGCCCCGGCTGTTTTGCTCGTCGATGGCGACGCCGGCTTCCAGGAGGAATTTGAGACGCCCGCCCTGGTTCAGGTCGGGGCTGTCCTTGAGGTCGCGCTCCATGGCCTGCAGGCCCAGGGTGGTCCATTTGTACTGGCCGCTGGTATGGGCGCCGTGGGCCAGCAGCAGTCGGGCGATCTCCAGGTTTGGCGCATCCAGGGCATGCAGCAGGGCACTGCGCCCGTCGTCGGCCATGACTTCGCCACTGACGCCACCGGCCAGCAAGCGCCGGACCTCGGCCGCGTCGCCGGCATCCACGGCGGCCACCAGCGGCCAGAAGCCCTGGCACGCCTGCGGGTTGGCGGACTTCAGGCCCAGGCGCTCTAGCACCCGCGGCGGCACGCTCAACTGGCGTTGCAGGCGCAGGCCGCAATACAGCCGATAGCGCTCGATGGCGCGGCCCTGGTGGATGTTGTCCAGCGGCCGTTGTTCGAACTGGGCCCAGTCCAGGTCGGCCAGGTTGAGGTAGGTCGGCATGCGCCCGGGTTCCCGGCGCAGCACCTCCAGCAGCCAGGGGCGGGCGGTTTTCAGCTGGCCGGCCTCGCTGGTCCAGTAGGCGATGTCGTTGAGCAGGCCCGGGTATTCGCTGTGGTCCTGGGCCATGGTGCGAAAGTCATGGGCGGCGAAGAAGTCTTCTACCTGGCGGATGCCCGGCCCCTTGTCCTTGGCTTTGCGCAGTTGCTCGTGGAGTTCGCGGAACCGCGCCCAGACGTCATCCGCCGTGGCCGCTGGCACATAGGCATTGAAGGTGATCGGACCTGCGCCGCTGCTGAAGGGCCGGAACCACGCAGGAAAGCGCTGCAGGGCGTACAACCACTGTTGCTCGATCTCGGTGCCGATCGGTTGCAGTGGCGTGAAGTCCATCTGGGTCAGGTCGCGGCGGTGACTGATGGCCAGCATCGGCTGCTGCGGATAGCGCTGGTCGATCAGCAGATAACGCTGGCTGAGCTGCCAGTCCGGGCTGATGCAATTGAAGCTCAAGGGCGTCAGGCTCAGCCCGACTTCGAGCTGATTGCTCGGCGGCCAGTTGTCCGAGACCTGGATCGGGTCGTCCGGCGAGACGCAGGCCCGCAGTTCCTCGGGACTGAACAGCGGCAAGGGCGGCGACTTGTAGATGCGCTGCTGGTACTGCGCGTCCTGGTAGGCGTTGAGATAAAACAGCCCGCGGTACTGGCTGAGCACGATCCGCGCCGGCAGTTGCTCAAGGCCTGGCAGGGGGAACGGCTTGATCTGCAGGGTGGCGGTTTCCGGCTCGTCCAGGACGATACCGCGGGAGACTTGCCACCATTTGATCTTGGCCAGGTCCAGGTCGAATGCCTGGACGGCGGGGGCGATGGCGAGCATCAGCAGCGCCAGGCCGCTCGCGCAAAAGCGGATGTGCCTGGCAACGATGCCTGTAAAGAAGTTCACGTTTGCAGTCCCTTGCCGGTATGAAAGGCCGGCAATGTAATGCAATCGGCGGTTTTATGCCGGGGTTTGTGTCAGGGCCGGAACTGGCTCGGGGCGACGCCGCTCCAGCGCACGAAGGCATGGCGGAAGCTCGCGGTTTCGCTGAAGCCCAGGGCTTCGGCGATGCGGTAGATCGGCAGGTCGTCCTCGCAGAGCATTTGCTTGGCCCGCTCGAAGCGCAGCTCGTCGAGCAGTTCCTGATAGCTGCACCCCAGGTCCTTGAGGTGCCGGCGCAGGGTGCGGGCCGAGCAGTTCATCTGTTCGGCCAGGCCTTCCAGTCCCGGCGCGGCGTCCAGTTGCGCCGCCAGCAGCTGGCGGATACGCCCCAGCCAGGCCTGGCGCCCGGTGAATTCGGTGTTCTGCTTGCGGCAGCGTTCGGCCATGGCCTGGTGGGTGATGGCGTCCGCCAGGGGCAGCGGCTGTTCGAGCCAGCGCCGGTCGAAGGCGAAGGCATTGCAGGTTGCATCGAATTGCAGCGGGCAGTCGAAGCGCTCGGCGTAGCGGCGCTGGTAATCGGGGGCGGGGTAGTCGAAGCGGGCACCGCGCAAGGGCAGCGGATGGCCCAGCAGGTCGTCGCAGATGACCTTCATCGACACCAGGCAGAACTCGATATTGAAGGTCGCCAGCGCCGGGTTCTCGCGGTAATCCGCGGCGGTCAGCCAGATCAGCTCGCCATCCGCTTCCAGGCTCAGCTCGAAAAGTGTTCCCAACAGCGCCGGATAACGCAGCGCCAGGCGCAAAGCGTCACCTAAGGTGGCACTGGTGAGCAGGGCATAACCGAGCATGCCGTAGCTGGAGACGTGCATGCGCCGACCCAGCTCCAGGCCGATATCCCGTTGCAGGGCCACGGCGTTGGCGCACACCAGCATTTCCTGGTTGGTGGTGATGCGGGTGTCGGCGCGGCTCAGGTCGGCGGCGTTGATGCCGCTGCCGGCCAGCAGCGCGTCACTGGGCAGCCCTTGGTCTTTGAAGGTGTTGAGCACCAGCGAGACGGCGTTGAGGGTGGTGAGGTGGGAGTGCAGCATGTCCGTTTCCAGCCCGGGGGATGCTGAAAACGGAGCAATTTGTATGCCGCGCCTGCGACAAATTCCAACGATGGCGTGGGGCGGCGGCTGGATCGCCGCGTTGCGGCTATCGCGAGCAAGCTCGCTCCTACAAGGGACTGTGGAGCTTCTGTAGGAGCGAGCTTGCTCGCGATGAAGGTGAACGATGACGTGCTGTCAGCTCAGCTCGCCGCACAGGTCCAGTTCCACCAGGCGCCGCACTTCGGCGCTGTCCAGGCCGGCGCCCAGCAGGGCGTTGAGCTTGCCGAAGGCCGCTTCGCGGGTCATGCCGCCGCCGGACAGTACGCCGACGCCGCGCAGGCGGCTGCCGGCCTCGTAGATGTCCAGCTCCACGCCGCCTTCATGGCATTGGGTGATGGCGACCACCACGATGCCCTGTTCCCGGGCGCGTTGCAGGCTGGCCAGGAACTGCGGGTTATCGCTCGGCCCGGTGCCGCTGCCGAAGCACTCCAGCACCAGCGCCTGGATGCCGCTGCCCAGCAGGGCGTCGAGTTGTTCGGCGGCGATCCCCGGCACCAGCGGCAATACGCCGACCCTGGCCAGTTGCTTGGCCTGGCGGTAATCCAGCTGCGCTGGAATCGACGTCGCCTTGGCTGCGCCGCCCTGGCGCTGCAACGCCGCGAACGGATGACGGCCGAAGCTGCGGATTTTCGCGCAGCGGGTCGGCGCCAGCAGTTCACCGTGGAAGTACAGATGCACGCCCGGCGCCAGGCCCTGGCCGAGGGCGACCAGGGCGCCGCCGAGGTTTTCCCAGGCATCGCTGTCGGTCACCCCGGCCGGCAGCATCGAGCCGGTGAACACCACGCGGGCGGGCAGGCCCAGCAGCTGGAAGCTCATGGCCGCGGCGCTGTAGGCCAGGGTGTCGGTGCCGTGCAGGATCAGCACGCTGTCGCAGCCTTGCACATCGACCGCATCGACCACGGCTTCGCGCAGGCGCTGCCAGTAGGCGGGGGTCATGTTGGCGCTGTCGATCAGTGGCGCCATCTCGCGAAAGCGCCAGTCGGGCACCACCAGCTCGGGCTGGCTGTGCAGGTAGTCGCGCATCCGCGCCTCGAAACCCGAGGCCGGGGCCAGGCCGTGGGCGCTGGCCTGCATACCGATGGTGCCGCCGGTGTAGAGCACCATGACGTTCTGCGCGGCAGGATAGGTGTTGGCATTCATTGGGGAGTCTCCGGAACGATGACAGCGTGCGGTCGAGCATGAAGCTGACAGCCGCTTGTGTCACGCCGGGCGCAAGACATGCGCCCGGTTTTTACCCGATCAGCGTTGCGCTGCGGGAATACCTTGCGGCTGAACGTCGGCCTCGGCAGCAACCGACGGGCTGGTCGGCCAGGCCTTCAGGTCCAGGTCCAGATCGGTAAATTTGCTGGAGTCGAACACTGGCTGGCTGACGCCGGCGCGGCGCTGCTCGTCGTAGTCGCGCATCACGCGCAGGCCGACCTTGAACAGCATGGCCAGGGCCACCAGGTTGACGAAGGCCAGGCAGGTCATGGTGATGTCGGCGAAGGCGAACACGGTCGACAGGTCCTGCATCGAACCCCAGACCACCAGCGCCAGCACCAGGCCGCGGAAAGTCATCAGCGCAGCGCGGTTGCGGGTGAGGAACTGCAGGCTGTTCTCGCCCAGGTAGTAGTTGTAGAGGATGCAGGTGAAAACGAACAGCGACAGCGCGACGCTGACGAACATGCGGCCCCAGTCACCGACCACGGCGGCCAGCGAGTTCTGGGTCAGGACGATGCCGTCACCTTCGAAGCCCGGGGTGTAGAAGCCCGACAGCAGGATCAGCAGCGCGGTGCAGGTGCAGATCACGAAGGTGTCGAGGAACACGCTGAAAGCCTGGACCACGCCTTGGGCGCCCGGGTGCTTCACGGCGGCCACGGCGGCGACGTTCGGCGCACTGCCCAGGCCCGCTTCGTTGGCGAATACGCCACGCTTCACGCCCATGACAATTGCGCTGCCGAGCAAGCCGCCGAAGGCCGGGTCGAGACCGAAGGCGCTCTTGAAGATGGTTTCCAGCATGGCTGGGACCTGTTCGATCTGGGTGCCGATCACGTACAGGGTCACGCCGATATAGGCCAGAGTCTTGATCGGTACCAGCAGGTCGGACACCGATGCGATGCGCTTGATACCGCCGATGAAGGTGATGGCCAGCAGCACCGCCAGGACGATACCGGTGTGTTGTGGGTCGAAGGCAAAGGCGTTCTGCAGCGAGTGGGTCACGGTGTAGGACTGCAGGCCGATGAAGGCGAAGCCGTAGGTGACCAGCAGCAGGATCGAGAACACCACCGCCATGCCTTTGAGCTTCAGGCCGTGCTGGATGTAGTAAGCCGGACCTCCACGGTACAGGCCGTCGCCATCGGCGCGCTTGTAGACCTGGGCCAGGGTACATTCGAAGAAGCTGCTGGACATGCCGACCAGTGCGGTCACCCACATCCAGAACACCGCACCCGGACCACCGAGGGTCACGGCGATGCCGACACCGGCGATGTTGCCTGCACCGACGCGGCCGGCAAGGCTGAGCATCAGGGCCTGGAACGAGCTGAGTTGCCCGGCGCTGCCTTTGAGGCTGTCGCGGAACACCGCGAACATGTGGAAGAAATGGCGCAATTGAACGAAACGCGAGCGGATCGTGAAGTAGCTACCGAGCCCGACAATGAGCACGATCAGTACTTTCCCTGAGAGGAAGTCGTTGATGACTTCGAGCATGGAGTATTCCTCGCTGTTTTTTGTAAAGGCAGAAGCTGGGCGGTCCGAAACATCGAGTTACACACCGTCGCGCGGGCAGCACGACAGGTGGGGCGAGTGTTCGTCCCGGTTCCAATTCGCGGGTTGTTATTAGTTCGGGTTTCCCATGGGGTTGAGCCTCGTTACCGACGGCTGTCCATGTGAAGAGGGGGCGCACTATACCGGTGCGCGCGCCCGCCGTCTGCATATAGCGCGTCGAGCCGAGGAACGGCAGACGGGGAAAGGGGCTGAATCGAGCGCCTCGGCACGCTTTATCGCCTCCGTAGGAGCGAAGCTTGCTCGCGATGAACGTCAACGAAAATGCGGCGCGGTCCGGCAGGCCTCAGAAGTAGTAGCCGATATTGACGTTGGTCCGGTAGTACCACTGGTTGCTGCCCACCGAGCTGGTGCTGGTGAAGCCGCTGCCGTTCTCCGCGCCACCGTAGGGGTTGGCGTTCCGGGCCCAGGTCAGGTCGACCCAGGCCATGATCGGCATGGCCAGGAACTGCGCGCCCACGGTGTACATCTGCGAGTCGTCCCAGCCGCTCCGGTCTTTCATCATCCGGCTGTAGTCGTTGTACAGCTTGATCTTCTTCAATTGCCCGAGCTTGGGCGTGTAGATGTCGTAGCCGACGTTGAACGAGGCGATGGTGGCCTTGGAGGCGATCAGGTACGCCGGGGTCAGGCCGTTGCCGCCCATCAGCACCGAATCCTGGCTGACGCCGGTCGGGTTCTGGGGATCGAACTCGTAGCGGATGCCCTGGGTGGTGACGGTCCACGGACCCTTGCTGATGACCGCGTGCACGCCCGCGGCCCAGTAGTCGCCATCGTCCCTGGTGGTGGCGTTGTAGAGCTGGGCGGTGGCCAGCGAGGCGCCGATCTCGGTCTTCCAGCCATCGCTGTTGAAGGTCCGCGCCACGCGGGCGTTGAATTGGTTGCGCTTCTCGTTGTCCTGGCGCGACTGGGTGAAGGCAATGGCGTTGTTATCGAGGTCGGCGTAACGCCCGACCTCCGGCGAGTAGCGAATATCCGTGGGCAACATGCGCGGGAAGTAGCCGAGCTGCACGTCCCAGTCCTGATCCTTGTAGGTGTATTTGAGGCCCGAGCCTGCGCTCACGCCGTAGCCCATGAAAAACGGGATGTGATAACTCCAGCCGAACTGCGGATAGGGCTCCAGGCCGAAGGGCTTGAACGGCGCCCCCAGTTGCAGGCTGGCGTTGGCGTTGAGTCGGTAGCCGACGAAGCCGCGATCGATGGAGCGCTTGCCGTCGTCCTGGAACCAGTAGCCGATATCGCTGTAGAGGTTCTTGTAGGTGGCTTGCACATCCAGGCGGAAGGTGTCGAACAGGAACCGGCCGTTATTCTCGGTGGTGTCCCAATGTTCGTCGCGGTAATTGGTGCGCAGCGCGCCGCCGATATCCAGGCTGCTGTCGCCGTCGTCACTGCGCCAGGAAATATGCGGAAAAGGCTTGCTGGCGGCGTTAGCCCGCACGGGGGCGGAAGGAATGGGTTCGACGGCGAAACTTGCGCAACTGACTACCATCAATCCTGCACATAAGACATGACGTTTCATTTTTGACCTCACCTTTAATGCTCGGCGCTACTTGATGATCGGCAACACTTACCCGCTTGCCTGATAAGGCAACTGTGGCGGGAGTGGGTCTTGCCGGATTAAGTGCTGGTTATTGTTGTTTTATCGGTGGAACGCCGTTTGGCCCGTGGATTTACAGGGGGTAGAGCAGGAACTGTGCCAGGCATCCTGCATCTTGGATGTTTATGAAAAGCTTATTGAAAACAATTGTTTATATGGGAAACACAGGCTTCTGTGCAGCCTGTGAAACAGCGGGGAAAGTGGGTAACAAAGTTGCGCGTTATAGGTGCGTCTTTATTGCACGCTGTTAAATAAGCGGGCAGGAAGTTTGTTTTACTGGTGAACAATCAGATGCCTGTCGGTTACAGCGAAAGTTCATTTTTCGCCATAAACCGCGAGCCTAAAAAAGGCCGACATCACTGCCTGTAGCCGCTGCCGAGCCCGCGAGGCGGCGAATGGCACCGCAGGGGCCGCCATCCGGACGCCGGGGTGCATCAATGGAAGTGCGGTTGGCAGGTTTTGCGGCTGCTGCGCAACCGATCGCAGCCTCGCAGGCTCGGCAGCGGCTACAGCGGTCGTTTTGCAGCCTTCCAGCGGTTTTGGCGGTATGTAATAGCCGTACAGCCTTTGCCTGGCAACGATTACGTAGCAATTACGTAACCGTTACGTAGCAATTACATAGCGTGCTAGAGGTCCAACACCAGGCGCCGGCTCTTGCAGCCGGAAACGCAGACCATCATCGATCGGTTGGCCGCCCGTTCGGCTTTGGTCAGCACGCCGTCGCGGTGGTCGATCTCGCCTTCCACCACCCGCGTTTCACAGGAGCCGCAGACTCCTTCGCGACAGCTGTGGTCGATGTCGCAGCCGGCTTCGAGCAGCACATCCAGCAGGCTCAGGCCGGGCTCCACGGACAGGGTCTTGCCGGACTTTTTCAGCTCGACGCTGTAACTGCTCTGGGCGTCTGCGCTGGGCGGCAACTCGGCGGCGAAGCGCTCGATATGGGCATGGGGATAACCCAGGCGCTCGCAGGTGGCTTCGAAGGCATCGAGCATCGGCGTCGGGCCGCAGCAGTAGAAGTGCGTGTCCGCCGGCTGGCCGGCGAGGTAGGCGGCGAGGTCCGGCGGTGCGCCTTTCTCGTCGTTGAAGTGGTAGATCACCCGGGCCTTGAGCCCGCTCAGCTCTTCCACCAGCGCGGCCTCCTGGCGCGAGCGCGCGCAGTAGATCAGCTCGGCGGATTTTCCCAGGGCCAGCAGTTGGCGGAACATGCAGTAGATCGGCGTGATGCCGATGCCACCGGCCACCAGCACGCTGTGGCTGGCGCTTGGCTCCAGTTCGAAGTTGTTGCGCGGCGCGGCGATCGACAGGTGCATGCCGACCCGCAGCTGGCTGTGCACGTATTCCGAGCCGCCGCGGCTGTTGCGGTCGCGCAGGATGCCGACCACATAACGGCCCTGGTCGCTGGGCGAGTTGAGCAGCGAGTAACTGCGCACCAGGCCGTTGGCCAGGTGCAGGTCGATGTGCGAGCCGGCGTCGAACGGCGGGAACACCGTATCGCCCAGGGGCCGCAGCTCGACGCTGATGATGCCTTCGGCTTCGTAGCGCAAGGTGTGGACGCGGGCGGTGAGGAGGGAGGGTTTAGACATCGTTCACCTCTATGACGGTACGCAGGTCGACATCGAGCCGGGCGTCGGCCTCGATCTCGACCCGTAATTCGGGAAACACCAACGCACTGACCGCCACCAGGGTGGAGGTCGGGAACAGCGCCTGCCCGGCAAAGAAATCGCGCCGGGCGCGGCCCACCTGCTCCTTGTCGGCGATGTCGGTGAGGTACACCGTCAGCCGGCAGATATTGCCGATGTGGCCGCCGGCGGCTTCCACCAAGGCCTGGATCTTGCCCAGCACCAGCAGGGTCTGGGCGTAGCCATCCAGCGCCGCGCCGGCTTGCGCGGCCTCGCGGCTGGCGGGGTGCGCGGTCATGCCGGACAGCAGCACCTCGCGGCCAATCACCAGGGCATTGGACCAAATGGCGCCGGCCGGCTCGGCCACGGCTGCGCTGCGCACCCGGTGCACGGCCCGGTTCATGGCAACTGCTTCGCTTCGATCAGTTCGAGCTGGGCCTTGGCAGCGTTCTTCAGGTAGCGCCGCAGCCGCACCACGCCCAGGTCGTGCTGGTAGAGGTTTTCGCGCTGGTTGGCGTCCGGCTCCATGAACTCCAGCAGCACCCGGTCCTGCTCCAGCACCGCCCAGTGCCGCGCTTCCAGGCGGTTCTTGTAGAGGAAGCGCCAGGTGTCGCGCTGCCAGCCGGTCAGCGGACGGCAGCGCCAGTGGAACACCGCCGCCAGCGAGCGGCTGCTCGGGGTGTAGCTGCCGATGATGGTGAAGTTGCCGCCCGGGCCGCCGGTTTTCGGGTAGGGAATTTCCAGGCGCAGCCAGTGGCAGCCGTTGTCCATGAACTCGGTCCAGTCGAAGTTCACCCCGCGCTGGCCTTCCTTCTCGAAGAAGAAGCCGTTGTCGGTATCGCGGGTGACGAACTTGGCGGTGGCTTCGCCTTCGCTCATCGAGTGCGACATCTTGTGCAGGTAGGTGCCGTGCATCGGGTCCATGACGTTGTCGAGCACGTAGCGGTAGTCGCCTTTCCACTCGGTGTAGCAGACGAAGCTGCTCCACTCGGGGGAACTCAGCTGCTCCGGCAGCACCAGTTCCGGCGGGGTTTCCAAGTGCGGGTCGGTGGCGTTGAACAGGAAGATCGCGCCGGCGGCTTCGCGGGTGTGGAACATCCGCGTCGGCCGGCTGCCTTCGAGCTTGCAGCCGGGGCTGCCGGGCACCTTGGTCACGGTGCCGTCGCAGCGCACTTCGACGCCGTGGTAAGGGCATTGCAGGCGATCACCCAGCACCGGCCCCTGGGACAGCGGCGCGCCGCGATGCGGGCAATGGTCTTCCAGAGCATGGACGCTGCCATCGTTGTCGCGCCACAGGGCGATCTTGTAGCCCAGGCGGCGCACCGATACCGGCTTCTCGCCCAGCAGGTCCGAGGGCAATACCGGGAACCAGAGGTCCTTGAGGCCATTGGCCAGGTGATTTTCAACAGGGTCGACGGTCAGTTGCGTATTCATCTTGTTATTCCTTCTGCCGGGTCATTCGCCCAGCCGGGCCATCAGGGTTTTATAGGCATCCTCGGTCCACTCGCCGCTGGTCAGCGGGCAGGGCGGCCCGGCCAGGTTGAGGTGGGCGAGCAGCGCCGGCAGCTCGCTCACGCCATTGCCGAAAGCGCGCTCGATGGAATCGCCCAGCAGCTCTTCGAACTGGGTGTTGGGCCGCTTGCGCGCCTGATGGGGTTCGAGGAATCGTTCGTGGGTGTTCATGTCATTGACCTCCGTTGCGTACCCGTTCGCGGATCGTTTCGCGTACCGGGATAAAGTCGTATGTCGGGAAAACCTCAGTGCCGAACACGCCCCAGGCCGAGCGTTCGAGCTCGACGTTGAGGGCCGGCAGCAGGCTTGGCGGCAAGCGCAGGGTGACGATCTGGCCCAGGCCCATGGCCACGGTCCACGACACCAGCTCGACGCCTTGCGGTGGAAAGCGCTCCCACCAGTCCTGCTGCTTCATGTGGCGCTGGATGTCTTCCAGGTTCTTCGATTGGTCGTGCTTGAGCAGCACGGTCACCAGCAATGTCTCGCTCATGTTCAGGCCGCGCTGTCGGTGGGCACGGCCCAGGCGTCATAGCCGTAGACCCAGTCGGCGTTGCCGCCGTCCTTGAGCCACTGGTTGCCCCGCGAGCCGATCTGGATCTGGCTGGTGCGCGCCAGGCGCGCCTGCTGGTAGGCCTGCAAGGCCGCGGCGACCGACGCCGGGCTGTCGAGGTCGTGCAGGTAGCGGGCGAGCACCACCGCGTCCTCGATGGCCTGGCCGGCGCCCTGGGCCATGAACGGCATCATCGGGTGGCAGGCGTCACCCAGCAGGGTGATCGCGCCCCTGGACCAGAACGGCAGCGGATCGCGTTCGTACAGCGCGGTCTTGAGCACATCGGTGCAGGCGTCGAGCAGGGCGCGGGCGTCCGGGTGGAACGCCCGGTAGTGGCTGCGCAGTTCCTCGGCGTCGCCGGCACTGGTCCAGGACTCCTCGTGCCAGCTGTCCTGGGCGGTAGTGGCGAAGATGAAGATGTCCTTACCCTGGTTCAGCGGGAAGGTGACGATCTGGCTCTGCGGGTTGGGGCCCCACCATTTGGTGAAGGCCTGGATGTTCGGCACCTGGGCCACGCGCTCGGCCGGCACCACCGCGCGGTAGGCCACCACCCCGGTGAAGCGCGGATGTTCTTCGCCGAACAGCGCGTTGCGCACCACCGAGTGGATGCCGTCGGCGCCGATCAAGACATCGCAGCGGTGCTGGCTGCCGTCCTTGAAGTGCAGCGCGATGCCGTCGTCGTCTTGGATCACCCGTTCGGCGCGCTTGGCGAATTGCACCTGCTCCAGCGGGAACACTTCGGCCAGGGCCGCCAGCAGGTCGGCGCGGTGGATGGTCAGTTGCGGCGCGCCGTATTTGCGCTCGGCGGCGTCGGCCATTTCCAGGCGCGAGGTTTCTTCGCCGCTGTCCCACATCCGGCTGATGCGATGGGTCGGCCGGGCGGCCGGCAGGCGCACCGCGGCACCTATGCCCAGGCCGTCCAGCGCGCGCACCGCGTTGGGCGTGAGGTTGATGTCGGCGCCGACCCGCAGGAAGGCTTTCGACTGTTCGAACACGGTGACCCGGTGGCCGGCGCGGTGCAGGGCGATGGCGGCGGTCAGGCCGCCGATACCGGCGCCGGCGATGGCAATGTTCAGGGAAGACATGGACGACTCCTGCTCAGGGTTTCGGTTTGTCGGTGAGGAATTTGCCTTGCGGCGCCTCGACGTTCTGCTGGCGCCGGGTGTGGCCGTCGATGCCGCCGGCAATCGCCCATTCGGCGAACACCGTGGGCCCCGGTTCGAAGGTGCGCGGCTGCCATTCGCCGGTCAGTTGGTCTTCGTCGGCGTAGTACTCCACCAGCGCGCCGGCGGGGTTCTTGAAGTACCAGAAGAACGCCGAAGACACCGGGTGCCGCCCCGGGCCGATCTCGGTGGTCCAGCCGCTGCGGGAGATGTGCATGCCGCCGCCGAACACTTCGTGCACGTCGCGCACGGTGAACGCCACGTGGTTGAGCCCGGCCCGCGGCGCCGGCAGTTGCAGCATGAACAGGTCGTGGTGGCCGCCTTCCTCGGCGGTGCGCAAGAACGCCCCGCGGTCCGGATAACGGTCCGAGGCCTGGAAGCCGAAACGCTCGTGGTAGAAGGCTTCGCAGGCGTTCACGTCCTTGACGAAAAACACCACGTGGCCGACTTCGATCGGCGTCGCGCGTTCATAGACCGGCGCCGCCTTGTTGATCCGGCCCTTGGTCTGCCAGGTGTTGTGGCCGCTGCACTCGATGTCGATCTCGCGCTTGCGGGTCACTTGCAGGCGGATCGCCAGGCCGTTGGGATCGGTGCAGCCGATGCGCCCGTCGGTCTCGACAAACCCTGGGTCATGGGCGATGCGCTGGCGGTACAGCGCCAGGTCCGCCGTACTGGCCACGCCCCAGACCACTTCGCGCACGGTGGAGCCGGCCTCGATGGCGGGCGGCAGGCCCGGCTTGTCCAGGTCGGCGAGCACCACGCGGCAGCCGTTGAGGGTTTCGAAGATCACCTCGTCGGGCTGCGCGCTGACCTGCTTGAGGCCCCAGTCGCTGAAAAACCGCACGCAGGTGTCCAGATCCTCGACGCCATAGGTGACTTCATCGATGCCTAACACGCTCATAGCGCTACCTCTCGTGGCACACCGGCCCAGGCCAGTGGCTGTTCGTTCATGCCCCAATAGAGGCTCTTCTGTTCCATGTACTGCAGGATGCCCAGGCGGCCTTTTTCGCGGCCCAGGCCGCTGTCGCGCCAGCCGCCGAAGGGCGTGGAGATCGAGAACTGCTTGTAGGTGTTGATCCACACCGTGCCGGCCTGCAGGCGCCGGCCCAGGGCCCAGGCGCGCTTGTAGTCGCGGCTCCAGATCCCGGCCGCGAGGGCGTACAGGCTGTCGTTGGCCTGCTCCAGCAGCTGCGCTTCGTCATCGAAGGGCATGGCCACCAGCACCGGGCCGAAGATTTCTTCCTGGCAGGTCTGCTGGCTGTTGCTCAGGCCTTCGAGGATGGTCGGCGGGTAGAAGTAGCCTTGATCGTAGATGCCGCCGGTTGGGCGCTGGCCGCCGAGCAGCAGGCGTCCGCCCTCGGCCAGCCCGAGGGCCACGTAGCGCTCCACCGATTCGCGATGGCCGGCGCTGATCAGCGGGCCCATCTGGGTGTTTTCGTCGGCCGGGTCGCCGACCCGCAGGTTGGCCGCGGCCGCCACCAGGCGCTGCATGAACGGCTCGTACAAGGCGCGGGCGACGAACAGCCGGGAGCCGGCGATGCAGGCTTCACCCGAGGAACTGAAGATGCCGTACAGCACCCCGGCCACGGCGTGGTCGAGGTCGGCGTCGTCGAGGACGATGGTCGGCGACTTGCCGCCCAGTTCCAGGGACACCGGCATCATCTTGTCGGCGGCGATATGGGCGATGTGCTTGCCGGTGCGGGTGCCGCCGGTGAACGACACGCGCTTGACCAGCGGATGCCGGGTCAGGGCGTCGCCGAGCAGCGAACCCTTGCCGGGCAGCACGCTGACCAGGCCCTTGGGCAGGCCGGCTTCTTCGCACAGGCGGGCCAGGCGCAGGGCCAGCAGCGGGGTGATTTCCGCCGGCTTGATCACCACCGCGTTGCCCGCCGCCAGGGCCGGCGCGACCTTCTGCGCCTCGCTGGCGATCGGCGAGTTCCACGGGGTGATCGCAGCGACCACGCCCATTGGCTCATACACGCTCATGCTGACGAAATCGCCGCGCGACGGGGTGATGGTTTCTTCCAGGGTTTCGCAGGCCGCGGCGAAGAACTGGAAGGTGCCGGCGGCGCTGGCCACCAGGGCGCGGGTCTCGTTGATCGGCTTGCCGTTGTCCTGGCGCTGCAATTGCGCAAGCTCTTCGCCGCGCTCACGGATCAGTTCGGCGATGCGGTACAGCACGCCGGCCCGCTCGTGGGGTTTGCGCTGGGCCCAGCCGCTGTGCAGGAACGCCTGGTGCGCGCCCTGGATGGCGTCTTCGACATCCTGCAGATCGGCGGCGTTGAGCCAGGCCACGGCTTCGCCGGTGGCCGGGTAGCGGCTGGCGTAACGCTCGCCGCGGCCCAGGCGCCACTCGCCGGCGATGCAGATCGGTAAAGTCTGTTCGAGGGTCATCGACCGGCTCCTTAAATGGATATCGCGTGGGCGTGGTTGCCCAGGGCGCGGACCACGCTGTACACGGTCAGCGCCGAAGTCTTGGGGTTGGCCAGCAGCGGCTTGCCGCGCAAGCTCAACTCGAAACCGCCGAAGGCGCCCCGGGCTTCGAAGTGGTGGACGTTTTCCTCGCTGTGGGGGTCGGCGATCAGCGTCACCTGGGTGCGATCCAGGCCGATGCCGGCCAGCGACAGGGTGGCGGCGACGTTGGCGTTCTTCGGGTACAGCCGCGCCGCTTCGCGGGCGCTGCCCTGGAAGATCACCGTGGCCTCGCTGATGCTGTCGAGGTCGCAGGCCTGCTCGCCGGGGGTGTTCTTCCAGGCGCGGGCCGGCTTGCGCCCGGTGTAGTTGACCGAGTCCAGCCCGCCGACCTTGGCCGCCGACAGCGCATCGATGCCGCCGATGGCGCCGGGCAGCAGTTCGATGCGGGTCTGGCCGCGTTCGGCGGCGGCTTCCAGGCGCTCCACCAGGCCGACTTCGGACAGCGCGCCGACCGAGACGATCAGGCAGGCGATGCCGCGCTCCAGGGCCGGCAGCACGTGTTCTTCAATGGCCCGGTGGCCGGCGCATTCCACCAGCAGGTCCGGACGGGCGTCGGCCGGCAGCGCGGTGAGTACCTGCGGCGGCTGCTTGAAGCTGGCCAGGCGCTGGCGCACCAGGGCTTCGGAACCCTGGGAGGCGATGACGTAGTCCACGCACAACTGCGGGTCCTGCTCCAGCAGTTCGAGCACGCCGACGCCAATGGCGCCGCAGCCGATCATGGTGATATGCAACATGGCGCGATCCTCAGGCGGTGGCCTTCTGGGCTTTGGTTTCGCTGTTGGGCGGGCCGGCGAACTGGGTGGCGAAGTTGCCGACGCTGAGCATGTCGACTTCCAGCAGGAACGGGCCGGGCTGGCTCAGGGCGCTGTCCACCACCTTGCCGAAGTCCTTGAGGTCGGTGACCAGGCCGTGGCGCAGCCCCAGGGACTCGGCGAGCTTGGTGTAGTCCGGGGTGTGCAGGTCGACGTAGCAATGGCGGCTGCCGTAGACCGCGTCCTGGATATTGCGGATCACCCCGTAGCGCTGGTCGTTCATCAGCAGGATCACCAGGTTGGCGCGCTCCTGGACCAGGGTCGCCAGCTCACCGAGGTTGAGGATGAAACCGCCGTCGCCGGCCAGGGCGAAGACCTTGCGCCCGGGCGCGGTTTCGGCGGCGGCCACGGCCGCGCCGATGCCCATCGCCAGGCCCTGGCCGATGCCGCCACCGAGGGCGTGGACCCCGGCGCGCGGGTGATAGAGGGTCAGCAGGCGGTTGCCCCAGATGCTGTTGGACAGGGTCACGTCGCGCACCCAGGAGAAGTTGCGGCCGGTGCTGGCCTGCAGCTGTTCGACCATCGCCGAGTACGGCCCCAGGTCGGCCACCAGCTGGCTGCGCGATTGCTCGCGGACCGCCTTGAGTTCGGCGAGGAAGTCCGGGTCGGTCTGCAGGCGGCCTTCGAGGCGGTCGGCCAGGCCCTCCAGGGCCAGCGCGGCGTCGCCGCAGATAAACAGTTCGCTGGCGTAGCTGCGGCCTTCGATGGCCGGGTTGGCGTCGATGCGCAGGGTGTTCTGCGGCAGCTTCAGGGCGTACTTGAAGGTCTCGTTGCTGCGCAGCCGCGAGCCGGCGATCAGCAGCGCGTCGCAGGTTTGCAGGAACTGCTCGACCCGCTTGTTCTGCGAGAAGGCCCCGAGGCAACGCTCGTCGTCTTCGTTGACCACGCCGCGGCCCTGGGTCGAGGTGATGACGCCCACGCCCATGGCCAGCAGGCGCTTGACCTGCGCCCCGGCATGCCGGGCGCCACCGCCGAGCCAGAGCAGCGGACGCTTGGCCCCGGCCAGGCGTTCGGCGACCAGGTCGAGGGCTTCCGGCGCCGGCACCGCGACCGGGATCGGCAACGGCGACAGGTCGGTGGGCATCGGGATAAAGGTCGACTGGATATCGATCGGGATTTCCACGCTCACCGGCCCGGTCGGCGCGGTCAGGGCGGTCTGCACCGCCAGCTTCAGGGTGCTGATGGCGGTCTCGACGCTGCGCACGCGGAACGCCGCCTTGGACACCGCCTTGAGCATGTTCAGCTGGTCGCGGGCTTCGTGGATGTAGGCCAGTTCCTGGTCGAGGTACGGCGTTTCGATCTGCCCGGTGATGTGCAGCAGCGGCGTGCCGGCGGTCTGCGCTTCGACCATGGCGCCGGCGGCGTTGCCGGCCGCGGTGCCGGTGGAGGTCAGGCACACGCCGAGGCCGCCGGTGGTGCGGGCATAGGCGTCGGCCATGTTGGCGGCGCCGGCTTCGCCGCGGGCCATGACGAAGCGGATATTGCCGCGCACGGCAAAGGCATCGAGGATCGGCATGTTGTGGATCGAGATCACGCCGAACGCGGCCTTGACCTCGCATTGTTCGAGAAAGGCGGTGATGGCAGCGCCCACGGTGACAGTGTTTTCGTTACGCATGGCGGGACAGGCCTCCGGATACATCGATATGGCTGCCTGTGGTGTAAGCCGACAGAGGCGAGGCCAGGAACAGGATCGCGCGGGCCGCTTCCAGCGGCAGGCCCAGGCGCCCCAAGGGAATGTGTTTGCGTTGCGCCAGCTGGGCGGTCCATTGCGCCCAGTCGAGGTCGCGTTCTTCGCGGGCCTCGAAGCGCCGGCGCCATTGCCCGGACTCCACCAGGCCAATGAGAATGCCGTTGACCCGGATGCCCTGCGGGGCGAATTCGGTGGCCATCGAGCGCACCAGGTTCATCACCCCGGCGCGGGCGGCCGAGGTGGCGACCATGTGCGGTTCCGGCTGGCAGGCCAGCAGCGAGTTGACGCAGACGATGGCGGCCTCGCGCTGGCTTTCCAGCTGGGCCTTGAAGGCGCGGACCGGGTTGATCACCGAGAAGAATTTCAGGTTCAGCTCTTCGCTCCAGGCGGCGTCGCTGGTGTCGGCGAAGGTCGAGACCCGGCCTTGCCCGGCGTTGTTAATCAGCACGCTGGCCTCGCCGAGCGCGGCCTGGCTGGCATGGGCGAAGGCGCTGACCGACTCGGCGTCGAGCACGTTGCACACCTGGGCCAGCATCCGGGCCTGGGGGAAGCGCTGGCGCAGGCCGGCTTCGGCGCTGCGCAGGCGCTCGCCGTCGCGTCCGCAGAAGGCCACGGCGGCGCCGGCTTCCAGCAGCAGCTCGACGCAGGCCAGGCCGATGCCCGAGGAGCCGCCGGTGACGATCGCGGTGCGGCCTTGCAGTTGATAAAGGCTCATCTCAATCCCTCATCAAGGCGGTCACGCGCTGTTGCCCGTCGTGGGCCACGCCGTTGTAGTTGAGCAGGCGCGACAGCTCGTCGGCGCTGCGGCGGACCTGCGACAGCAGTTCCTCGAAATTGACATGGCCGATCTGCGTGGTGGGGATGGTCACGCCCAGGGCGGCGGCGATGCGCCCGCTCTGGTCGCGCACTGGCGCGGCCACCGTGGAGATCGCTGATTCGAAGAAACCTTCGCCGCTGATAAAGCCGCGCTGGCGGTCGGCCTGGACCATGTCGAACAGCTCCAGCACGGTTTTCGGCGTGCTGTGGGAGTACTGCTCCAGATGCTCTTCGGGGTACAGCTCGCGCAGTTCGGCCAGGGACAGGTCTTCCAGGAGGATGCGCCCCAGCACCGTGGCGTGGGCCGGCAGGCGGGTGCCGACGTTGACCGCGTTGGAGAACACCGAGGGCGGCGAGACCTTGGCCACGTAGACGATCGAGCGGCCGTCGCGCACCACCAGGTTGCTCGGGTAGTTGAGGCGGTCGCACAGGCGCGCCAGCAGCGGCTGGCCGAGCTCGGTCAGCTCCAGCGACGCCAGGTATTCGAAGCCCAGGCGCAGCACCGACATGCCGAGGCGGTATTCGTTGCCGCTGCGGGTGACGAAACCCATGGTTTCCAGGGTGGTGAGCAGGCGGAAGATGGTCGAGCGCGGCAGGGCCAGGCGGCGGGCCAGTTCCGGCGCGGTCAGGGTGCGGTTGCGCCGGCTGAACTCGCAGAGCAGCAACAGGCCACGCTCCAGGCCCGGCACTATGTATTTGTCCTGAGCGTCCTTCAGCGGATCGGAGTCGTTCATAGGGTTCTACCTGTCAGGGATTCTTTGATGGCAAAGGCCAGGCGGCCCGCGACCACCAGCGGTTGTTCGATGGGGCTGGCATGGCCCGCGTCGGCGATCAGGTTGAAGCTGGCGCCCAGCGCCTTGGCCAGGGTCAGGCAGGTCTCGGCCGGGGTGATGCGGTCGGCCTCGCCGCAATGCACTTCGCAGGGCATGCCGGGTTGGCCGTGGCGCAGCAGGTCGTCGCCGCACAGCAGCTCGATGGCCTGGCGATAACCCGCGGGGTTGAGCCGCGCCATGTTCCAGCGCACCCAGGCCAGGGCCTGCGGCGCGGCGTTGGGCGAGAGCATGTGGGCACTGCGTTGTTCGGCCAGGCCGGCGATCCCCAGATGCTCCAGGTTCTCCAGGCGCTGGCGGCGCACCAGCTGGCGCTGCTCGCCGCGTTCCGGGGCGCCATAACCCCGGGCCGGGCTGATCAGTACCAGGCGACTCACCCGGCTCGCCTGTGAACTGCGAGCGAAGGCCAGGGCCGGCAGCGCGCCGAGGGAATGCCCCACCAGCACGCATTCCTCGACGTCCAGGGCATCGAGCATCTGCACCAGGCGGGCGGCGTAGTGCTCGGCCTTGGGCGCGGGGGATTCCAGGGGGCTGGAATCGCCGTAGCCGGGCGCGTCCCAGGCGATGACCCGGGCCTGGGGCGCCAGCTGTCGGGCCACCTCTAGCCAGGACGCCGCCCCGGAACCGATGCCGTGCAGCAGCACGATCGCCGGGCCCGCGCCGCATTCGCGCAGGGCCTGCCGGCCGCCGGCCACGGGCACCAGGCGCTGGGCAAAGTCGCGGGCCAGTCGGGCCTGGAGGTCCGCCGTCGATACGGGTTGAGAGAGGCCTGGCAACATGGGCTTATCCGCGCTTGATCGAGGCCAGAGGGTGCTCTGGCGGATAGGTCGGGGTGATCGGCTTTTTCGCGCCGAGCATCACGCACATCAGCGCGTCTTCGTCGCCGATGTTGATCTCTTCGCGGTACACGCCCGGCGGCACGGAAATCACGTCGCGGTCGGTGAGGATGGTCTCGAAGCGCTCGCCATCCTTTTCCAGCACCACCTTGAGCTTGCCGCGCAGCACGAAAAACACTTCCTCGACGTCGATGTGCAGGTGTGGCGGGCCTTCGTGGCCGGCCGGGATGACCATGGTGGAGAAGGTGAAGTGCTCCGACGCAATGGTGTTCATGTCACTGCTGACACCAGTGCCGCCGGTGCCGATGTAGCGCATTTGCGCGCGACGGAATTTCGGGTCGTAGTCGGCCTGGAACTTCAGCGCGTCCCAGTCGTACTTGCGCGTCTGGTAGCGGGCGATGCGCGTGTTCATCCAGGTTTCCAGGCTCGCGCCGGCAGGGCGGTCCCAGCTTTTCGGGGTGGCGTTTTGGGCAGATAGATCGGTCATGACAGTCTCCAGATCAAGGCATGACGAACCCGCCGTTGACCGGCAGGGTTTGTCCAGTGATGAAGCGGGCAAGGTCGGACAGCGCGAACAGCACGGCGCCGCTGACGTCTTCGGGCAGTTGCGGGCGCTGGATGGCCCGCTGGTCGTTGTACAAACGGTGGCGTGCCTCGGGCACGTAGGCGGTGGCCTCCACCAGCACCAGGCCGGGGGCGATGGCGTTGACCGTGATGTTGTCGGCGCCCAGCTCGCGGGCCAGGCTGCGGGTCATGGCGATGATCGCGCCCTTGCTGGCGACGTAGGCCAGCAGGTTCGGCGCGCCCCACAGCGGGGTGTCGGAGGCCAGGTTGACGATGGCGCCGTGGCCGCTGGCGCGCAGGGCCGGCAGGCAGGCGGTGGTCATCAGCCAGGTGCCGCGCACGTTGACCTGCATCACCTGGTCCCAGGTGTCGATGCTCAGCTCTTCGCAGCCTTTGCCGCCGGAGTTGGTGATCGAGGCGTTGTTCACCAGGCCGTCGAGGCCGCCGAGCAGGTCCAGGGTGGCGGCGATGCAGGCGTCGATGGAGGCCGGTTGGGCCAGGTCGAGGGTCACAGCCTGGACGTCCAGGCCTTGGGCCCGCAGTTCGCTGGCGGCTTGCTGCACGCGCTCTTGCAGCACGTCGGCGATCACCACCCGGGCACCGGCCCGGCCGATGGCCTGGGCGAAGGCGTAGCCCAGGCCACGGGCGCCGCCGGTGACCAGCACCTGGCGCCCTTCAAGCAGAAGATTCTGGCTGTTCATTATTGGGTGCTCAGCATGGCTTTGGGCATGTAGTGCAGGACGCGTTTTTCCGCCCAGACCACGGCGCCGTAGGCGATCACCCCGATCAGGGTGAGCATGACAATGGCGACGAACACCCCGGCGGTGTTGCCCTGGCCCTCGGCGTCCACCAGCAAGAAGCCCAGGCCCTGGTTGCCGCCGACCAGCTCGCCGACGGTGACGCCGATCACCGCCAGGGTCGAGGCGATGCGCAGGCCGGAGAACAGCGCGGCCATGGCCGAGGGGAACTCCACCAGGCGGAAGATCTGCCAGCGGCTGGCGTTCATGGTGCGCACCAGGTTGATCATGTCCGGATCGACGGTGCGGATCGCCGAGAGCACGTTGATCATCACCGGGAAGAACACGATCAGGATGGCGATCAGGATCTTCGGGTAGATGGTGTAGCCCAGCCACATCACGAACAGCGGCGCGAAGGCGACTTTCGGGGCGATCTGCAAGGCCAGGATGTAGGGCGACAACATGGCTTCGGCGGCGGGCGACAGGCCCAGGGACACGCCGATCACCACTCCCAGCAGGGCGCCGAGGCCGAAGCCGACGATGATCTCCAGCGCGGTGATCAGGGTGTGTTGCAGCAGGCCGCCGCTGTGCCACATCACCAGGCTTTCCTGGGCCACGCGGCTCAGTTGCGGCATGACGAATTCGGGCATGCCGAGCAGGCCCGGGCCCCATTGCCAGAGCACCAGGAACAGGACCAGCAGCGCGGCGCTGCCGAGCATGGAGTTATTCAGGCTTTTCATCGTGTGCGTACCTTGTTGTCCCGGTGGCTCATTGCGCGGCGACCGGGCTGTCGACGAATTGGTTGGTGAACAGGTCCTCGAGCTTGGGCTCCTGGCTGACGATGCCTTCGCTGACGTAGAACTGGCGGACCTTGTCCAGGCGCTGCGGATCGATGTGGCCGAGCACGCGCTGGTTGGCGTAGACATGCTCGACGTAGAGCTTGAAAACCTTCTCCAGCGAGTCTTCCTTGCCGGCGTAGGCCGGCACGGCCTTGGCGAAGGTCACGGCGGCGGCGCGCGGGTCCTGGATAATGTCGCGCATGCCTTGCAGGGTGGCCTGGACCACGCCGCGCACGACCTTGGGCTGGTTCTTGATGGCGTCGTCGGAGGCGAGGATCGCCTGGGCCATGCTTTCGAAAATCTGCGCCTGGGGAATCAGCTTGATCCGCACCCCGGCCTCTTCGGCGTTGACCACCCAGTCCGGCACGCCCGCCATGGCCTGGGCCTTGTCGGCCGAGAACAGCTGCCAGACCCCGGCCGGCCCGGCGGCCTGGATATTCACGTCGGTCTTGCTCAGGCCGGCTTTGCGCAGCGAGGCGAGCAGGGCGTAGTAGGTGGTGTCGGAGTAGGACATCACCGTCATGGTCTTGCCCTTGAGGTCGGTGATGGACTCGATATTTTCCTTGGCGTTGGTGGCGATCATGGTCACCCCGCCGGAGCCCAGCACCGCCACGGCGCGCACCGGAATACCATTGGCCCGGACCACGATCGGCGTGTCGCCGATGGCGCCGCCGAGCAAGGCATTACCGGCACCGATCTGCTTGGCCACGTCGACCCCGCCCTTGGCGGCGATAAAGGTCAGGTTGAGGTCCTGGTCGGCGTAGTAACCCTTCTCCTTGGCGATGATCCAGGGCGCGAAGGCCGGCGAGTTGGGCGGTGCCGGCAGCAGGTAGGTGACGTCGGTCCGGGCCTGGGCCGTGCAGGCCAGGCCGAGGCCCAGGCTGAATGCACAAAGACGTTGAAACAGAGACTTGAGCATGGGGACTCCTGAATCGGTTGGGGGCCGCGAGGGCGGTGATCAGTGCAGTTCGGTGTCCGCGCCGACTTGCAGCAACTCCATCAGGCGGCCCACCAGCGGGCCGATTTCCGGCAGCTTGCGGCGCTCCAGCGGGTTGTCGCGAAACGGCAGGTCGATGCTGATTTCTTCGATGATGGTGCCGGGGCGGGCGCTCATGACCAGCAACCGGTCGGACATGGCGATGCCTTCGATCAGGTCGTGGGTGATGAACAGGGCGGTCTTCTTTTCGTCGTAGAGCATCCGCGCCATGTCCTGTTGCAGGATCATCTTGGTCTGGGCGTCGAGGGCGGAAAACGGCTCGTCGAGGAACAGCACCTGCGGGTCGATGGCCAGGGTCCGGGCCAGGGCCGCGCGCTGGCGCATGCCGCCGGACAGCTGGAACGGGTAGTGATCGGCGAAGCCCTTGAGGTGGCAGCGTTCGAGCAGGTCGTTGGCCACGGTCTGCCGGGTCGCGGCGGGCACGCCCTGGATCTCCAGGCCCAGCTCGACGTTGCGGCGAATGCTGCGCCAGGGCATCAGCAGGTCTTTCTGCAACATGAAGGCGACCTGGCGTACCGGGCCGGTGACCGGCTCGCCGCTGACGAACACTTCGCCTTCGCTGGGGCGATACAGGCCGGAACCCATATTGAGGATGGTGCTCTTGCCACAACCGGAAGGGCCGATGATCGATACCACTTCACCCCGGCGAATCTTGAAGTTCACCTCGCGAATAGCGAATGGCGCTGCGGATTGGCCCTTGGCCGGGAAACATTTGCCGACATTGCGAAATTCAATTTCAGTCGGCTCCAGATCTTCCTTGGGAGCGGGCTTATTCCATTGAGGGGCGACGGCGTACATCTCTTTCACAGCCATTGGGAAGGTACTCTGGTCTGTTTTATAGGTGATACGCCGTTTAGTGCATGAACAATGCCAGTGCTTTATAACGCGGTGTTTTAGTTTAAAAGTCCTTGTTTATTAATGAGTTGTAGTTATTTAGTTGAAAATGAAACGTTCCATATATGAAACATGGTTTCTTATTTGGCACGAAATTGCACACTGCCCGGGCAAAGCCTGGGAAGTTGCAAGAAGTCGGTGCTTGTTCGGGTAACGCAAAAAGCGGGATAAATCGCTTACTTGTTTTGTATATGAAACAGAGCAAGTAAAAGTTGTCGCTTTATCAGGGGAAGAAAGAGGCCTTGAGGGCGTTTGTGGTCCTCAAGAAAAGTATCTGCAAGCGGGACCAGGCCGGCTCGGGGGTTACCGGGCATGTGCTCAAGAACGGTTGCAGTCCTTGTCGATACTCCTGGGGCGGCATGAGGTCACTGTGTTTGGCGATGCGGCAGGCCAGGCCCTTATGTCAGGTAACGCCCCGGCCATTCGCCGCTCAGGCTGGAAACTGCTGTATATGCTGTTCCACCCACTCGAACAGGCGCTCGTCGAGCAGCGCTCGGTAGCGGTTGTAGGCGCCCTGATGGCTGTTGAAGAGCGGGTCCTGATTGATCCGCGCGGCCAACGCGCTGGGGCTGTCGCTCCCGGCATGGCTCGCCCTCAGGTGTTTCTGTCGCTGATCGGCCTGTTCCAGGGTGTCCGCCAGGGCGTCCAGTTGCAGGTGCCTGAATTGGGCGATGACCTGGGGCAGGTGAAAGTGCAGGGCACTGTCAAAGCCTTCCCAGTCCTCAAAGGCCAGCCACTCGTGGAGCACCATGAAGCAGCGCGGCGCCGGTGCCAGTTGTTCCAGCGGCTTGAAGGCCAGCCAGTACTGGCGCGGCAGTTGCTCCTCGGTTTCGATGGCCTGGGCGATCAGGTCCAGGGCCCGGCCCTTGTCTCGGTGATGTTTGCGCAGGATGCGCTGGGTCAGGGTGAAGCGTGCTTCTTCTATAGCGTGCAGGGCACGGTTCAGGTCGTAGCCGGCGTTGTGCAGGTGTTCGCGGGCTTGCTCGGGAGGCAGGCCGGACTTGTCCACCAGTAACTGCAACAGCTCGGACTTGTAGAGCTCGGCGGCTTGCTGGGGATTGCCCGCGCAGCGGGCCAGCAGGGTTTGGGCGTGGCGCAGGCCGATGGGGATCAGGTTGCGCAGTTGTTGAAGGGCCTGGATGTGCGTCGGGTCCATCGACGGGATGCCTTGGTATTCGTTGCCGGTCGCGGCGGGAGGTCGATTATCTACCCTGATGGCCGGTTGTGCCTGGCCAAAGCCTGGGCAAAGTATCGCGAAGGCCTGGATCTGTAGCCGCTGCCGCAGGCTACGATCGACCGCGAAGCGGGCGCGGCGGTTTCAAGGGCAGGTAAAGGAACAGGCAAAAAAAAGGGCTTGGAGAAGAATCTCCAAGCCCTCAAAAGGTGAGAGGTGTCTAGTCCCTCGACCTGGTGAGCGGTGCCCTGTGGCCAGGGCGGGCGTTGGTCAGGCTTTGAGCGGGACCAGACGCGGGGCAATCATGTTTTCCGGGCGCAGGATGTCGGCGAGCATGGCGTCGTCGAGCAAGCCTTCTTCGCGCACCAGTTCCAGTACGCCGCGGCCGCTTTCCAGGGCGATGCGGGCGATACGGGTGGCGTTTTCATAGCCGATGTACGGGTTCAGCGCAGTGACCAGGCCGATCGAGTGCTCGACCAGTTCGCGGCAGCGCTGCTCGTTGGCGGTGATGCCGGTGATGCAGTGCTCGCGCAGCATGTCCATGGCGCGTTGCAGCAGGCGGATCGAGTCGAAGATCTTGAAGGCGATCAGCGGCTCCATCACGTTCAGTTGCAGCTGGCCGCCTTCGGCCGCGATGGTCAGGGCCAGGTCGTTGCCGATGATCTGGAACGCCACCTGGTTGACCGCTTCCGGGATCACCGGGTTGACCTTGCCGGGCATGATCGAGCTGCCTGGCTGACGCGCTGGCAGGTTGATCTCGTTGATCCCGGTACGCGGGCCGCTGGACAGCAGGCGCAGGTCGTTGCAGATCTTCGACAGCTTGACCGCGGTGCGCTTGAGCATGCCGGAGAACAGCACGAAGGCGCCCATGTCGGAGGTGGCTTCGATCAGGTCGGCGGCCGGTACCAGCGGCTGGCCGCTGATGGTGGCCAGGCGCTGGACGGCCAGGGCCTGGTAACGCGGGTCGGCGTTGATGCCGGTACCGATGGCGGTACCGCCCAGGTTCACTTCGGTCAGCACTTCCGGCGCCAGGGTCTTCAGGCGGGCCAGGTCTTCGCTCAGGGTGGTGGCGAAGGCACGGAACTCCTGGCCCAGGGTCATCGGCACGGCGTCTTGCAGCTGGGTACGGCCCATCTTCAGGACGTGGCTGAATTCTTCACCCTTGGCGGCGAACGACTGGATCAGGCTGTCGAGGCTGGCCAGCAGCGCGTCGTGGCCCAGCAGCAGACCCAGGCGGATCGCGGTCGGGTAGGCGTCGTTGGTCGACTGCGCCATGTTCACGTCGTTGTTCGGGTGCAGGTACTGGTATTCGCCCTTGCTGTGGCCCATGGCCTCCAGCGCGATGTTGGCGATGACTTCGTTGGCATTCATGTTGGTCGAAGTGCCAGCGCCGCCTTGAATCATGTCCACCACGAACTCTTCGTGGAAGTCGCCGCGGATCAGACGGGCACAGGCTTCGCTGATGGCAGCGTGCTTGGCTTCGCTCAGGTGACCCAGCTCGCGGTTGGCGTCAGCAGCTGCCTGCTTGACCATTGCCAGGGCCACGACCAGTTTTGGGTAGTGCGAAATCGGAACGCCGGAGAGGCGGAAGTTGTTCACCGCTCGCAGGGTCTGGATGCCGTAATACGCTTGAGCAGGTACTTCGAGTACGCCAAGCAGGTCTTTTTCTGTGCGGAAAGATGCAGCGGAGGACATGATAGAAATCATCTCGATATGGACCCGGTCTGTGCCGGAACGCTGCGAATCCTAGGCCTGCGGGAAAATTTGGGCCAATGCTGTTAAACACTGGCCTATGCATAAACGGCATAATGCCCGTGTGACGCCGCTTGCGCGGCAAGCGTGTGACCTAAAATGGTGCGTTCCCCGGGAGGACGTGATGAATCTGGAAAGCAAATGGCTCGAGGACTTCAGTGCCCTGGCCGCCACCCGCAGCTTCTCGCAGGCCGCCGAACGGCGCTTCGTGACCCAGCCGGCTTTCAGCCGACGGATCCGCAGCCTGGAAGCGGCGCTGGGGCTGACCCTGGTCAACCGCTCGCGCACGCCGATCGAACTGACGGCGGCGGGGCAGCTGTTCCTGGTGACCGCGCGCACGGTGGTCGAGCAACTGGGCGAAGTGCTGCGGCACTTGCATCACCTCGAAGGCGGGCAGGGCGAAGTGATGCAGGTCGCCGCGGCGCACTCCCTGGCCCTGGGTTTCTTCCCGCGCTGGATCGCCCAGTTGCGTAACGAAGGCCTGAACATCGCCACGCGGCTGGTGGCGACCAACGTCGGCGAGGCCGTGCATGCCCTGCGCGAAGGCGGCTGCGACCTGATGCTGGCCTTCTATGACCCGGACTCGGCCATGCAGATGGACCCGGAAATCTTTCCTTCACTGCACCTGGGCCAGACCGAGATGCTGCCAGTGTGCGCGGCGGATGCCGCCGGCAAGCCGCTGTTCGACCTGGAAGGCGAGGCCAGCGTGCCGCTGCTGGCGTACAGCGCCGGGGCGTTTCTCGGGCGTTCGGTGAACCAGCTGCTGCGCCAGCGCAACCTGCGGTTCACCACGGTCTATGAAACCGCCATGGCCGACAGCCTCAAGAGCATGGCCCTGGAAGGCCTGGGGATTGCCTGGGTGCCGCACCTGAGCGTGCGCGCCGAACTGGCCCGCGGCGAACTGGTGGTCTGCGGCGGCGCGCAATGGCATGTGCCGCTGGAGATCCGCCTGTACCGCTGCGCCCTGGTGCGCAAGGCCAACGTCCGGCTGCTGTGGCGCAAGCTCGAAGGTGGCGCGGCGCAGGGCACAGGCAACACCTGACCTGTAGCCGCTGCCGAAGGCTGCGCTCGCTCTGGGCGGCACTCCGTCGCAGGGGCCGCAAAACCTGGCGACGAGGTCTGTCTGAAGGAGCGGGAATACCCCCTTTGCGCCGGCTTCGCCGTCGATCGCAGCCTGTGGCAGCGGCTACAGGAATCTGGCAACGATCCTGGCCCATGCTGACTGACCCAAAAGTCAATAAAACCGCCGCTTTGCGCCTGAAACATGGTGTATGACAGATGGTCGGCAAAAGTGCGTTTAATGCACCTTTTTCGGTATACTGCGCGGCCTTCGGCCGGTTCGTCCGGCCATAATTCGCACATTCAAGCCACGCACTCCGCGTGGCTTGTTGTTTTTGACGCGCCCGCGGGCGCCCAGAGAGAAGAGGCACGACGATGAGTGCATTGGTTGGCGTGATCATGGGCTCCAAGTCCGATTGGTCCACCCTTAGCCACACCGCCGATATGCTGGAAAAGCTCGGCATCCCTTACGAGGTGAAAGTGGTCTCTGCCCACCGCACCCCGGACCTGCTGTTCCAGTACGCCACCGATGCCGAAGCGCGTGGCATCGAGGTGATCATCGCCGGTGCCGGTGGCGCGGCCCACCTGCCAGGCATGTGCGCGGCCAAGACCCACCTGCCGGTGCTGGGCGTTCCGGTGCAGTCGTCGATGCTCTCGGGCGTCGACTCGCTGCTCTCCATCGTGCAGATGCCCGCGGGCATTCCGGTCGCCACCCTGGCCATCGGCAAGGCCGGCGCGATCAACGCCGCGCTGCTGTCGGCGAGCATCCTTGGCGCCAAGCATCCGCAATTTCATACTGTGCTGAAAAAATTCCGCGCTGAGCAGACAGACAGCGTCCTGGACAATCCAGACCCACGCATCGCCTGAGGTTTTTGACGATGAAGATCGGTGTAATCGGTGGCGGCCAACTGGGTCGCATGTTGGCTCTGGCGGGCACTCCGCTGGGGATGAACTTCGCTTTCCTCGACCCGGCTCCGGACGCCTGTGCCGCTGCCCTGGGCGAACACCTGCGAGCCGATTACGGCGATCAGGATCACCTGCGCCAGCTGGCTGACGAAGTGGACCTGGTGACCTTCGAGTTCGAAAGCGTGCCGGCGGAAACCGTGGCCTTCCTGTCGCAGTTCGTCCCGGTCTACCCGAGCGCCGAAGCCTTGCGCATCGCCCGAGATCGCTGGTTCGAGAAGAGCATGTTCAAGGACCTGGGGATTCCGACCCCGGCGTTCGCCGACATCCAGTCGCAAGCCGACCTGGAGGCCGCCGTGGCCAGCATCGGCCTGCCGGCCGTGCTGAAAACCCGCACCCTGGGTTACGACGGCAAGGGCCAGAAAGTCCTGCGCAGCCCTGAAGACGTGGTCGGCACTTTCGCCGAGCTGGGCAGCGTGGGGTGCCTGCTGGAGGGCTTCGTGCCGTTCACCGGCGAAGTCTCGCTGATCGCCGTGCGCGCCCGCGATGGCGAAACCCGCTTCTACCCGCTGGTGCACAACACTCACCACAGCGGCATCCTCAAGCTGTCCGTGGCCAGCAGCGATCACCCGCTGCAGGCCCTGGCCGAAGACTATTCCAGCCGCGTGCTCAAGCAGCTGGACTACGTCGGCGTGATGGCGTTCGAGTTCTTTGAAGTCGACGGTGGCCTCAAGGCCAACGAGATTGCGCCACGGGTGCACAACTCCGGGCACTGGACCACCGAAGGTGCCGAGTGCAGCCAGTTCGAGAACCACCTGCGGGCTGTCGCCGGCCTGCCGCTGGGTTCGACCGCCAAGGTCGGCGAGAGCGCGATGATCAACTTCATCGGCGAAGTGCCGGCGGTGGAGAAAGTCATCGCCATCGACGATTGCCACCTGCATCACTACGGCAAGGCTTTCAAGGTCGGGCGCAAGGTCGGTCACGCCAACCTGCGCTGCAAGGACAAGGCAACCCTCGAGGCGCAGATCCTCAAGGTCGAAGCGCTGATCGCCGAATAACTTCCTGAGGCCGCGGTGGAACCAATCGGGGCCGCCGTTCTCTGATGGCAGGATGCCAATGCGCTAACTAGGCTTTGGCATACCTAACTCATACAGAGGGAAATGCCATGGGAATTATTGGAACCATCTTTATCGGCTTGATCGTTGGCCTGCTGGCTCGCTTCCTGAAACCGGGCGATGACAGCATGGGCTGGATCATGACCATCCTGCTCGGTATCGGCGGTTCGCTGGCAGCCACCTACGGCGGCCAGGCCCTGGGCATCTACCAGGCGGGCCAGGGCGCGGGCTTCATCGGCGCGCTGGTTGGCGCGGTCGTGCTGCTGGTGATCTACGGCCTGGTCAAAAAGAACTGATTTAGCGACAAAGCCCTCTCTGCTGCGCAGGTAGAGAGGGCTAGAATGCCCGGCGTTGTCTTGTCCCTTTCTTGCCGAGCTCCTCCATGCGCCGTCTTCTGTTGACTCTTGTTCTGCTGGGCCCGGGCCTGGCCCATGCCGGCGAACTGCCGGAAACCGACTGGCTCGAACTGATGCCCAAGTCGGACCAGAAAGCCCTCGAGCAAATGCCGGAAATCGATCACAACTCCCCCGAAGCCAATGGCACCTTTACCGAAAAGGGCGGCCTGAAGCAGAGCAAGGGGTTGCCGGCGGTGATGTATTCGACCAAGACCGTGCCGGCCATGAACGGCAAGGACATCCGCATCGGCGGTTATCCGGTGCCGCTGGAGTCCGATGCCAAGGGGCGCAGCACGCTGTTTTTCCTCGTGCCTTACCCGGGCGCCTGTATCCATGTGCCGCCACCGCCGCCCAATCAACTGGTGCTGGTGCGTTTCCCCAAGGGCGTGAAGCTGGACGATATCTACACGCCGCTGTGGGTGACCGGCCACCTGAAGGTCGAGACGGTCAGCAACGACCTGGCCGACGCGGCCTATGCGCTGGATGCGCAGAAGGTGCGGGTGGTGCAGGAGTCGGATCTGTAGGACGGCGTTACAGCGCTACGCTGGTAACGCTCACGCCCAGGGTATGACTGGCGCCCGGCGCCAGGGTCACCACGTCATCCATCACGTTGGCGGTCTCGATGCACAGCATGCGTTGCCAGCCATCGTCGGCCATGTCGCTGAACTGCTCGGCGCGAGCGATCCACGGGTTCCAGATCACCGCCGAGCGCGAGCCGTTGCTGGTCAGCTGGATGCGCCGCTCCCAGGCCGGGTCGACGATGCTCAGCTGTGGCGGAGGGTCGAGGTAGATACGGTCGGTCTCGCCGGTGAAATGCAGGTCGCCGGACTGCTGTGCAGTCTTCCAGTCATCCAGGGTCTCGATGTACTTCAGGCCGTCCAACCCTTCGACATGCACCTTGCGCACATCGCTGACCGCGAAGTAGCTGTGCAGCGCCTGGCTGATGGTGACCGTGTCGTCGCCCAGGTTGTGGCTGGTGAGGTTGATGTGCAGTTGCTCATCGAGGCGGATGCTCAGCTTCAGCTCGACCTGGTGCGGCCAGCCTGGCAGCCCGCCTTCGGGGATCGGCAGTTGCAGTTCCACCAGCAGGCTTTCGCCTTCGGCCTGGATGCCCAGCAGTTCCCAGTCGGTGGCGCGGACCAGGCCATGGGCGCCGGCCGGCTCGCTGCCCTGGCGCATGGCCTGGACGCTTTGCGGGTTGCGCGCGAAGTTGCCGAACCACGGCCAGCACACCGGAACGCCGGCGCGGATGCTTTTGCCGGTCTTGAACACGGCCTCGTCGTTGAGCCAGATCAGCGGCGGTTGCCCGGCCAATTGATAGCTGAGGATGTGCGCGCCTTGCTGGGCCACCAGCAGTTCGGCCTGACCGTGGCGGATGCGCCAGCAGTTCAGTTCATCCAGTTTCACCGTTTCAACGTGAGGGGTAGGCATGGTGCTGTTCTCGTTCAAAAGCAGGGCTGCTATGGACCACGTAACAGCCGCCGGGTTTAACCCACGCCGAATTTAACGGGCCCTGGGTGGAACCGAGCGGGTGCGGCCACTGCCGTCGATGGCAACGAACACGAACACCGCCTCGGTGACCTTGCGCCATTCGCTGGACAGCGGATCGTCGCTCCAGACCTCGACCATCATCTGGATCGAGCTGCGACCGATTTCCAGGGTCTGGGTATAAAAGGAAAGCTGCGCGCCGACCGCGACCGGCACCAGGAATGCCATGCGGTCGATGGCGACCGTGGCGACACGCCCGCCGGCCACGCGACTGGCCATGGCGGTACCCGCCAGGTCCATCTGGGCCACCAGCCAGCCGCCGAAAATATCGCCAAAGCCGTTGGTTTCGCGGGGAAGCGCGGTGATTTGCAAGGCCAGGTCGCCTTGCGGGATCGGATCTTCTTGTTCGAGCTCTATCATGCCGGGGGTGCCTCTGACCCGTGACTCTTCATTGGTACTTCAGGTGAATAGCCGTCTTGAGGAAAAACGATTCAGCCCGAACATACTACGTTCGTCACGTTCTTCGTAAGGCGTACTAAAGGGAAACTCTGCGAAACCGGCTGGCCCAGTCGGCGCCTGGGGCGCCCAGCGGCGTTTTCGCACAGCAACCCTTGCCGGGGCGGCGTTGCTCCAATGCCTGCGAGTATATCGGTCGACAGGCTCGGCGACGACCATCCGGTTCTGATTTTGATTGTCAATTGTGCCCGTCTATGTGCTTTTTCGAACAATTTGCTATCGTGCCGAACCTGCCAGGCCACAACCAGCGCTGTTGCGGCTTCCAGAACCGACTATAAGAGAAGCCCTTGCCATGACCACTGTGCCTTCGAGCGTCGCGCAGCCCGCGCAACCTGCTCGTCCGTTGACCCGCAATGACTACAAGACCCTGTCGCTGTCCGCCCTGGGCGGCGCGCTGGAGTTCTACGACTTCATCATTTTCGTGTTCTTCGCCACGGTGGTCGGCAAGCTGTTCTTCCCCTCGGATATGCCCGAGTGGCTGCGCCTGATGCAGACCTTCGGCATCTTCGCCGCCGGCTATCTGGCCCGGCCCCTGGGCGGGATCGTCATGGCGCACTTCGGCGACCTGCTCGGGCGCAAGAAGATGTTCACCCTGAGCATTTTCATGATGGCGGTGCCGACCCTGATCATGGGCCTGCTGCCGACCTACGCGCAGATCGGCATGTGGGCGCCGATCCTGTTGCTGCTGATGCGGGTGATCCAGGGCGCGGCCATCGGCGGTGAAGTGCCGGGCGCCTGGGTGTTCGTTTCCGAGCATGTGCCGCAGCGACATATCGGCTACGCCTGCGGCACCCTGACCTCGGGCCTGACGGCCGGCATTCTCCTGGGGTCGCTGGTGGCCACCGCGATCAACAGCATCTATACCCCGGGCGAAGTCGCCGATTACGCCTGGCGGATTCCGTTCCTGCTCGGCGGCGTGTTCGGCCTGTTCTCGGTGTACCTGCGCCGCTGGCTGCACGAAACCCCGGTGTTCGCCGAGCTGCAGCTGCGCAAGGCCCTGGCCGAGGAAGTGCCGCTGCGCGCGGTGCTGCGCGACCACCGCAGCGCGATCATTCTCTCGATGCTGCTGACCTGGCTGCTGTCCGCCGGGATCATCGTGGTGATCCTGATGACTCCGACCGTGCTGCAGACGGTCTATCACTTCACCCCGACCACCGCGTTGCAGGCCAACAGCCTGGCGATCGTGTTCCTGAGCCTGGGTTGCGTGGCGTCCGGCGCGCTGGCCGACCGTTTTGGCGCCGGCCGGGTATTCGTGTTCGGCAGCGCGCTGCTGCTGGCGACTTCCTGGACCTTCTACCACAGCCTGCTGGATCACCCGGACTGGCTGTTCCCGCTGTACGCGCTGACCGGCCTGCTGGTGGGCACCATCGGCGCGGTGCCGTATGTGATGGTCAAGGCCTTCCCGGCGGTGGTGCGCTTCAGCGGCCTGTCGTTCTCCTACAACCTGGCCTACGCGATCTTCGGTGGCCTGACGCCGATGGTGGTGACCGCGCTGCTCAAGGAGAGCCCGATGGGCCCGGCCTATTATGTTGCAATTATTTGCAGCATCGGGATCCTGGTCGGCCTGTACCTGTGGAAAAAGGGCCGCTGATCCCGGCCTTGCGCACGCCCCTGTAGCCGCTGCCGCAGGCTGCGATCGACCCGAAGGGGCGCGTCGGTCTTCTACGCGCAGAAGGGCCTGCGGCCCTATCGCAGCCTTCGGCAGCGGCTACAAAACGCTCTATAAAGAAAGGCCAGCCTTCCATCGCGAATGCTGGCCTTTCATCTAATTGTCATATTTCAGCCATAGAGTGTTCACACGGCCTACAGATACTTGGCCCGACTTAACACACCCTATCTGCTAGGAGTAAGGCATGAAACTGAAGCGTTTGATGGCGGCAATGACTTTTGTCGCTGCTGGCGTTGCGACTGCCCACGCGGTTGCCGCTGTTGACCCTGCTATCCCGAGCTACACCAAGACCACTGGTGTGTCGGGCAACCTGTCCAGCGTCGGTTCCGATACCCTGGCCAACCTCATGACCCTGTGGGCCGAGCACTACAAAAAAGAATACCCGAACGTAAACATCCAGATTCAGGCCGCTGGCTCCGCCACCGCGCCACCTGCGCTGACCGAAGGCACCTCCAACCTGGGCCCGATGAGCCGCAAGATGAAGGACACCGAACTGGCTGCCTTCGAGCAGAAGTACGGCTACAAGCCAACCGCCATCCCGGTTGCCGTGGACGCCCTGGCGGTGTTCGTGCACAAGGACAACCCGATCCAGCACCTGACCATGGAACAGGTTGATGCGATCTTCTCGTCGACCCGCCTGTGCGGCGCCAAGGCCGACGTCAAGACCTGGGGCGACCTGGGCGTGACCGGCGACCTGGCCAACAAGCCGGTCCAGCTGTTCGGTCGTAACTCGGTATCCGGCACCTACGGCTACTTCAAGGAAGAAGCCCTGTGCAAAGGCGACTACAAGCCTAACGTCAACGAACAGCCTGGTTCGGCTTCGGTGGTCCAGTCCATCAGCTCCTCGCTGAACGGCATCGGCTACTCGGGCATCGGCTACAAGACCGCCAGCGTGAAGACCGTGGCCCTGGCCAAGAAAGGCAGCAGCGACTTCATCGAAGACACCGAAGAAAACGCCCTGAACGGCAAGTACCCGCTGTCCCGCTTCCTGTACGTGTACATCAACAAGGCCCCGAACAAGCCTCTGGCCCCGCTGGAAGCCGAGTTCGTGAAACTGGTTCTGTCGAAACAGGGCCAGGAAGTGGTAGTGAAAGACGGCTACATCCCACTGCCAGCCAAAGTCGCCGCCAAGGCACTGGCTGACCTGGGCCTGCAGGAAGGCGCTGCAGTCGTAAAGAAGTAACACCCTAGGTCCGGGCCTGTCCCGGACCTTGTAGGAGCGAGCTTGCTCGCGACATGATGGCGAGGCCAACGCAGCATCTGTGTCTGGCGGCTCCCATCGCGAGCAAGCTCGCTCCTACACCCCTCAATTTTCGATCCGCTGCCAGCTCTGCTCCGCGGCGGATTTGTTGCGTCACTGCATTGTCATCTTTCTGTCATACAGGATCGCTAGGGTGTGCGCATGAATGATCTGGCCAACTCCACCATGACTCCGACTTCTCCCCCCAAGCGCATTGACTTCAATACGCCTGAGCTGCAACGCAAGCGCCGCATCCGCGCGCTGAAAGATCGCCTGACCCGCTGGTACGTCCTCGTCGGCGGTCTGGCCGTGCTGGCCGCGATCACCCTGATCTTCTTCTTCCTCGCCTATGTCGTGCTGCCCCTGTTCCAGGGCGCCGACCTGACCGCCAAGGACCCGCTGACGCCAGCCTGGATGCAGGACGCCGGCAAGCCGCTGATGTTCTCCCTGGAAGAGCAGAACCAGGTCGGCATGCGGGTTTCCGACAAGGGCCAGGCGCTGTTCTTCGACATCGACAACGGCGCCGAGCTGCGCCGCGTCGACCTGCCGATCCCGGTCGGCACCACCGTCACCGCTATCGGCAAGGATCAGCCGGGCAGCCCGCTGGTGGTAGTTGGCCTGTCCAACGGCCAGGCGCTGGTGTTCCGTCACACCTATAAGGTCAGCTACCCGGAAGGCAAGAAAACCATCTCGCCGGCCATCGAATACCCCTACGGCGAAACCCCGATCGTGCTGAACGAGCAGGGCGGTGCCCTGGAGCACGTCAACCTCAACGCCACCGATTCGGCGCTGGTGGTGGCCGGTTCCAGCGGCGCGCAACTGCACGTGCTGCAACTGACCCGCGAAGAAAACATGATGACCGGCGAGGTCACCAGCGAGCAGAACCGCATCGAGCTGCCGCAGATGACCGAACCGGTCAAGGCCATGTACATCGACCCGCGCCAGCAGTGGCTGTACGTGATCAACGGGCGTGCCCAGGCCGACGTGTTCAGCCTGCGCGACAAGAGTCTCAACGGTCGCTACAAGCTGCTGGAGGATGCCAATGCCGAAGTGACGGCCAGCACCCAGCTGGTGGGCGGTATCTCGCTGATCATCGGTACTTCCAAGGGCGGCCTGGCCCAGTGGTTCATGGCCCGCGACCCGGACGGCGAACTGCGCCTGAAGCAGATCCGTACCTTCCAGATGGGTACCACGCCGATTATCGAAATCACCGCCGAAGAGCGCCGCAAGGGCTTCGTCGCCCTGGACGCCTCGGGCAAGCTCGGCGTGTTCCACAGCACCGCGCACCGCACCCTGCTGGTGGACCAGGTGGTCGAGGGCGAAGGCCTGTTCGGCCTGTCGCCACGGGCCAACCGGGTGATCGTCGAAGCCGGCGGCAAGCTGCAACCGCTGGTGCTCGACAACCCGCACCCGGAAGTGTCCTGGAGCGCGCTGTGGAGCAAGGTCTGGTACGAGAACTACGACGAACCTAAATACGTCTGGCAATCGACCGCGGCCAACACCGACTTCGAACCCAAGCTGAGCCTTTCGCCGCTGACCTTCGGTACGTTGAAGGCAGCGTTCTACGCGATGCTGCTGGCAGCCCCGCTGGCGGTGGCCGCGGCGATCTACACCGCTTACTTCATGGCTCCGGGCATGCGCCGCAAGGTCAAGCCGGTGATCGAGCTGATGGAAGCGATGCCGACGGTGATCCTCGGCTTCTTCGCCGGCCTGTTCCTCGCGCCTTACGTCGAAGGCCATCTGCCGGGCATCTTCAGCCTGCTGATGCTGCTGCCGATCGGCATCCTGGTGGCCGGTTTCGTCTTCAGCCGCCTGCCTGAGTCGGTGCGCCTCAAGGTGCCGGATGGCTGGGAAAGCGCGATCCTGATCCCGGTGATCATCCTGGTGGGCTGGTTCTCGCTGTACATGAGTCCGTTCATGGAGAACTGGTTCTTCGGCGGCGACATGCGCATGTGGATCTCCCATGACCTGGGCATCACCTACGACCAGCGCAACGCCCTGGTGGTCGGCCTGGCCATGGGGTTTGCGGTGATCCCGAACATCTACTCGATCGCCGAAGACGCCGTATTCAGCGTGCCGCGCGGCCTGACCCTGGGTTCCCTGGCCCTGGGCGCCACGCCGTGGCAGACCATGACCCGCGTGGTGATCCTCACCGCCAGCCCGGGCATCTTCTCGGCGCTGATGATCGGCATGGGCCGCGCGGTCGGCGAAACCATGATCGTGCTGATGGCCACCGGCAACACCCCAGTCATGGAAATGAACCTGTTCGAAGGCCTGCGCACCCTGGCGGCCAACGTCGCGGTGGAAATGCCGGAGTCGGAAGTCGGCGGCAGCCACTACCGCGTGCTGTTCCTCTCGGCGCTGGTGCTGCTGCTGTTCACCTTCGTCATGAACACCCTCGCCGAGCTGATCCGTCAGCGTCTGCGCAAGAAATACTCGTCGCTTTAAGAAAGGTAGAAGTCTGTGAAACAGAACTCCCTGAATGGATGGTTCAAGAGCGGCGCCCCGGGCGTCTGGATCAGCGGTGGCGCGGTGTCCA